>Ga0123398_1018819_pt1 | contig 14016 bp, 2 predicted proteins | sample T5LHNO3metaT_FD_89926 | JGI IMG/M metagenome (GOLD analysis project Ga0123398, IMG submission 89926) | Methane-oxidizing artificial microbial communities from Washington, USA to study methane cycling - T5-LHNO3 metaT (Metagenome... | ecosystem: Engineered > Modeled > Simulated communities...
TTGCCAACAACCGGGTCAACACCGCCGAGAACAAGCTGAACCGCCAAAAGGTTTTCAGCGGCATGATGTCATTGGGCAATTTTAACGAGGCAATCGCCGAGGTAGCCAGCACCAAGTCATGTAGCTGCCCTATGCCCAGCATGTTGACCGCCCGACTCAAGCTGTCGATTTTGCCTGGAAAACCAAAAAAAGCACTGTTGGCAACTCTTAACACGGCGACGGTTAAGTTGGGATCGCTGGCCACAACTTCGACAAAGTGCTCGATATCCGAATGGGGATCGTCGATCAAATTTCTAACTTTCTGATATACCTCGGGCAAGGAAACCAAACCTTTGATTTCTTGCAAGGTGTGTTCGATCAAATCTGCTTGCGAATTGATCTTGACAGGATCAAGCAAGGGCGTCCCTCCAAATTAGACAGTGTTTAAATCAAGCGGAAGTATAGAACGGAAACCGGAGCTGTAGTAGGGAAACTACCGGTATTCCGTTCGGTCTGAGGTCGTCGAAACCCAAGCTGGTTTGCTCTTCGAGGGGTGATGGTATTTAAGGGCGGGGCTAATAAAAGCCACAAGCTCTCCATTTTTTCCATGCACCCTCCGACACTTAACCACTGCACATTTTGAGTACGCTTATCTGTGTTCTATTGCGGATTATTTGTTGCAATCACAGAATAATTAAAGCGAAGTCGCTAAACTCTAGCAGCATCTATGGCATCCGGTGCCAACGGCGTTCCATGCTCATCGGTCAAACTGCAAATTTCAACGCCCATGAATTCAAAGTCACATCTCAAGCACTACCACTCCAAACCGATTCTGGAAGAGTTGGAATCTCGACAGCTGTTCTCCGGCGGCATCGAGGGGCTTTTGACCGAACAACTCATGGACCCCAATGCGACCTACGCCAACGCGACACCGCCCGCCGACACCCAACAGCCCCCCACGCAAACCAGCGCCAGCGAGACCAGCCGCAATGAAATCGTGTTTGTCGATACCCGCGTCCTGGGCTACGAATCGCTATTAAACGACATCAAACGCAGCGACGTTTCAGACCGCAATCTGGAAATCATTACGCTGGACAGCAGCACTAACGGCATTCAACAAATCACACAGATTCTGGCCGAGCGCGACAATCTGGACGCGGTGCACATTATCTCGCACGGCAGCGACGGCAGCCTGGATTTAGGCAATAGCCAGCTCAACTTTGACACCTTGATTCAAAACCAGACCGACATCAGCGCCTGGGGGGATTCCTTCAACGCCAACGGCGATATTCTGCTTTACGGCTGCAATGTCGCTGAAACGCAGTTCGGCCAGAGTTTTGTCGAGTACCTGTCCGGCATCACCAATACCGAAGTCGCGGCGTCGGAAGATACCACCGGTAGTGCCGATTTGGGTGGCGACTGGTTACTCGAATACCAAAGCGGCGACGTCGAAACCGAAATTGTAGTCAGCGCGGCGGGTCAAAGCGAATGGACTGGCTTGATGGCGGTTACTGCCAATGGCACAGTGACATCTACGGATAGTACCAGCACCAGCCAGCTGACATGGTCGCATAAGGTGAATGCCGGCATCGACCGGGTACTATTCGTCGAGATTGCCATTGATGACGGCAACGCTGGGGTCAACAGCGTTAAATACGGTGCCGCCGATCTCACCCGCGTCGGACGCACAGCAGCCAATCACGCCGTCGAAATCTGGGCTTTGGTCAACCCCACAGAGGGAACCGATAACGTCGTTATATCATTTACTGGAAATACAGAAGCCACTGCGGGTGCATCGACCTTTAACGGTGTTAACCAATCGACGCCCTACGGTACTTACGCTGGCAACACCGGCACCACCGGTTTGTTGGGAGGATCAGGCACGGTGAATGTCGCCAGTGCGACTGGCGATTTGGTTATCGACGTGCAGTATTGGAAAGCTATTTCAGCTGATACAACCGGCACCGGGCAAACTTCGCAATGGACCAGCTCTTCCCTATTGTCTACGGCAAAGGCTGGCTCTTCCGTGGCGGAAGGCGCGAGCTCAGTAACGATGAGCGGTTCAGCGTTACTTGCTGCCGATTGGTCGATAGGTGCGGTATCTGTCAAAGCAAGTATAAACATCGCGCCTGTGAATACAGTACCCGCAGCACAAACGACGAATGAGGACACCGCCAAAGTGTTCTCATCGGCCAATGGCAATACGATTACGATAGCCGACGCCGATGCCGGCGGCGCAAACAACGAAATCACTCTGACGGTCACCAATGGCACGCTGACCTTGGCCGGCACCACCGGCTTGACCTTTTTGGCCGGCGACGGCACCGCAGATAGCACGATGACGCTTCGTGGCTCGGCCAGCGCCATCAACACCGCACTCAATGGCTTAAGCTTCACGCCCACTGCCGAATACATCGGCAGCGCGACACTGACATTGACTACCAAAGACTCGGTACTGTTGGGTTTGGATATCGATACCGGTCTGTTGGGCCGTTATGCTTTCGAGAACACCGGCACACTGGGTACCGATAGCAGTCCGGCGGCGGGTTACGCGGGCTCGGTCATCAACGGCATAGCGGTCAGTGACGCTACCCGCGGCACTGTGCTGAGTTTGGCTGGTGACGGTTATGTACAAACTACCGGGCTTTACGGCCAGCCATCCAGTGTAACCCTGGCGGCCTGGGTAAACTTGACGTCCGCCGACACCGGGGGCGCGGAAGTAATTTCGCTGGGTGACAACGTGTTACTCCGCCTAGATGCTGGCGGCAAAATCAAAGGCAGTTATGTCGACAGCGGGACTTTCAGATTTACCGAGACGGCTACGACATTGGCCGGAACCGGCTGGCACCACGTTGCATACACCATCGACAGCGCAGCCCATACCCAAACGGTTTATATCGACGGCGTTGCCGTGGCTTCTACCGCTTACACCACATCCATTGCTTACAGCCAGGGAAGCAATAGCTTTATAGGCAAACACGGTAACGGCGGCACCACTTACGACTTTAATGGCAAGATAGACGACGCGCGGGTTTACAATCGAGCACTGACTACAGCCGAAATTGCCACGCTTGCTAAGGATTTGACATTAACAGATACCGATACGGTGGCGATCACAGTCGCGGCAGTCAACGACGCACCCAACGATTTATACAGTATCAACGGTGTCGCGAAATCCGATCTGGTGGGCGTTTATGGCGTCAATAATCTTGCCAATCTCGGCCGAGATGATGCCGGCAACAATGCCCCAATAACCTTTTACAGCAACCCTGGCCAAACCACCGGCCCCAATGGCTCCGGTGCGTTAGATCTGGCCGGCGGGACATCGGGCCAGTATGGTGATATTTCTGGGATCACAACTGGCGGCGCGATGACCTTTGCCGCTTCGGTCAAATTCGATAGCACCGGCGATTGGCAGCGCGTGTTCGATTTCGGGCAAACCGATAGCACTGGAATTGGCAACATCTATGTCGGTCGGGAATGGAACACCAACAACCTCACTTTCACGATCGAGAAAAATGGCGCGTACACCTATCGCGCCACCGCCGCCAATGCCATCACCAATGGCTCATGGTTGCATTTCGCCGCCACGGTTGATGCATCGGGCAACATGAACCTGTATGTCAATGGCAACTTGGCCGCGTCCACCGCCGGCGTGGCGCTGGAGACTGGTGTTCGCAGCAATAACTTCATCGGCAAATCGCATTGGGCTGGCGACGCGGCGTTCGACGGTGCTATCGATAATTTTATTGTGGCCAACGGCGTGATGAGCGCTGCCAACGTGGCGGCACTGTATCAGCAAACCACTGGATTTACGGTCGCCGAGAACGCCGCTAACGGCACCGTAGTGGGCACCGTGGTGGGATTCGATATTGATGCCAGCGCCAATCCTACATACAGTCTAACCGATAGTGCCGGCGGACGCTTTGCCCTAGGAACCGACGGCACCATCAGCGTCGCCGATGGTAGCAGGCTGGATTTTGAAACCGCATCCAGTCATATCATTACCGTGAGGGTTACGGATGCGGGCGGTGCCACGTACGATGAAAACTTCACCATTCAACTGTTGAATGTCAACGAGGCACCGATCATTTCAGGCATCGAAGGCACCGCGCTGGCTTACACGGAGAACGGTCCCGCGACGGCGGTGACCTCAACTCTGGTGCTTTCGGACGTCGATAGCGCCAACCTGGCCGGTGCCACGGTGCAAATCTCCGGCAACTACGCCAGCGGGCAGGACGTGCTGGCATTCACTGACCAAAACGGCATCACCGGCAGTTGGAATGCAAGCACCGGCACACTGACCTTATCCGGATCGGCTACCGTCGCCCAATATCAAACCGCATTGCGTTCTATTACCTATGAAAACACCAGCGATGCACCGTCCACCGCCAGCCGTACCGTAAGTTTTAGCGTTATCGACGGCACGACGGCCAGCAACATTACCACTCGGAGCATCGCGGTCACGGCAATCAATGACGCCCCAGTCAACAGTCTGCCCGCCAATGGCTATACGGCCATCAATACCAGCAAAACCTTCTCCAGCGCCAATGGCGATGCCCTACAAATTGCCGATGTCGATGCGGCCTCCAGCAGTGTGCAACTGACCTTAAGCATCAGTCACGGCAGCTTGTCGCTGGCCAGTACCACGGGCATGACCTTGGTCAGCGGCGCCAATGGTAGCGGCAGCATGAGCTATTCCGGCACAGTGGCGGCAATCAATACCGCACTGAATAATGGTCTGACCTTTACCCCCGATAGCAATTACCGTGGCCTGGCTCAATTGACCATGACCACCAGCGATCAAGGTAACGCCGGTACAGGCGGTACTTTAACGGACACCGACACCCTGGATGTGCATGTCGGCGCCATTGTCGTTACCAACACCTCGGATACTATCAGCGCAGGTGCCAATACCAGTTCGATCAGCGCATTGATTGCCAGCGACGGCGGCGACGGCATCTCGTTGCGGGAGGCGATTGCCGCTGCCAACAATACCGCCGGCCCGAATTATATTTATTTCGGCATCAGCGGCACGTCGGTGCATACCATCAATCTGACCTCAGCGCTGACCATAACCAGCACAATTGTGCTGGACGCCACCAGCGACGATAGTTTTAGCGCCAATGGCAGTCGACCTGCCATTGTATTAAACGGCGCAGGGAACATACAAAATGGCATCCAACTCTACGGCGGCAGCGACGGCAGTACCATCCGCGGCCTGGTGATTCAAAATTTTGCCGGCACCGGCATTGAGATTTCCGGCAGTAACGGCAATACCGTCGCCGGCAACTGGATCGGTCTTAACGCCGCCGGTACCGGCGCGGCGGGTAACTCCGCAGGTATTGGTATTTGGAATTCGGCCAATAACATCATCGGCGGCAGCTCGGTGGCGGATCGCAACGTGATTTCCGGTAATACTGGTATCGGTATCGGCTTGAGTACCGACAACGGTTCGGCCACCGGCAACCAAATCAAAGGCAACTACATTGGCACCGATGTGACCGGCGCCAATGCCGTGGGCAATGCCAATCAGGGCATATGGGTCAATGCCGCCGGTAACATCATTGGCGGAACGATAGCTGGCGAAGGCAATGTCATCAGCGGTACCACCAACTGGGTGGGCATTCAATTGGAAGCACCCGCCAGCAACACGCTGGTTGCTGGCAACCTGATCGGTCTCAATGCCGCCGGTACCGCAGCAATAGCCAATGCCGCCGGCGGTATTTACGTGCAGTCGGCCAACAACACCATCGGCGGCACAACCGCCGCTGCACGTAACTTCATTTCCGGTAACAACGGCTCTGGCATTACGCTGACCGGTAGCTCAGCTACCGGTAACGTCATCACCGGCAACTACATCGGTACCGACATTTCCGGTACTGTAGACTTGGGCAACGCTAATTCCGGCATCACCATCGAATCATCTGGAAATACTGTCGGCGGCACTGCAAGCGGCGCCGGCAACCTGCTCTCAGGTAACAGTTACTCCGGCGTTTTTATCAACGGCGAAAGTGCCGACAACAATGTCATCCAAGGTAACTATATTGGTACCGACGTATCCGGCAATGCCGGTTTGGCAAACAGTTGGGATGGGATTTCAGTGATCGGCGGTGCCGACAACACCGTAATTGGCGGCATCACGGCGGCGGCACGCAACATCATTGCAGGCAATACCGAGGCCGGCGTCTATATCAGCGATAACGGCACCACCGGTACTGTCGTTCAAGGCAACTACATAGGGGTTAGCACGGATGGTGTGACAGCGTTGGGGAACGGTATTCAAGGGGTTGCTATTGAAAATTCCGCCAGCAGTAACTTGATCGGCGGCACGGCGGCCGGTGCAGGCAATATCATCGCCAACAATGACGTGGGCATAACGGTTGTGGGTACTAGCTCCAGCAACGTCTTTTTAGAGAATAGCATTTACGGCAATACCCGACTTGGCATCGACCTGGGCGACGATGGCGCTACAGCCAACGACGCGGGCGATGTCGATAGCGGTCCCAATAGTCTGTTGAACACGATGGTGCTAACCCGCGCGACTGTGAATGGCACCAATTTAACCTTGAGCGGTACCTATAATGGGGCGGCTAACAGCTATTACCGCATCGAAGTTTATTCGGATACCACGGCCAGCGGCGAGGGACCGACCTTTCTCAACGCCGTTAACATGGCGGTTGGCAGTTCAGGAACCGTCAATATTCAATTTAATTTCTCAGATGCCCGCCTAGCGACTGGCCAGTACCTTACCGTTACCGCTACCCGCACCCATTCCAGTTATTCGACTTTTTACGAAACCTCGGAATTTTCCAATGCTGTTATCACGGAAACACCGGACAGTGCACCGGTCGGACAAGACCAAACGATTACGGTGACCGAGGATACTGCTTACACCTTTACCACCGCCAATTTTCCGTTCACCGATGTCGACGGTAACAATCTCAGCCAGGTCTGGATCGAATCTCTGCCCGCCTCCGGCACACTGTATTTGAATGGCGTTGCCGTGCAAGAGTTGGACGCAAACAGTGCCGCGGACATTCAATCTGGAAAATTGACCTACACACCGGCTACCAATAGCACCGCAGCAACCAGCTTTTTATTCAGTATCGTGGACGATGGTAGTAGCTATGGCGGCGGACAAACCCTGGATAGCACGGCCAATACGCTGACCATCAACATTACCGCCGTTAATGATGCGCCGGTGTTCGCTAACCTGAATGGCGCGCCTACCTTTATCGAAAACGGTTCGGCGGTGGTCCTTGACGCCGACGTGACGCTTTTCGATGCCGAGTTGTCCGGTACTAACAATTTCAACGGTTCGACATTGACCCTGGCCCGCCACGGCGGCGCCAATGCCGAGGACGCGTTGGCGTTCGACGGCATCACCGTCACGGTCAGCGGCGCCGACGTTTATGTCGGCGGCGTCCAGGTCGGTACCTACACCTTCACCGGCGGGCAGATGGAAATTACTTTTGGCGCCAACGCGACCAATGACCGGGTCAACACTTTGATGCGCAACACCGTGTATTGGAACTGGAGCGACACGCCGCCGGCCAGCGTGCAGATCGACTGGACCTTCAGTGATGTCAATGCCGGTGCCCAGGGTGGTGGTGGCGCTCTAACCACCAGTGGTAACACCACCGTAAGCATCAATGCGGTGAACGATGCACCTGTAATCAATGTCGTTAGCGCGAGAACTACCGATGAAGACGTGGTAAAGCGCTTTTCGGCTTGGATTGGCAATGCCATTACGATCTCTGACGTTGATGCCGGTTCCGCAAATCTGGAGATGACGATTTCCGCTATTAGCGGCACAGTCACTTTAGGCGGGTTGGTCGGATTGACATTTTCCGTTGGCGATGGCGCAGCGGATACCACAATGACGTTCCGTGGCACCCTAGCGGCGATTAACACCGCTTTGGATAACATAGATTACATGCCGGCCCCCAACTACAGTGGGCCAGGCGGTATGGAATTTACGCTGAATGATTTAGGCAATACCGGAACCGGCGGCGGTTTGATCGCAACGGCGACTCAGGTAATTACAGTCAATCCGATCAACGATGCGCCGACTGCAACGATAACCCCAGCCAGCTATAGCGCTACCGAACAAACCAGCCTAACCCTGCACGGCACCGGGCTAAATATCGCGGATGTCGACGCGGGTAGCTCCAACGTGCAAGCGACTGTCTCGGTGGTATCTGGCACATTGACAGCCAATGCGGGTACGACGGGGGTTACCGTTTCCGGCTCCGGCACCAGTTCCATCACGTTGACCGGCAGCCTCAGCCAAATCAACGATCTGCTGGCCGGAAATGCCAGCGGATCGTTGAGCTATATCATCAATTCCGATACGCCGCCCGCCACCGATACCTTAACCTTGAGCGTTAACGACCAAGGCAACACCGGTTCGGGCGGCGCGCTGACTGGCTTTGATGTCGCCACGATCAACATTACCGCCGTGAACGATGCGCCGGTCAATACCGTTTACGGCGATGGCACCAGCGTGCCGGAAGACTCGGTGATTCAAATGCTCGGCTCGGTCGTCATCTCCGATGTTGATAGCGGTTCGGGAACTGTTACCAGCACCTTGTCGGTAAGCACGGCAGCGGGTGTTTTTTCGGCAACATCAGCTGGCGGTGTCACGATCAGCGGTAGCGGCACCAATAGCTTGGTGCTCTCCGGCGATGTAGCGTCGATCAACGCCTATTTTGCGTCGGCGGCAACTGCGCCGGTGTTTACCACCACTGCTGACTATAACGATAACGGCGCGGTTTCTTTCACTGTGGTGACTACGGACAATGGCAATTCCGGCTCCGGCGGCGCTTTGTCGGATAGCGACACTATCAGCGGCTTGATCTCGGCCGTCGCGGACATTGCAAATGACAGCGTGACAACGAATGAAGATACGCCGGTCACCTTCGACCCGCTGGCTAACGATACCTTTGAGAATTCAGGCCGGTATATTTCGGCTATCGACGGCATCAACATCAGTAGCGGTCAAACGGTCGCCATCACCGACGGCAACGTCACGCTAAATGCCAACGGCACCTTGACCTTCACGCCCACTGCCAACAGTAACGGCGCCACCAGTTTTAGTTATAGCGTGACATCCGGCGGCGCCACCGAGACCGCTACCGTCGCCGTGACTATCAATCCGGTCAACGATGCGCCGGTGTTAAGTTTTGCCACCAGCAATGTCAGTTATCCGGAAAATGCCGGGGCCGTTATATTGGCGCCCAATGCGACGGTAACCGATGCCGACTTGACAAATTTTGACGACGGCCAGATGGTGATTGAGTTTAGCACTAACGGTCAAGCGGAAGATCGTCTGTCTATCCGCAACCAAGGTACGGCCAGTGGACAAATCGGCTTGTCGGGTAACGATGTCACCTACTCCGGCGTCGTCATCGGCAGTTTCACCGGCGGTACTGACGGCGCGACGCCTTTGGTCATCAGCTTTACCAGCAATGCCAGCGTGGCCGCTGTGCAGGCCTTGGGTCGTAACATTAGCTATCAGAATGTCTCGGACGCGCCGTCAAGCTTGGTGCGTACCTTGCAAGGATATGTGACTGATGGTGATGGCGGGACCAGCAATGTGGTGTCAGGCACGCTGAGTATCACCGCCAGCAACGACGCCCCGGTAATCAGCAGCGCCAACCTGACCTTTAACGAAGGCGAGACCGTCACCCTATCGGCCGCCAACTTCGGTGTGACCGACCCCGACAACACCAGCTTCACTTACACAGTCAGCAGTGTGTCCGGCGGCTACTTCCAATTGACGTCGGCAGCAAATACGCCGATCACCAGCTTTACGACCGCTCAGCTAAGCGCCGGCCAGGTGCAGTTTGTCGATGACGGGAATAAAGTCGCACCGAATTTTGATGTCACCGTCAGTGACGGTTCCGCCAGCTCTACCACAATGGCCGCCAGCATTGACTATAGTGCATCTAACGACACAACGAATACTTTGCGCGACATCATCACATATAACCAAAAAAATGGTTTAAATGATAAAAATCAGGGAGACAACGCTCAAACGAATATCTCAGCAAGTCACCACGTTTCCACCGATCAATTTGCGGTCGTTGTCGATTTGAACACCCCAATTGAGCAACTAACCCGACAACCAGGCCGAGATAATCAGGCAACAGGCAATCAATTTATCCTAGAACCCAGCACATGGATTAACGATGGAAATAGCCCACGGTTATCCGGACTGATAGACTCGAATAAGAGTGAACCACAAGGCAGCAGCGAAAATAGCCGAAAATACCACTTCCAATCCAGAATTCCATTGGTCGAAGAATACAGGATTGATAGCCAGACTGCTTTAAGTGAGCAAGAAGAAATGGAGTTTTGGAACAGATTGGAAAACATTCGCAAGCAAATGAGCGACCCTACGGTTGTGGCCGACGCCAATCCGGTAAACATTAAAATCATTCTGGGGACCAGCGCCGGCCTCACTGCCGGATTTGTCAGCTGGATCTTGCGGGCTGGGTCGCTAATGGCCAGCTTTATGTCTACGGTGCCGTTACTGAAACGCTTTGATCCATTGCCCATAATGAGGTCAGTCAAAAAATCAAGGCCGGCAAAAGACCATGAAGCTAATGAGCTTGACTCTGTATCTTCCCAATCTGAAGACACCCGGTGATTATCAGAAACGGTTTGCTTGAGTTTGGATTTACTATTCCGGCATCGCAGCATTTAAGAGCATGGACACCCTAAAAAAGACGGTTGGACTTTTATTGCCGGCAATGCGCATCAGCCTGGCTTTAGCACTAATCAGTATCTGCTTGCTGTTTACGGCGGAAATGTTGGGGTTCATGCCGGATAAATCCAAATTTATGTTGGAGTCGCGCAAACAAGTCAGCGAAGCGCTGGCCATTCAATTTTCCACCATCGCCCCCGATCAAGACCCACACCGCATTGAGCGAATGCTGAATGCCCTGATCAAAAGAAACCCGGAAATTCGTTCCGCCGGAATCCGCTTGCAAAACGACCAATTAATTTTTCAAGTCAACGATCACGTTAAGGAATGGGCCGATTACGATAGCCAAAAATCCACTTCCACCCATTTGGTGGTGCCTATTTTTCGCGACTCGGAAAAATGGGGCGATATTGAATTTAAATTCGCGCCAATAGCCGGAGAATCGGCTTCGGATTTTCTTGAACACCCTAGTTTTAAAATGGCGATATTCTTTTTGGTTGTCGGCTTTTTTATTTACCTGACGTTCATGCTCAGAACCTTGAAAGTACTCGACCCCAGCGCCGTGATTCCCGACAGGGTCAACGCGGCTTTCGATACGCTGGCCGAGGGCGTCATCATTATTGATGAGCACGAGCAAATTGTGTTGGCCAATAATGCCTTTCTGAAAAAGATCGCCAGCCCCATGGCTGCTTTGCTGGGGAAAAAGGCCTCGCAATTAAAATGGAAAAGCGCCGACGATTCGACTACCGACACCTACCTGCCCTGGCAAACTGTTTTAAAAACCGGCAAAAGTTCGATTGGCGCGCATCTAAAATTGCTTAGCCCTGGCAACGGCACATTTAAATTCGTGATCAATGCATCGCCCATTCTTGGTGGCAACGATGCCGCTCAAGGGGTGTTGATCACGCTGGATGACATTACCGAAATAGAAGAACGCAATACCAAATTGCAAACCATGGTCAGCAGTTTGGAGGAAAGCCAGGCTCAGGTTAAAGAGCAAAACAAGGAATTGCACTTCCTAGCGACTCGAGACTCTCTGACCGGTTGCTTAAATCGGCGGGCATTTAACGAACTGTTTGAAAAAGCGTTTGCCGATGCACTGCAAAACAATTTGGAGCTATCCTGCATTATGGTCGACATCGACCATTTCAAACTGGTTAACGATAACTACGGTCATGCGACCGGTGACGTCATCATCAAATTGCTGGCCGAAATATTAACCACCAACACCCGCAAAATTGATTTGGTTGGCCGCTATGGCGGCGAAGAGTTTTGCATCGTGCTGCCCGGCTTAAGCGTTGACGAAGCCATTACGGTGGCCGAACGGATCCGCTTACGCATCAAATCGGAATCTGTCGCCCGTTACGAGAATGGACCATGGGTAACCGCCAGCTTGGGTGTCGCCAGTATCCTAGACCAACCGGAAGACCCGAGCGAACTCAACAAATTTGCCGATGAAGCGTTATATGTTGCCAAGGAATCGGGCCGGAACCGCGTCGAGCGCTGGCAACTACAAAACGAATTTGCCGAAAAAGTTAAATCCGACGCACAGCCCGCCGCAAAAAATCCACTCGCAACGCAAATAGATGCTGATAAGGATGATAGCGAAGTGTCCAAATTGCAGCTAAGAGTTGATGAACTTGAACAAATAGCCTCGCAAATCTCGACGGAACTGGATTATTCCAAACACTACGACAATCTTACCGGATTGCCGAATCAGGTTTTATTTTACGACCGGGTCAATCAAGTCATTGAAAGAGGGCATCGATATAGCCATTTGGCGGCCATATTTGTGATCGATATCGGTATGTTCGGCATGATTAACGCAACCCTAGGCCGGACGGTCGGCGACAAGGTTTTAAAAGAAATTGCCGACCGCTTGAACCTCACCTTCAGAAAAAGCGACGACATCTCGCGCTTGACGCTTTCCCGAATCGGCGGCGATGTATTCGCGGTGTTAATTCCGGAACTGTCGAATAAGGAAGCGGTTACCTGGATGGTCGAGCGTCTGATGGATGCTTTAGCCGATCCAATCGATATTGACCGCAACAGTATCTATATTACCGGCCACATCGGCATCAGTGTGTATCCGTCCGATGCAAACTCGGTTGATGACCTAATCAACAATGCCATCACGGCGAAAACGTTCTGTAAAAAGGCATCATCTGAAACCGGCTTTCAATTTTTTGACAACCAGATGCAGGCACTCTCCATCAAGCATCTGCACTTGGATAAAGAATTGCGCAGAGCCGTTCAGAACCAAGAGTGGGAATTGTTTTACCAACCCAAAATGGACATCGCCACCCAAGCTATCGTGGGGGTAGAAGCCCTGATTCGGTGGCGGCATCCCAGCAAAGGACTACTTGTACCTTTTGAATTTATCGACTTTGCCGAACAACGAGGCCTAATTGTTGCAATGGGCGAATGGGTAATCAGAACGGCATGCCAGCAACTCAAACAGTGGGAGGAGATGGGCTTTATGAATCGCAAAATTGCCGTCAACTTATCCGCGGTACAGTTGAAACAAGACGATTTTGTTGAAAAAGTCCTTGCCATCATCGCAGAATACCAAATCGCACCAAGGCAACTGGAATTGGAAGTAACGGAAACCACGTTGATGAATAATTTCCAGGCAGCATTGACGGCGTTGAAGCGCCTCAGTAGCCGAGGCATTGCAATATCGATTGATGATTTCGGCACCGGCTATTCCTCTTTGAGCTACCTGAAAAACCTGCCGGTAGACAACTTAAAGATCGACAGATCGTTCATCATCGATATTTGCCATGACGAGAACGACCAAAAAATCGTCAAGATGTTGATCAACATTGCCCATTCCATGAACATGACGGTAATTGCCGAAGGCGTAGAAACCCAAAGCCAATTCGATATTTTGGCTGATTACGGCTGCGATGAAATTCAAGGATATTTGCTCAGCAAACCCGTCCCAGCTGAAGAGATAGTAAAAATGTTTAGCAAAGCAGGAACGGGAAGAAGCTCAACACCTTTAAGCGGTGATTCCCAAACTATAGATCCGGCCCCATGAAGTTTTAAGCGGCACATTTCACTGGCTGGTCCTGGAAAAAGCTTTTAACCCGTTCAGGCGATTGTGCCAAGTGAATCATGTGGCCGATGGCGGCAGCGCGTAATTTGGCCTTGGTTCTGACGGGGACTTTTTTACCAATGACTTGTTTTAAATCGGCATGTAGTGGTCTAATAAAAACGGACACCCGAATAGGTTGATAAACTATCAACCTTCAAGGTGAAACGAATGAAACGAGAAAGGCGAAGTTTTGATGCGGCGTTCAAGCTGCAAGTAGTACAAA
>Ga0123398_1106912_pt1 | contig 13954 bp, 12 predicted proteins | sample T5LHNO3metaT_FD_89926 | JGI IMG/M metagenome (GOLD analysis project Ga0123398, IMG submission 89926) | Methane-oxidizing artificial microbial communities from Washington, USA to study methane cycling - T5-LHNO3 metaT (Metagenome... | ecosystem: Engineered > Modeled > Simulated communities...
AAAAAAGCAGGCGGTAGTTCACGTAACGGTCGCGACTCACAAGCTAAACGTTTAGGCGTTAAAGCATTTGGTGAAACAGTAGTTTCTGCAGGTAGCATTATCGTGCGTCAGCGCGGTACAAGAATGCATGCCGGTGAAAACGTAGGCATGGGTAAAGACCATACACTTTTCGCAAAAATCGACGGTAAAGTCACTTTTGCAGTAAAAGGCGCGTTAAAACGCCATACTGTTAGTATCGTTGCAGTTTAAGTTTGTTTGATTTTGCAAAGCCTCATCGTTTGATGAGGCTTTTTTATTTGGTACACTCTAATTATGAAATTTATCGACGAAGCAACCATTAAAGTCTACGCTGGGGACGGCGGTAACGGTGTTGCAACGTTTCGCCGTGAGAAATACGAGCCGATGGGTGGCCCCAACGGAGGCGATGGTGGTAAAGGCGGCTCTATTTATGTGGTTGCTGACCGCAACATCAATACACTTGTTGATTATCGTTACACACGTACTTTCCGTGCACAGCGCGGTGAGAATGGTCGTGGTGCAGAGTGCTATGGCGCCAAGGGTGAGGATACGATTTTACGTGTGCCAGTCGGTACGGTGATCTCTGACAAAGCCACTGGCAATATGTTTGTCGATCTAAATGTGCATGGACAAGAAGTGCTGCTGGCCAAAGGTGGTGCCAACGGCTTGGGTAACGTCCACTTCAAATCCAGTATTAACCGTTCGCCACGTCAATGTACCAAAGGCGAGCCGGGCGAATCATTTGAACTGTATTTAGAGCTTAAAGTATTGGCGGATGTGGGCTTGTTAGGTATGCCGAATGCAGGTAAATCGACGTTTATTCGTTCAGTCTCTGCTGCAAAGCCTAAAGTGGCTGATTACCCATTTACGACCTTGCACCCTAACTTGGGTGTGGTACGCGTGGATGCAAACCGTAGTTTTGTGATTGCGGATGTGCCTGGATTGATTGAAGGCGCTGCTGAGGGCGCAGGCTTGGGGCACCAGTTTCTGCGCCACTTAGCGCGTACGTCCTTATTGCTACATTTGGTCGATATTGCGCCTTTTGATGATGCGGTCAGTCCAGTTGATGAGGCTAAAGCCATTGTCAATGAGCTGAAAAAATACGACGAAGACTTGTATAACAAGCCTCGCTGGTTGGTGTTAAACAAAATAGACATGGTGCCAGACGCAAAACAGGTGGTTGCCGATTTTGTAAAAGCCTATGGCTGGGAAGGTCGCGTGTTTTCGATTTCCGCCATTAGTGGTGTCGGTTGTAAAGAGCTCACTTATGCCATCATGGAACACTTGGAGCAAGTACGCGTACAACAACTAGAACAAGACGAAGAAATCAAAAGCAATGCAAGTATCCAAAGTATCGTTACTTCAGAATAGCAAAACACTGATTGTAAAAGTGGGGTCTAGCCTTGTCACCAATAATGGTGAGGGTTTGGATCGCAATGCAATTGCTGCTTGGGCTGAGCAAATTAGCGTATTGATCAAGCAGGGTAAGCATGTGGTGTTGGTGTCTAGCGGCGCGGTTGCAGAAGGGATGCAAAGGCTTGGTTGGAAAAAGCGCCCAGTAGAAGTGAATGAGCTGCAAGCTGCGGCGGCAGTCGGCCAAATGGGCTTGGTGCAAATGTATGAGAGCTGCTTTGCACAACATGGTCTGCATACTGCGCAAATCTTGCTCACGCACGAGGATTTAAGTGATCGCAAACGTTATTTAAATGCGCGTAGTACGCTTAAAACGCTGCTAGCGCTAAAAGTGATTCCGATTATTAATGAAAATGACACGGTCGTGACTGAGGAAATTCGTTTCGGTGATAACGATACCTTAGGGGCTTTGGTTGCCAACTTAATCGAGGCTGATGCGCTGGTAATATTGACCGATCAACAAGGGCTGTATTCTGCTGATCCACGTAAAGACAGTAATGCAATGTTTGTCAATTTTGAAATGGCGGGCAATCCACTGTTAGAGCAAATGGCGGGCGGTGCAGGCAGTAGTGTCGGTACCGGTGGCATGCTCACCAAGATACTGGCCGCTAAACGTGCAGCAAATAGCGGTGCACATACCGTCATTGCCTCTGGTAGAGAGCCTAATGTGCTGGTGCGTTTGAGTGCTGGGGAGGCTATTGGTACACATCTGGAAGCTGGGCAGATGAAGATTGTAGCTAAAAAACAATGGTTGGCTGATCATCTGCGTTTAGGCGGTAAGTTGATATTAGATGCCGGTGCTGCAACTGTGCTGACTAAAGAAGGTAAGAGCCTGCTAGCCATTGGCGTTGTAGATGTACAGGGTACGTTTGAGCGCGGTGATGTGGTGGCTTGTGTGAACGGTGATGGTGTAGAGCTGGCGCGCGGGATCGTGAATTATAATTCACAAGAAGTAGCGCGCATCAAGCGCAAACCAAGCCATGAGATTGAACAGATTTTGGGCTATGTAGAAGAATCTGAACTCATTCATCGTGATAACTTAGTCGTACTTTAGCAAGAATAAACTTTTGATTGATTTCGATAAAGCATGAAAGCCTCCTGATTAAGGAACAATATGGATAATAAACAAGCATTAGTAGCCATCATTATGGGCTCAGACAGCGATTGGCCAGTGATGAAAAATGCTGCGCAAATGTTGGCTGATTTTGGGGTGCCGTATGTGGCCAAAGTCGTGTCTGCACATCGCACACCAGACTTGATGTTTACTTTTGCAGAAAATGCAGCCGGTTTGGGCTATCAGGTGATTATTGCTGGTGCTGGAGGTGCTGCGCACTTGCCAGGAATGGTTGCAGCCAAAACGACTTTACCCGTGTTAGGCGTACCCGTACCATCCAAACATTTACAAGGGCAGGATTCTTTACTCTCTATCGTACAAATGCCAAAAGGTATTCCGGTTGCAACTTTTGCGATTGGTGATGCCGGTGCAGCCAATGCAGGCTTATTTGCGATTTCTATGTTGGCCAATCATGACGCAACTTTGGCCGGCAAGTTAGCGCAGTTTAGAGCAAAGCAATCAGAAAAAGTACATGCAATGGAGTTAAATGACCAACCATGAAGTCCGTAGAAGTTAAAAAAACAGGCGTGATTAACCCACCGGCTATGTTGGGTATGTTAGGTGGCGGTCAGTTGGGCCGCTTTTTTGTGATTGCAGCACACGAGATGGGCTACCAAGTGACCGTGCTGGATCCAGATCAAAATAGTCCGGCAGGCAGCATTGCCGATGTGCATTTGTGTGCGAATTATGATGATGCTCATGCGCTTAAGCAAATGGCTGACACTTGCCAGGCGGTGACTACAGAGTTTGAAAATGTACCAGCGACTACACTAGAGCAGTTAGCGCAAGCAACCACCGTGCACCCAAGTGCGCAATCTGTGGCGATTGCACAAAACCGCGTGCTGGAAAAAAACTTTATCCGTGATGCGGGTTTGCCCGTAGCGCCGTTTGTGGTTATCCAACAGGTAGCTGACTTGCCGGCCGATGGTGATGCGATCTACCCTGCGATATTGAAAGTCGCGCGCTTTGGCTACGATGGCAAAGGCCAAGCGCGTGTCAAAAATCAAGCAGAAGCATTTGCTGCATTTGCCTCTTTTAAACAGGAGGTATGTGTATTGGAACATATGCTGCCGCTGGATTTGGAAGTATCTGTAGTGCTGGCGCGCGATGTGCATGGCAATATCGCTGCTTTCCCAACCGCTGAAAATAGCCATTTAAATGGTATTTTAGATGTGAGTATTGTGCCTGCGCGTTGCTCCGAAGTGATTAAAGCGAATGCGCAAGAGTTAGCCAAAAAACTGGCCAAAGAGCTAAATTATGTGGGCGTGCTAGGCGTAGAGTTTTTTGTGGTGGGCACACAGTTGCTGGTCAATGAGATTGCGCCGCGTCCGCATAATTCTGGGCATTACACCATTGATGCTTGTGTGACCAATCAGTTTGAACAGCAAGTACGTGTAACAGCCGGTTTGCCGTTGGGTGATGCGCATCTGCATAGTGAGGCTGTCATGGTCAATATTCTAGGGGATAGCTGGGTGGATGGTAAAAATCCAGATTGGCATAAAGCGTTTGCACACCCCAACCTAAAATTACATCTATATGGCAAACATGAGCCGCGTAAGGCTAGAAAAATGGGGCATTTTACGGTGATTGGCAAAGACAAAGAAGCAGTATTGAACGTGGCAAGGATTGCACGTGGCGAATTACATATCGGGGTTTAACACATTCTAACAGGGAGCAACAATGGCAATCATCAGTCCGAATCTTCAAGTAAGCGCATTTCCGAATGTCATTAAATATGTTGTGCTGGCGATAGTGGTGTTAGTGTTGCTGTCTTGGTTGAATCCTTTTGTTGTGATTAATGCCGGGCATCGCGGCGTGATTACTACGTTTGGTAAAGTGAATCAGACAGTACTAGAGGAAGGACTGCACTTCCGCATTCCTATCGTGCAGCAAGTGCGCGAGATTAATGTGCAGATTCAAAAGGCGGAAGGTGATGGTGATGCAGCTTCACGCGATTTACAACAAGTGCACACCAAAATCGCATTGAATTACCATTTGATTCCTACTCGTGTGGCTGAGACGTTCCAATTGGTAGGCGATTTAAATTCTGTAGGCGACCGTATTATTGTGCCAGCAGTGCAAGAAGCCTTTAAAGCCACCACCGCAAAATATACGGCGGAAGAGCTCATCAGTAAACGTCCAGAGGTGCGCGATCAAATTAGTCAATTTATGAAAGATCGACTATTGCGACATGGCATTACGATTGATGAGTTCAGTATCGTGAATTTCCGCTTCTCAGAAAGTTTTAATCAGGCGATTGAAGGCAAGACCACGGCGGATCAGCTGAAATTAAAAGCTGAGCGCGATTTAGAGCGGATTAAAGTCGAAGCTGAGCAAAAAATTGCGTCTGCCAAAGCAGAAGCCGAATCGCTAAGATTGCAAAAACAAGAGATCACACCAGACTTGCTGAAACTGCGTGAAATTGAAAATCAAAGGTTAGCGTTGGAGAAGTGGAACGGGCAGTTGCCACAAGTCACCGGTGGCTCTGTGCCGCTGATTAATATTAAGTGAGCTGATTCTCATTGGCTCGAATATCGAACGCTTAATTGAGCAAGCGCTTAATTGAGCATAATAAAAAAGCCGAACATTTGTTCGGCTTTTTTGTGTCTGGTTGTTTAATCCCTGCGCTACATTACTCAGCTTTTGCTTTTTTTGGTTTAGCAGCGGCTTTTGGTTTTGCTTCAGCTTTTGGCTTAGCCGCCGCTTTGGCTGGTTTTGCGGCAGCTTTAGGCGCTACCGCTTTTTTAACAGAAGCCAAAGTCACAGATGCGTCACCGGCTAATGCTTTGATTGCAGCAGTTAAACGGCTCTTATGACGAGCAGCTTTATTTTTATGAATGATTTTTTTATCGGCAATGCGATCAATGATGCCAACATTCTCTTGGTATGAAGCTACTGCAGCAGCTTTATCACCTGTTTCAATCGCTTTAATCACTTTTTTAATTGCAGTACGCAAAGTAGAACGCAACGCTGCGTTGTGCGCATTCACTTTTACGGACTGGCGCGCGCGTTTGCGTGCTTGTGCGGTATTTGCCATGTTTGATTATCCTAATGCTGTAAGGGTATAAATACGAAACCGTGCATAATAATGTTTTTGTGTTTGTTTTGCAAGGTTTAATTATGTTTCTGCATGCAGCAACAAAGCCTAGCATGATAAAATCTCGCCATTAAAATAATTATCCATTCCATCTCTTCATGAACTTGCTCAAAGTCCTCGCTAAAGTAGGGAGTATGACGTTTGTCTCGCGCATTTTAGGCTTTGTGCGTGATACGCTGATTGCGCGTGCTTTTGGTGCGAGCATGCTGAGCGATGCGTTTATTGTAGCGTTTAAAATTCCCAATCTATTGCGGCGTATTTCAGCAGAGGGCGCATTCAGTCAGGCTTTTGTGCCTATTTTGGGGGAATATAAAACGCAGCGGGGGTTTGATGAAACGCATGCACTTATCAATCGGGTGGCCACTTGGCTAGGCCTGATTTTGGTGGTGGTGACGTTGCTGGGTATGTTAGCCGCACCGTTTATCGTGACATTGATTGCACCTGGTTTTCAAACCAACCCAGTCAAAATGCAACTGACGATTGAGCTGTTGAGAATTACCTTCCCTTATATCTTTTTTATCTCGCTGGTCTCGATGGCGGGTGGCGTGCTGAATACCTACAATAAATTTGGTATCCCCGCATTTACACCAGTATGGCTCAATGTATCTATGATTGCGGCGGTATTGTTCTTTGCCGATTACTTTGCAGAACCCATCAAAGTATTGGCATGGGCCGTGTTTGTGGGTGGCTTTTTACAACTGATATTTCAAATCCCATTTTTAAAACAAATTGGCTTATTACCCCGCTTGGACTTTAAGCGAGACGATGAGGGTGTCTGGCGCATATTGAAACTGATGGGACCTGCGTTGTTAGGCGTGTCTGTGGCGCAAATCTCATTGATTTTAAATACCATTTTTGCTTCGTTCTTGGCCACGGGCAGTGTGAGCTGGCTGTATTATGCAGATCGTCTGATGGAGTTCCCGACAGGGGTATTGGGCGTTGCGTTGGGTACCATTTTATTGCCTAGTTTATCTAAAGCCTATGCTAGCAAAAACGAGAGTGAGTATGGCCAGCTATTGGATTGGGGTCTGCGGCTCACGTTTATTTTGGCGGCGCCAGCGGCTGTGGCATTGGCAATACTGGCAACGCCACTGGTCTGCACGTTATTTTATTACGGTAAATTTACGCCAACAGACGTTGCCATGACACAGCAAGCATTGATTGCCTATAGTGTTGGTTTACTGGGGATGATTCTAGTCAAGATTTTAGCGCCTGGTTTTTATGCACGGCAAAATATTAAAACACCCGTCAAAGTGGCTATTTTTACTTTGGTATTAACACAAGTCATGAATGTGATATTTGTCTATGTGTTGCATTTGAATCATGCAGGTTTGGCCCTTGCGCTTGGCTTGGGTGCCTGCGCAAACGCTGCATTGCTATATTACCATTTGCGCAAATCAAAGTTATATCAGCCCCAAGCTGGCTGGTGGGTGTTTTTATTCAAACTTGCTTTTGCTTTGGCAGTGATGGGCACAGTATTACATGTTGCAATGGGTGATGCTGCGACTTGGCTAGAGTTCAGTGTCATGAAACGGTTAATGCATTTGTCCTTATTAGTTGTGTTGGGCATGGGTGTCTATTTTGCGGTGTTATTTATCTTGGGTTTCCGCCCCAAAGATTTTTCGCGCAGAGCGCTCCATTAGCTTATGGACTTAACACATGGACTTAACACTACGGACTTAACCTAATACTACGGACTTAATCTCAGGCCATTCATTTTGCAAGTATTCAGACATTCACCTACCACGCATCCAGCACCATTGGCATTGGCCATTGGTAACTTTGATGGTTTGCATTTGGGGCATCAGGCGTTATTGGCTAAATTGGTAGAGACGGCGCGTCAGTATCAAATCACACCTGCCGTGATGACCTTTGAGCCGCATCCACGCGAGTTTTTTACGCCACATAATGCGCCTGCGCGTTTATCCTCAATGCGTGAAAAGCTGGAATGCTTTGAAGAAGTAGGTGTGGAAAAAGTGTTCGTATGCCGCTTTAATCAAGCGTTTGCAGCCATTACTGCAGAAGCGTTTATGCAGGATGTTTTGCGGCACGATTTAAATGCCAATACGATTTTGGTGGGCGGCGATTTTTGTTTTGGCGCCAAACGTCAGGGCACTACACAAAGTTTTATTGATAACGGCTTTCAATTGGTTGATTTTCCACCAGTGCAAGTGGCGGGCCAGCGCGTGTCCAGCACCCTAGTGCGGGAGGCTTTGGCGGCGGGTGATTTAATACGTGCTGAAGCTTTACTGGGCAGGCCTTACAGTATTAGTGGCAAAGTGGTGCATGGCGCAAAACTCGGGCGGCATTTGGGCTACCCCACGGCCAATGTGCACATGCGTCACGAACGGCCTGCATTAACCGGGGTTTATGCGGTAAAATTAGACGGTTTGAATGGCGTTGCTAATTTGGGTGTGCGGCCTACCATTGGCGGTGTGCCAAAGTTAAAATTGGAAGTATATGTCTTTGATTTTGATGGTAATTTGTATGATTGCCATGTGCATGTACAGTTTTTCCATAAAATCCGCGATGAAATGAAGTTTGAAAGTTTAGATGCACTCAAGGCACAAATTGCGCGGGATGCAAGCGCTGCAAAAGATTATTTTAAAAACCGTAGTTAAGAATATAGTTAAGAATTAAGTCATGACTGACAACAAAGATACCAAATACAAACTCAACTTACCGGAAACCAGTTTCCCCATGCGCGGCGATCTCGCCAAACGTGAACCGGCATGGCTGGCGCAGTGGCAAGCAAAAAAGCTGTATGAAAAAATCAGAATAGCGCGCAAGGGTGCAAAAAAATTCATTCTGCATGATGGCCCGCCGTACGCGAATGGTGATATTCACATTGGTCATGCTGTCAATAAAATCCTGAAAGACATCATTGTTAAATCCAAAACCATGAGTGGTTTTGATGCGCCTTATGTACCAGGCTGGGATTGTCACGGGTTACCCATAGAGTTGGTGGTGGAAAAAGCGCATGGCAAAAATATTGAGCCAGCCAAGTTCCGCGAGCTTTGCCGTGCTTATGCGGCTGAACAAGTGGAAAGACAAAAAAAGGATTTCGTGCGTTTGGGGGTGTTGGGTGATTGGGATCATCCTTACCTGACCATGGATTTTAAGACCGAAGCCGACATCATGCGCGCGCTGGGTGAAATCTATCAAAATGGTTATTTGTATCAGGGTAGCAAACCCGTACATTGGTGTGTGGATTGCGGCTCAGCGCTGGCTGAGGCCGAGGTGGAATACGAGGATGTGAACTCGCCAGCAATTGATGTGGGATTTAAAGTGGCGGATAACGCAGCTTTAAGTAAAGCATTTGGTGTGGAAGTGACAGATGATGCATTTGCAGTGATCTGGACAACGACGCCTTGGACATTGCCGGCGAATCAGGCGGTTAGTGTGCATCCTGAATTGACATATGACTTAGTGCAGACGAGTAAAGGCTTATTGATACTGGTACATGAGTTAGTGGAAGCGACACTCAAGCGTTATGGCGAAGAGAATACACAAGTATTGGCAAGCACCATAGGCGCGACTTTGAAGGGCTTGTTGCTACAACACCCGTTCGATAACCGCCAAGTGCCTATCATTACTGGCGACCATGTGACGACTGAAGCCGGTACTGGCTTAGTCCACACCGCTGCTGCACACGGTAACGACGACTGGCTGGTGATGCGTGCCAATTTCCCCAATGAAAAACCACGCGTATTGATTGGTGGCGATGGTAAATTCTTTACCAGTGATTTGGTCGAGTTTGCGGAAATTCGTGGCTTAAGTCGCCAAGAAGCGAACAAAGTGATTTTGGCCAAGATGCAAGAGAATGGCACCTTGTTGGCCAGTGCACGTTTGAATCACAGTTTTCCACATTGCTGGCGCCATAAAACGCCGTTGATGCAATTGGCCACACACCAATGGTTCATTGGTATGAATGCACAAGATGCAAACGGCAAGTCTTTACGAGAGCATGCCAATAACGCAGTGGATGCGACTGAATTTTTCCCAAGTTGGGGACGCGCACGCTTAGAGGCGATGATTAAAAACCGTCCAGATTGGTGTGTATCGCGCCAGCGTAACTGGGGCGTGCCAATGCCATTATTTGTGCACAAAGAAACAGGCGAATTGCATCCGCAAACGCCAGCGCTGCTAGAAAAAGCCTGCTTGCAGGTTGAGCAGCAAGGGGTTGAGGCTTGGTTTAGCCTGGATGGCGCCGCTTTCTTAAACGCCAACGCGCCAGAGAGTGCAGATCAGTACAAAAAAGTAACGGATACTTTAGACGTCTGGTTCGATTCTGGCTCCACGCATGCTGCGGTATTAAAGCGTCGCCCCGAATTGCAGTTCCCAGCTGATTTATATCTCGAAGGTTCAGATCAGCATCGCGGCTGGTTCCAATCTAGTTTACTGACGGGTTGTGCCATTGATGGCCGTGCGCCGTATCACGCATTGCTAACGCATGGCTTTGTGGTGGATGGCGCTGGTCACAAAATGAGTAAATCTAAAGGCAACGTAGTCGCGCCGCAAAAAGTGATGGATACCTATGGTGCAGATATTCTACGTTTATGGGTGGCCAGCACGGACTACTCAGGCGAGTTAACGATTTCTGATGAAATCTTAAAACGTGTGGCAGATAGCTATCGTAAGATTCGCAATACCTTACGCTTCTTATTAGCGAATGTGGCTGATTTTGATGCAAGCACACAGTCCGTATCCTATGAACACTTATTAGAAATTGACCGTTATGCGCTAGGTTTATTGAGCGAGCTTTCCAACACCTGTCATGGCGCATATGACGTGTATGAGTTGCATCGCGTGGCGCAAGCCTTGCAGCATTTCTGTGCCGAAGATTTAGGGGCTTTCTACTTAGATATTCTGAAAGACCGTCTGTATACCAATGCAGAAAATTCGCATGACCGACGTGCAGCGCAAACCGTGCTGTTAAAAATCACACAAGTGTTAGCTGGCTTGATGGCGCCTATTTTGAGCTACACCGCAGAAGAAATTTGGCAAACGCTGACACCTAATACCGAAGACTTTGTAGTGTTACACAATTGGGCAGATAGCCAAGATGTGATTAGTGCGACACAGCATGCCGACTATGTTGTATTAAAGACAAAATGGGATGCTATACGTGCACTGCGTGCGCAAGCGGCAAAAGAGATCGAAGTGTTGCGTGGTGCAGGGCAGGTTGGGTCGTCATTACAAGCTGAACTTGATTTCAATGTGACTGCAACAGACTTTGATGCGTTGACTAGCTTAGGTGAGGATTTGCGTTTTGTGACAATCACTTCCGCAGCAAACGTGTATAAAGTAGCAACTGACGCTGAACAAGCAATACTGGTCAAACCAAGCCAGCATACCAAGTGTGAGCGTTGCTGGCATTATGTGGCCGACGTAGGCAGTCATGCTGATCATCCCACCATTTGTGGTCGTTGCGTAAGCAATATCTCTGGCAAATCACAGTCACGTAAATATGCATAAATGGCTAAGTGTTAGCGCGGTGGTGATTGCGTTGGATTTATATACCAAGCACTTGGTGCAGCAAGCGTTTGCCTATGGTGAGCATCTAGCAGTGACGCCATTTTTTGATTTGGTGCGTTACCATAATGAAGGCGCTGCTTTCAGCTTTTTGGCAGATGCGGGTGGCTGGCAGAAGTGGTTTTTTACTGCAATTTCTGTCGTGGCGTCTGTCGTCATTGTCTATCTGTTAAAAAAGAATGCGAACAACAAACTTTTTTGCTGGGGGCTGGCCTTAGTATTAGGTGGCGCATTAGGTAATTTATATGACCGCATTACGCTAGGCTATGTAGTTGATTTTCTGTATTTTTACTATCAACAGTTTGCATGGCCGGCATTTAATGTAGCCGATAGTGCTATTTGTGTAGGTGTGGGGATTTTGCTGCTAGACAGCGTTGTTAACAATAAAACACAACAATAAGAATATTGCTAGGCTCGTACCAGGCGAGCCAAAAGGGGTGATATGCCGGATTGGAAAAAACTGATTGAAGGTAAGATCGCGCTAGCCAAAAAAGGCCGGTTGCTGGGGAACAAAACCAGCAAGCCTAGTGAAAATGCACGTATTCCATCAGGTCAAAAGCAAGTCACTAACTTTCCCGTACTTGATTTGGGCATTCGCCCCAATCTCAACACCACTAACTGGTCGCTGCGCATCTATGGCTTGGTTGAGCATGAGCTGAACCTAAAATGGATGGATTTCCGCGATCTGCCGCAAATTAAAGATACCTCAGACTTTCACTGTGTGACACGCTGGAGCCAATTAGATATGGATTGGGAAGGCGTTTCTGCGCGCGAGTTGTTGATGCAGGCGAATCCGCTGCCGAATGCCAAATTTGTTACCTTGCATAGTTACGATGGCTATACCACTAACCTACCGCTGGAAGCTTTGCTGGACGATGATGTCATCATCGCGCATAGTGTATTTGGCAAATCGCTCACTGCAGAGCATGGCGGGCCGGTGCGTATGGTGGTACCAAAACGCTATGCCTGGAAAAGCGCAAAATGGCTAAAAAGTATTGAGTTGCATGAATTTGACCGCCCCGGTTTTTGGGAAGTGCGCGGCTATCACAATGATGCGTTTCCATTTTTAGAGCAGCGCTTTACGGATGACGATTATTAGTTGACGGTTTTGTGACAAGAAACTGCAAATCTTAGTCTGATTGGCGCATGGAAGAGGGTATATATATTGTTTAAAGTAAGTAATTAAAAGTGCTCTCTTAAATATATGCAAATTACCTTTAAAACTGTCTTAGCTATTGTCTTACTGTTACCAGAGATAGTGTCGGCATCCACGGAAATAGTGATATTAGACGATTTTTATCTAAGTGATCCGCCTAGAGGTTCAAAACTAATTTCTGCTACGACAGAAGCTTTAGCAAAGAATGTGATTCTAAGCAGCGGTATTAGACCCATTTCGGAAGTATACTCAGATACGAATATCGTTTTTGATGACGGTTTACAGCTATTGAACACTGAGGTTGGTGTAGAGCAGATTGCTGCGAGGTGGGGTACTCGCTTGCCTTCGGCACCAATCATTACGCCTGTATCATCAAACGGATTAAGTATTGCAAATCATCAGTCTCTATCTCTGAGTAGTTTTGGAGCATTATCATTAAACAATGGCGGCGACATTTATCTTCGCTCTGATAATACTGCCATATTAGCTGGTATCGTTTTTAGTTCATCTCAATCTATACTCAGTGGGAACATATCATTATCATCAGGGGCTGCTCTCGTACTTACAGCAGTTCCAGAGCCATCCAATTTGAGCATGCTAGTGATAGGGTTGTTGGCTATTAGCTTAGTTAATCGTCGTAAGTTCCAGAAACCTTAAGCTTTGCTCGGTATTAACTTCTTACCCAACTCAAATAACGCAACACAAATCGCACCTACTTTTAAGCCGATAATCCCATCAATGATGATCGGTGAAATTACAGACAACGCGCTTCCCACCACTGGTAGTGTTTGTAAATAACCTGAGATGTCCTCGGTGAAATGGTGAAGCACGGGGATACCATGGCCGATAATGCTGCCACCCACCATAAACATGGCGGCAGTACCTAAAATAGAGAGTAAGCGCATTAAATAGGGTGTGACTGCGAGTAGCTTTTCACCCACTTTGCGCTGCACTTGGCGATACACGCTTTGCCCTTTTTTCAGCATTAAATGCAAGCCTAAGTCATCTAACTTAACAATGCCTGCCACCAAGCCATATACGCCTACCGTCATAATGATAGCAATGGCCGAGACCACAGCCACTTGTTTACCAAAGCTGGCAGCAGCTACTGTGCCCAAGGCAATGACAATGATTTCTGCCGATAAAATAAAGTCGGTGGTAATGGCGCCTTTGATTTTTTCTTTTTCCAGCGCAACCAAATCTACGTTGGCATCTTCAACCGCATGCGCCAATGCGGATTGATGGGCTGCGTCTTCCTCTTTATGCAAGAATTTATGCGCGATTTTCTCAAATCCCTCAAAGCACAAAAATGCGCCACCAATCATTAACAGGGCTGGGATAATCCAATGAATGCCGAATTTAGCCGAGAAATAACTCAGTAATAAGGCTGTGGGGACTAAGATAAGTTTGTTGATAAATGAGCCTTTAGCCACGGCCCATACTACGGGTAATTCACGCTCTGCTGCCACGCCGGAGACTTGTTGGGCATTCAACGCCAGATCATCGCCCAATACGCCAGCGGTCTTCTTAGCCGCCACTTGGGTCATGACAGAAACGTCATCTAAAATCGTTGCAATGTCGTCTAAAAGTGCAAGTAAGCTACCAACGGCCATCATATTCC
>Ga0123398_1011909_pt1 | contig 13916 bp, 12 predicted proteins | sample T5LHNO3metaT_FD_89926 | JGI IMG/M metagenome (GOLD analysis project Ga0123398, IMG submission 89926) | Methane-oxidizing artificial microbial communities from Washington, USA to study methane cycling - T5-LHNO3 metaT (Metagenome... | ecosystem: Engineered > Modeled > Simulated communities...
CTGGGTCATAATCAAAAATTTCTTGCTGGTTTAAATCGTAAATAATCTTGGGGGTAACAGAAGAGCTAGAGCTCTCTAGCAAGGATTTTATGGTGTTTTCAAATATGGGTTGACCATATTCTTTTAAATAACGTTGTCTAATTAATTCTTGGCTATCAATTATCTCAGATATGAGTGCTTTATCGCCATTTATAATCAGTTGTGCAACCCGCAGTGCATCTTCTTCATTCTTCACCAATCCAGGGGAATCAAATCCGAAATATCGATGCAATAACGAATTTGGGAAATACAGAACAGGACCTCCTAACATCATCATTTCGATGGGGGGAAGATAGCAAACATTTCTCTCTCGATAGGTATAGATATAACCAGATTCTTTTGAGAATTCTGACAAAAATGCTGCACGTGAAAGCGTACCAACCACATTCGGATCGGCATTGGGTTCTAATTGAACGCCGTAATACCGAAATTTCCTTTGCTCAAAAAATTCCTTTAGATAACGAAAGTGAGTTTGATAATAAGCGTTCGTAATATTTGGGCATGTGAGAGCGATAGTTTGTCTGCGAATTTCTGCATGCGCCCAAGTGTCTTTAAGATCAAGTACATCATCAGTTAACCAGTAAGGCACAACATGCCCCACATTTTGAAGCCATATCTGCTCATCAGACAGGCATTCATTTGCATGCGGCAAGAACCAGAAGTTCTCTCGTCCTTGAATTAAATCAAAAGCACCATTTTCATACAGATTTTTACTCACAATCCCAATCTGACCGTAGCAACGATATAATACCGTCCCACTAAAAACCTTTAGTACGCTAAGTAACCAATCGGGATGAATTGTTACGATAACGACATCAAAGTATGTATTTAAGATTTCCCCTATTTCGTGAGAAATGGAGTTATAAAAAAAATTATATCGACACAGCTTGTTAAGAACCTCTTTTGGAAGTGTTGTCTCGCCAACTTCCCATTTATCTGAAACAGATTGATCTTGGATGTTGCTAAGATAGGGAGGGCGAAAAACCTCGTATCCCATTTTTTTCAACATAGGGAATTCGGTTTCAACTAGCACCTTATGCATCCCAAGCCAAAATATTCTTTTCTGGTACTGTGCTTTTATTTCGGACATTATGGATTCAATTTCTTGAGTTTTTGCTTAATAAATAGAAACGGTTTCAATATCCGCCAAACCATACTTGTATGTATCGCATGAAGATCACTTTCCAATTGCTGAATTCTTTTCAATTCAGCATATCGTGTAAAATTATCAAAACAATTTGGAGGGGCATGAAAGCGTTTTTGAAGGGCATGTTGCTCTTTAGCAAGATAAAAACGGTTTAATCCATCGAAATAAACAAAATCATAGCCTCTGTTAACTATCAGTGACTCCCACTCCTCATGAGTTGTAACAACTGTATTAGGCTCTGTTGCCTCAATTAATATTATCCACGGTCGAATACGATTTAAATCAATCCCCTGTAAAACTAAGGCTTCAGCTCCTTCTACATCAATTTTAAGAAAACTGATTTCCTTAAATCCAAATTCGTCAATCACATTATCTAAGCGGCGCGCAGGAACAATTATTTTTATAACTTTATGTGAACTGGCTTCATGGCGAGAAGCATATTCAGGGTTAATGGTTGACATTCCTGTATTGGCAACTTCGTATAAAGTAAGTTCACCTTCCTCTGCCGCACAAGCTATATTCAGATTAATATCTCTAGGTCTATCAGAAACAATTTGTTCAAACCAATATTCAATCGGTTCAATATTGATACCTCGCCATCCCTTTTCATAAAATGCTTTAGTGACCGAGTCAATAATTGGATGCGCCGCGCCAACATCAATGTAGATACCATTCTCAACATGATTTAGCACTCGCCAAAGCATCACATCTTCAAAATTTTGTGAATAGGACATAAAGGTCATAAATTGATGCTCTATTTTTTTATGATCTCAATTGTAGGTAAAGGAAATATATACCCAACCCCACATTCCAACATGTCTTTTTCACGGTCGATAAATTCTTCTTTGAAATGCCAAGGAAGAACCAGGTAGTAATCCGGATGCATCAATCTTGACTCGGCTTCGCTTACAATTGGGATGTCCGTGCCAAGGGTGTACGCCCCATATTTGTCAGGATTGCGTTCCGCTGCCACATCTATCAGTCTGTTATCAATTCCGCACCACTGCAAAATGGTATTTCCCTTTGTAGAGGCACCGTATATGTGAATTTTCTTTCCTTCTTTCTTTAGTTTCTTTAGCAGCGAAATCAATTCCTCTTTGTGTACGTTGATACGATCTTGAAAATGCTTGTACGGTTTATCTGTATCCAATTCAAAGTCAAACTCTTGCTGGCGTATTTCCTTTATATTCTCGAGATATTGCTCATTCTTGTAGTTAAAATTATTGGCATGAGTAGCGTAACAGCGAAGACTTCCACCATTGATTGAGTTATGAATAACATTGAATACCTTCATTCCTGCAAATTTTAGAATATATTCAATCACCGCCAGACTGTAATATTCTAAATGTTCATGGCATATAGTATCATACGACGTCATTTTGAGCATGGTTGGCATATATGACATTTCAAATATCCAAATGCCATTGGAGGAGAGGATATTCTTAATTCCATTCGTGAAAATGATAGGCTTTTCCAAGTCATAAAACATAGCAATCGAAGTAATAATGTCAAACTTTTCACTGTTTAATAGTGTTAGCAATTCTTCGGATGGGAAAATATCTTGTACAACCTCAATGTCACCCTTAATTTCCTGGGCGACATCGGAAGGATCGACGCCATATTTTTTGAATGTTGCAGGATAAAATCCTAATAGAGTTCCGTCGTTGCAACCTATATCTAGTACCCTACCAGATGCCATGTTTATAATCTGCATAGCATCATCTACAATGCCTTTCAGATGTTCGCGCATTGTATTGTTGGTCCCGGAACGGTACCAATAAGAGGAGTACAGGATGTCTGGTGGAACTGTGTGCTCCATTTGCAATAACCCGCATGCTTGTTCATCGCGCGTTGGATCACATCGAATTAATGTCATTGGTATCTTTCGCATTGGTGGAATCTCTTTACCCGGTTTTACAAAAGACCCTTGAAGGAATTGTTCTCCTAAATTGATTACCGGTGTTAAAGCCGATGAACCGCATACGCGACATGTTGTACGGTGTATTAAATGCATATAAAACCTACCGCTTAGTTATGATTTTTTCCATGTAAACTTTTTGCAAAAGCATGTATTTTTTGTCGATTTGATCTATACACTGGTTTTGCTCCAGATTGAGAAAAGCTAGCTGTTTTACGACAGCATCTTTTTGTACAACGGGTACTTTGTCAAACTCGTAGACCTTTTTCTGTTTGTGCTATAGCTTATAATTGATTTCAGCCAGCCTAGAAAATAAATCACCAATACTTCAATCAATTGCCCTGATATCATTTCCTTCTTTCTTGTAAACTTGTTGGTGGTAAAAGCGAGTTTATCTGTGGGTAACTTTCCGTTAATGCGGCCGCCAAAGTTTCATCACTCTCATTTTTTAAGTTGGTTATCCTACTCTGCCAGACTTGCAAGTCTAGCTGAATTATTGGAATGCCATTGTTTAAGTATGACAGTTGTTAGTTTGTCGCAAAGAGATCCGAGTGTTTCCGCTACGATGTTATCTGCTCTGCGTTTAATCTAATTCCCATTGGCAATCTGCAAAAACACATCCATAGTCAAAACCCTCATAAGAAGCAAAAACTGTCCCTGCATCAATAACGTTAATCAATATGGCATCTTGGGCGATATCAATCGCTCTAACATGATGTACGCTAATAGCGAACGTACAATAGTACTGTCCGGGCACTAAAAAATTCTTGGGTATAGTTATTGCCATGTTTACCACATCTCCATCATTACCCGTCGCAGGCCATTTGTTGTTATTATTAGTAAAAACTTTTCTGCCTCTTTGATCTATTAGATAAAAACCAATTACACTTTCAGTTACCCAGCGATTAATTACGCAGCGGAGTGCTATTTTAATTGATTCATTATGAAGAAAATTTGTCGTCGGCATTCCTTGTGAATTTGTAGCCTGAATTTTTTCAAAATAAATATCGTTACTATATTTATTCGTTGCAATATATCCTTTGTTACTTTCCAACGCGGCATTTTCTAAATAATGCTTAATCACATCTTGAGTAGTACCTGAATTCAAAATACTTCCTTTCCCTAACAAAATTGTACTACTACATAGTTCGGTAATCATCCCCATACTGTGGCTAACAAAAATTATCGTTTTACCATCTTTGGCAACCTCTCCCATTTTCCCCAAACATTTTTTTTGAAACTGCGTATCCCCCACCGCTAACACTTCGTCGACAATCAATATTTCCGGCTCTAAATGAGCCGCCACAGCAAATGCCAGTCGCACATACATGCCACTCGAATAATGCTTAACCGGTGTATCCAGAAACTTTTTAACTTCGGCAAAATCGACGATTTCATCGAATTTTTTTTGGATTTCATATTTTCGCATTCCTAAAACTGCGCCATTAAGAAATATATTCTCTCTTCCGCTCAGTTCTGGATGAAAACCAGTGCCAATTTCCAATAAACTGGCTACTCGACCATTAATCGTTACTTTACCAGTGGTGGGGGCGGTAATTCGGCTTAATATTTTGAGTAAGGTTGATTTTCCAGCGCCATTGCGACCGATAATGCCCACCCGATCACCTGGGTGAATTTCAAAATTAATATCTCTTAGTGCCCAGAATTGTTCTGTTTCTTGGCTACACTGAACAGCTTGTAAAGGATGGCGCAAACGATGATACATTGAGCGAACACCGCCACTCAGTTGGTCACGTAATGTGCTGTATCGTGTCTGGCTTTCGTGCTTAATGGTGTATTTTTTACCAAGATTTTCAACTTTTATCGCAGGTGTCATTTGATGTCTAATGCAGTTAGGTGATTATAATTTATCTGCAAATTGTCTTTCAGTCTTTAAAAAATAACGAATACCAATGCCCAATAACGAGAATGATACTCCGACAGATATACTAAATCCCTGGATAAAAAAACCGGCTTCATTGCCAATTATTCCCCAACGAAATCCATCAATGACGCCTACCATAGGGTTAAGCGAGTAAATAAGTCGCCATTGTTCGGGAATAATCTGGCTGCTGAATCCGACCGGCGAAATATATAGCCCCATTTGCACAATAAAGGGCACAACATAACGAAAATCGCGATATTTAACATTGAGCGCCGATATTAGATAACCTAAGCCTATTGCTGTAATCGCTGCCTGTAATAAGAATAATGGCAGCAACAGAATATTGATCGATGGTATAAAGCGATACCAAATCATCATTCCCATCAATAATACAAATGAAATAAGGAAGTCTATTAAATTAACAAACAATGGCGTAGTGGGAATAATGATTCTGGGAAAATAAACTTTGCTGATCATCGCCGAGTTATCGATGACTGCATTGGCGCTTTCGCTGAGCGAGTTGGCGAAAAAATACCAAGGTAACATGGCGGTAAACACCATTATCGGGTACGGCGCATTGGCATCGCTAGGCAAGTGTGCAATCCTTCCGAAAACAAGTGTGAAGATAAGCATGGTCAATAGCGGCCTCAATACTGCCCATGCGGCGCCGATTACCGTTTGCTTATACCTGACTTTAAAATCGCGCCAGGCGAGGATGAAAAACAAATCCCTATACTCCCAGAGCTCCTTCGATAGATGGAGCATAGTCTTTTCCGGGGTAATGATGGTTTGTTGCATCTGATTGATAGTAAAGCGTTTGATTTTAATGGGTGAAATCGTGTTCCTGAATTTATGAGTGCAAATCAGCCGGCGGGATCATCGCTTGGCCGATTTCGCAACTCGTTTAGCATAGTCGTATGTCGAAGAAATACAATTAACGCTTGGTATTGAATTGTTTAGTTTTCGACTTGCTTGGAATGGCGTTGCCATCGCTTTTCGGCTGAAAACTCGGTACCAAATGCTGCTTACCATTACCAATCAAATCCGCGCGCCCCATATCTTTCAAGGCCTCCCGCAGCAACGGCCAGTTTTTCGGATCGTGATAGCGTAGAAAAGCCTTGTGCAAGCGCCGCTGCTTAATGCTCTTTGGGATCGCTATATCAGGACTGTTACGGGCAACTTTGTGCAAGGTATCTTTTCCGGAATGATACATCGCCGTGGCTATGGACATAGGCGAGGGCAAAAAGGCTTGCACCTGGTCGGCGCGGAAGCCGTTGCGTTTTAGCCATAGAGCCAGATTCAGCATGTCCTTGTCTTCGGTGCCGGGATGAGCAGCGATGAAATAGGGGATCAGATACTGCTCCTTGCCCGCTTCTTTTGAGTATTTATCAAACATCTGTTTGAAGCGGTCGTAGGTGCCCATGCCTGGTTTCATCATCTTCGACAGTGGGCCTTGCTCGGTGTGTTCCGGCGCGATCTTCAGATAACCGCCGACATGATGAGTCACCAGTTCTTTGACGTATTCCGGGGTTTCCACGGCAATGTCGTAACGCAAGCCCGAGGCAATGAAGATTTTCTTGATGCCGGGCAGTTGGCGGGCGCGCCGGTAGAGTTTGACCAGCGGCGTTTGATCGGTATTTAGATTGTGACAAATGCCAGGGTAGACGCAGGACGGTTTGCGGCAGGATTCTTCGATTTTCGGATCCTTGCAGGCCAAGCGCCACATATTGGCAGTAGGTCCGCCCAAGTCGGAGATATGGCCTGTGAAATTGGGCGAGGTGTCGCGGATGGCTTCGATTTCGCGGATGATGGAATCTTCGGAACGGTTTTGGATGATACGGCCTTCGTGCTCGGTGATCGAACAAAAACTGCAACCCCCAAAGCAGCCGCGCATGATCAGCACGGAATGCTGGATCATTTCAAAAGCGGGGATATTGGCGCTACCGTAAGATTTATGGGGTAGCCTAGAGTAGGGCAGGTCGAACACGCCATCCATTTCAGGGGTGGTCAGCGGCAATGGCGGCGGGTTGATCCACACTTCGCGAGCGCCGTGACGTTGAATCAACGCTCGTGCGTTACCGGGGTTTGTTTCGCCGTGCATCACCCGTGAAGCGTGTGCGTATAAAATCGGGTCGTCTTTTACTGCTTCGTAATCGGGCAATCGGATGACGGTTTGGGTGCGCTGTTTGTTGGCGATTGGTTTGAATTGGATAACCTTTTCATCTGCCGCAAGTTCAGGCTTATCGTCACATGCCGGCATTTCCTGATAGGGGTTCACATGAGAAATAACCGCCCCAGGCTTATCGATATCGGTAGAGTCTTTTTCCATCCAGCCCTGCGGTACTTGTTTCACAAAATGTACGGTACCGCGAATGCCTTTTAAATCGGCAATGGTTTCGCCTTTTGCCAGACGTTGGGCGATTTCCACCACTTGTCGTTCGGCGTTGCCGTAAACCAGTAAGTCTGCCTTGGAGTCCAACAAGATGGATTTACGCACTTTGTCGGACCAGTAATCGTAATGAGCGATTCGGCGCAGACTGGCTTCGATACCGCCGATCACGATAGGCACGTTTTTGTAGGCTTCGCGGCAGCGGTGGGCGTAGACATTGACAGCGCGGTCCGGGCGTTTACCGGCTGCGCCGTCGGCGGTATAAGCGTCGTTGGAGCGGATTTTCTTATCCGAGGTATACCGGTTCACCATCGAATCCATATTGCCGCCGGTCACGCCGAAAAATAGCTTAGGCTGGCCCAATCGTCTGAAATCCTCGGCACTATGCCAATCGGGTTGCGAGATAATTCCGACCCGGAAACCTTGCGCTTCTAAAACCCGCCCAATCACTGCCATGCCAAAGCTGGGGTGATCGACATAGGCATCGCCAGTTACCAGAATCACGTCGCAGGCGTCCCAGCCCAGTTGTTGCATTTCCGCTAGTGTCATCGGCAATTCCGGTGCCGGCCCGAAGCGGTGCGCCCAGTATTTTTTATAGCCGAAGATGTTGGGAGCGTTGTGTATCACGATTTTATAATCCGGTTGAAGACGTTGGGGTTGTGGCGTTTTAAATCCAGGAGATAGGTGGGAAACTCCAGCTGATATAACTGTTCAAGCTGTTTGGCTTTGTCGATCAGCTGTTTGACGCCGGGCTTTGCCATGGCTTCCCCAAAGGCAAAACCGATCACGTTACCGCGATTGCGCACCGGCAAAAACAACATGCGCCTATCGAACATGCGGCCCAGGTTCCAGACCACTTGCTGGAACATGTCTTTATCAGTGCCCCATAAGTTGATCACCAACAGACCGTTCTTGGTCAACAAGGTTCGGCAATTGTCGAAGAAAGTTTCGCTACTGACTTCCGGAGCCATGCCGTCGTGGTCGTAAGCGTCTATGACGATCAAGTCGTGTTGCTCGCTTTGCACCTGGCTGGCCTGACGCACATGTTGCGCGCCGCAGCCGATCTTGATTTTCAGGCGTGGATCAAATGGCAAACCAAAATGACTACGCGCCACTTTCAAAACGCTGCCGCGAAACTCCACGACTTTCAGTCGGCAATCGGCGAACTGGTGCAGCATGAATTTAGCGATGGTGCCGCCGCCCAGGCCTATCATCAGCACTTCGCGGGGCGTATCGTGAAACATCAAGCCGGCCATCATGGCCCTTGCATACAGGGAATGGAGGCGGTCGGGTTCGGCCAGCAGCATGCTGCTTTGCCGGGCGTGCGAGCCAAAGTGCAAGGCCCTGACGCCTTCCTTGTCAACGATTTCTATGATGCCTTCGTCGTCGTGGCTTTGGTGTACCACCAGGCCTTCATATTTGTACATGCGATGCAGAGAACGGTAAAGATAGGGCTATTTTCCTTGAAAATCCGGCGCTTGTCTTGCTAATAGTGTGTTGGTGACAATTTAGTCACCTTGTAAAAATGAAGGGATATTGGGCTAATGTGGCTTCATTTATGGGTAAAGGTGCGAATTGTCTCGCACCGTATATCGGAGGACTTAAGAAGGCTGTTTTGCTGATCGAGCAGATGGTACGGCGATAAAAGTCAGTCCACTCGATAACCTTCCTCCATCAACACACGTTTGACGACCGGACGGGACAGCATCAAGCGATAGTGTTTCAAGCAGTTTTCCGGCAGCGTAACGCCGGTTTTATCAGCCCAAAACTCCACGTAAAACAAAGCGGCATCGGCGATGCTGAATGCACCCAACGCATAGCCTTCGGCAGGTATCTGCTCATTCAAGATTGCAAAAGCTTTATCGACTATATCCAATCCTTGCGCCTTGACCGCATCGTGATCGGCAGGATTGGGCGTAAATTTCTCCGTGGTAAAAATTCTAGCAAAGCCCTGGCCATGTAGCGTGCCGACCGCATAGTCCATCAGCTCGATAGCTTTCGCATCGCCATCCGCATCCCCTGGCAATAGTTTGGCTTTAGGGTAGGTGCGTGCCAGCCAGTAAGCGATGGCTTGAAATTCGGTCAAGGCGGTACCGTCATTACGGACCAACGTCGGGATGCTGGCTTTTGGGTTAATTGCCAGATAATCGGCTTGATGTTGATCGCCGGCCATTAAATTGACCAGATGGGCTTCGAAAACCAGATCCAGCTCTTCTAGTAAAATATGAATGCCGGTGGTGCAGGAGCCAGGTGTTAAGTACAGTTTCATAAATTGTCCTGTCGGAAAAATTCGCCTTAACGGCATTCCAGAAAGTAAGCATTAATGTCCAACGCAAAGTTTCGCCAAAGTAAGGCGATATCGCTACGCACTGCGCTCAGGTAAACCTGATCGGGCTTATGTTCATCGGGGAAATTGGATAAGGCGCAGGATGTGCGATGTTTATCCACTACGATCAACAGAAATTCATCGATGAAGCCATCGAATACCGCCAGTACTGATTTGGTAAGATCCGCCAGGCCCTGATTGACAGTGCTGCCGGCGTGATCAAACGGTAGTGTCTTCAATTGGGCCAGGGCGTCTTGATAGGTTTTTTCTAAGACGATCAATATATTGCGTTGAAAACAGCCGTCCCATTGTTGATGCGATAGGTCATGGGCCAATAATTGATCGTACTGCTTCTTCATATTCACTTTCTGCTCGGTTATAAATCGGCTAAATTCGCCGATGCTAGTAGCGTTAAGCGTTGAATTGGTCATGTTAAAGTCCTTTAGTTAGAGTGTTAATGCGCTAAAAACCCGATCGCTGGCGTCCAACGCGCCTTCCAAATAGCCGCCGGATCTGCCGGCTGTTTCCGTCCCGCAGAAATACAGTTTGTCCTGCCAATGATCCAATTGCAGAGCGCGGTGGCCGTAGACGGGATGTTCGAACACCGGTATGCGATCTGCAGGAACCGAGGTAAATGGTTCCCGGCTCCAGTCCTGAATCACCACACTTAACGGATTGGCGGCGGCAGGACCGAATAGGCCGACCATTTGCCGAACGATCAACGCCGACAGGCTGTCTTGATACTGTTCGCGAATCTGGGCTGGCAAACCAAAGAAGCCGAACAGGGCCGAGGTTCCCGTATCGTGTGAGCAGGCGTCATAGACTTCGGCCAACACCGCACTGGGATAAGGAGAAATGGCGTTGCCGGAATAGCCTTGTAGGCGCCAGAACGCCTGTTCGTAAACCAGCACCGCTTTGGCATGTCCGGCCATCCAGGTAGGCGTGTCTTGCATCAGAGACAGCAAACCGAGCGCTAATGCCGGTTGGAAGGTAATACTGTTAGCCAGCAATCGCGGGGGCGCGGCCAGCACGACTTGGCGAGCCTGGATGGTATTCACCGAGTTATCGGTTGCGAATGTTAAATCGACATGACTACCTTGATCGCTCAGCCCTAGCAACCGATGCCCAAGGTGCAGAACGCGTTCGGGTATGTGTTGCAATAGGCCGTCGATCAATTGTTGGCAACCGCCGGCAATCCGTCTGGCATCCGCGTGCGTCTGGGTGTCGATATAGCTGGCTGGTATGGCGTTCGCTTGTACTTGATATAAGCTTTGACCGCGGTCCCACTGCGGAAATAGCGTTAATCCCAAGCGTTCTGCTAATGCCGTAATGAGCGGTTGATCCATTGGCCACAGCCAAGTCGGGCCCAGGTCTGCGGTAAAAACCTGGGCAGGAGCGGATGCGGATAAAATTCTGCCGCCGCAGCGTTCGCGCGCTTCAAACACGCCGATGTTGGATTTTTTCCGAAGCAGTTTTTCAGCCAAGGACAAGCCGGACAGGCCGGCGCCAATGATCGCCACGTCCAGCATGGGCATCATGCCGTCTGCGTCGTTTGGCACAGTAAGGAGTTGCTCTGCCATAAGGGTAGTCTCGGCGCTTCGGTTGAGGCGCTGGGCATGATCAATTTCTTGCGGAAAATATCCCACACGCCGTCATAGCGTTGCTGCACCCGAATACTCCAACCCCAAACGATAGGTAAATGCACCGGTACCCAAATATAAAGATCCGGTCGGTCCGGTCCGGCGTTTTGCATGAAATACACCGTATACTTTTCCAAAACGCTAATCGATGCGACGGCATTGCCGGCAATTTCAGACGGAATAGCTTGTGCCACGGCTTGGCTGAACAGCAGTTTTTGCTGCTGGCCTTGCTGTTGAAACGGACCAAGCGGCGTGACCGGCAAAGGCCTTGCTTTGCCGGACAGATACAAAACCGGGCCGCCTTCTTCAGTCTCGGTATCCACTAACGTCATCGTTTCGCCGTCGGCAAAGTGTGCTGTTCGGCTGGACTCCACCAACTGCAACACACCCAGTTGGCTGCAAAAACCGGCGGTGTCCCATTCCAGTTCAAAATGAGGCGCAATGCTTAGGGTTGGCATATCGTCCGCCAAGCTTACTGTCGGCGCGGGCATGCCGATGTCAAGCAAGGTCAAACGATTCTGATTGGGCAACTGCGGGTCAGCGCTGGTAAGGGCTAAGCAACTTATGAGCGGTGGGCTCAATAAATCGTTGTTCCAAACGAATGCCTGTGTTGGTGTTTGTTTAGTCTCCACGGGCATTACCTCAGCCCGTTCGATGCTTAACAGGTAATCGCCGAGCAAGCCGTTTTGCAGATCATGCTCCACATCGCCGAGTCGGTTATCAGCCAGTTTTTGTGTGTCTATGCTGTAGCGATGGCCTGCGTGTGGCACTGGATTGTTTGGTTTGGCCTGCGTAGGCGTCGGGCGGGGCAGTGGAAAAATGTGTTCCATTGTTGGGCTGCTGATGGCGAAAGCTATCAGGCATTCAAGAATGAGGCCAATTGAGAAAATGGCCGAATGCGTGCGAAGATCATGAATTGATTGGGATTATTGCTCCAAGCCAACTTGCCAAGCGATGTCGTGGATCCGACAAAGTCTGCATTCTTGTCACGACAACACTCTAGCCCTGGAATTTCGTCGGGGTTATCGTCAGTGCTTGCTATCCACGTAGAACACTTCTACAGTTCCAAGGTACGTACATTATTTTTAGGAAAATCATGCGAAATTTATTGATAACGATGCTGTTACTGGTCCCAATCGCCGCTGCGGCTGAAAACGATGCGTTTAAAAATATGGATAAAGCGCAAATGCAGCAAGTAATGCAGAAAATGAAAGCCATGCAAGACTGCGTGAAGAACATTGATAAGGCGGACATGCAGGCCTTTCAAGCGCAGGCCAAACAAATGAGTGCCGAGGTGAAGAGCTTATGCGAGGCGGGAAAACGCGATGAAGCGATGGCGAGAGCGATGGAATTTGGTAAAGATGCGTCGGCCAACAAGGCCATGCAGCAAATGAAACAGTGCGGTGAGGGAATAACGGAAGCCATGCCTTTATTGCCTGATGCTACTCAAGGCCAAAATCAAGCCGGTTCGTCTCGGCATGTTTGCGATCACTGAGTTTTAACGCACCATTTCGGTTGATTTTTTCGCAGTAAAAATATACGGTCATTTGCGTGAAACCCGCGCCAGCCCAGATATGACCGAATTTTTGTCGTCATGCAAACCCTATAAAATAGATAGGGTGGCAATGCGTTTTTGCATTATTGGTCTGCAAAATCGACGTCGCTTCCCCCTTACAGACCAAGCTCCGCCCATCACTTTAGTGTTTCCCTGGCAGAGGATATGTCGAAAATGAGCTCAAGCCTTTCGAAATCTCCACAGCTCGGGCTGTCGTCAATGTTCTAGAAACCTTCAATTAGCGGGTTTCTGCCCTCTTCTCGTCGCTTTTAACTTGCTGCCTGGTATCTTAGTACTCTGGCATTAAAACGTGAGTTTGCTCGGAGCCTGGGTGAGTCAGCTACTTGCCTCAGTGAACTCGCAGACTAGGCCTAGCCTGCTCTGACCGCCTGCCGCTTCCGACTGATTGTTCATTTCAGCCGGCATCGCGTAAAATCGCCAGCCATTACTACGCCCCCATTGGAGAGCAAATCATGACATACCGTTTAGTAGTTGCATTGATGATGGTCGCAGGTTTGGCCTGTGCCGAAGAAGCCAAGGAAGAATGGAACGAAACCACTCTAAAAGACGAAACGATCCAGAAAATTCAGCAAGCGCAATACACGTATAAGAAATGTGTAGTGGATAATATGCAAAAACCCGAGTTTGCCAAGATGGAAAGCCGTAATGCCACCGATGTGATTATTAAATCTTGCGAGCCGACCTTGGCCGAAATTCGCAAAGTTTATACCGACGCCGAAGTGCCGGGCGTGGTTGCTGACCGGCATTTGAAGAAAATGCGTATCCAGGTAACGCGCAATTTGCTTCAGGAATTGATGTATGCGGAAGCCGCGAAGAAAGCCGGCATGCCGGGCAACTGAATCTTAGCTGTCCGCAACGACATGGACGTAAAAATTTAGTTTTATCTGTTGCGGCAGGCTTGAAGATTCGACGACAGCCATTGTTTCAATTAACAACCATCACTCGTTATTCATGAATACCTACACCATCGATTTATCCTTGCGCCCGACCACCTTC
>Ga0123398_1115401_pt1 | contig 13902 bp, 8 predicted proteins | sample T5LHNO3metaT_FD_89926 | JGI IMG/M metagenome (GOLD analysis project Ga0123398, IMG submission 89926) | Methane-oxidizing artificial microbial communities from Washington, USA to study methane cycling - T5-LHNO3 metaT (Metagenome... | ecosystem: Engineered > Modeled > Simulated communities...
AAAGGCGGCCCGGATGCCGCTTTGATCCTGCGCGCCGAAGTTTTTGAATGGGGTTGACGGAAGGGGCTTCCTGCCCCTCCGCCAACGCGATGCATCCCTGCATCGCCCCTATCGGGCTGATCCATTCAAAAACTTCGGTGCTCGGCGCGGCATACGGGGTTAAAACCATCAGCCGCCTGAATTTGCGTAGGGTGGACAACTTTGCCCACCTTTGGCTGTTGTTCCGCGTGGGCACTTAATCGTGCCCACCCTACGGCTATTATTCGAAGTTACTTAAAATATTATTCAATTCTCTAATTTGTTGTTCGGCCATACCTGACTTGCAATATGTGTAGGATGATGCAATCCATGATGATGAACCTCCATTGATCCCTGCCTTTACAGAGCAAAACTGTTCTCGATATTTCATCCATGTCATTTGAGATTCCACTAAATCATCAGCTTGTTTTTTATATGAACCGGACTTAGAAAGAATTTCTAATAACTTTTTATATGCAACATCTAGCTTTTTTTCTGCAGTTTCTAAAGTTGATTTAGCATCACAGTCGGACCGTATTCCGCTACCTGTTGTAAGTTCGTCGCATTCATTTGAAAACGTGTTTGACGAAAATAACACTAGAATAAATTGCAATACGATTAATCTCATTGGAAACCCCGTAAATTGAAATATGTTTCAACAGAGTTTAGGAGTTATCTCTTCGTTTTGTACATCCAATAAGCTTTCTCTCGTTCCAACTCGGCGCATATGACGGCTAGCCCTTAGGATGTGCTGAGCGAATGCGACGCGCATCTGTCGCGAGCGATGCGCCTCCTATTGTCGGCACATCCTACAAATTCTTACCATCGTCACGCTGTCCATCCACTCAAAATCTCGCGAGTGGTTTACTCCCCTCTGCCGCGCCGAGCACCGCAGGGTTTGAACGGAATAGCCCGTTAGGGGCGTCGCATGGATGCGGCGCGTTGCATGCAGGGGCTGGGAAGCCCCTTCAGGCAACCCCGTTCAAACCCGAGGAGCGCAGGAAACAAGCGGCGGTGGGGTGGCCTTTTCTTTGGATACTTTCTTTTGGCCAAGCAAAAGAAAGTATCTCGGCTGTCGGGCCGAGACCCGACATCAAAACAACCCGTCGCGATAGCGACACAAAACCCCAAAGCCATCAACCACATCAAAAGCCGTCGTGTTGGGTTACGCTTCGCTAACCCAACCTACATATTTTGGAATTACGATTCAGCAGCTCTCCCTTTCTGCGGAAACAACCCCCTCGGCTTCTTCTGAATAAACAAAATAATAAACACCAGCACCAAAATCTTCGCCAACACCGCCCCGGCATAAGGTTCCAACACCTTATTGGCAATACCCAACGAGAACCCGGCCACCAAGGTCCCGAACAAGTTGCCGACTCCGCCAAACACCACCACCATGAACGAATCCACGATGTAAGCCTGTCCCAAATTAGGTCCAACGTTGGTGATCTGACTCAAGGCCACGCCAGCCACACCGGCGATACCCGATCCCAAGCCAAAAGTCATCGCATCGACGCGCGCCGTGGGGATACCCATAGCTCGAGCCATGCCCCGATTTTGCGCCACGGCGCGGACTTCCAATCCCAATTTTGTGCGTTTCAAGATTTGCAGCAGCGCGGTAAACACCAGCAGGCAGAAGATCAGGATGTAGAAGCGGTTCCAGGTCAGCGAGAGAAAGTCGTTGATCTGCCAGGAGCCGCTCATCCACTCGGGCGTTGAGACGCTGCGGTTCAAGGGTGAAAAGATGGAGCGCACGGCTTGTTGCAAAAACAAACTCACGCCAAAGGTAGCCAGTAAAGTTTCCAGCGGTCTGCCATATAAAAAGCGGATGATGCCTCGTTCGATGGCTATACCGACCAAGGCGGCAACTAAAAACGCCATCGGGATCGACAGGATCAAGGCCGTGCCCAAATAATTCGGCATGATTTGCTGCATCACATAGGTGGTGTAAGCGCCCAGCATCATCAGTTCGCCGTGGGCCATGTTTATCACCCCCATCACCCCAAAGGTGATGGCCAGGCCAATCGCGGATAACACCAGTACCGCGCCCAAACTCAAACCAAAGAACACAGTTTCGGCGACTGCATAGGCTTGCATGCGCTCGCGGATTTTGATCAGTGCCGCTTCCGCCAGATTGCGCACGTCGCTGTCGGCTTCCAGGAAATTGCCGTCGGCGTCTTTGTCGATAACGGCTTGCAGTTTGTTGACCACGTCCTGGCTGTCCAGGTCTTTTAAGGCGGCGATAGCGGCTATGCGTTGGTCTTTTTCCGGGCTGTTGATGTCTTGCAATAACAGCATTTTGTTGATCGCAGCTTTGATGTCGGCATCGGTTTCGTTGGCCAGATGATCGCGTAATAAAATCACGGCTTTGTCGTCTATCTCATTGGCCAATGCTTGTACTGCGATCAGACGCAATACCGGATCTGCGTCGTTCAATTGCAGCAACGCGATGGTTTTGCGCAGCACGCCGCGCAGCTTGTTGTTTAAATTGATTTTGCCTACCGCGCCGCGCTCGACTTCTGCCAATGCCGCGCCGCTGAGCGGATCGCTGAGTTGGTAACCGGCCGCGCTTTCCTGCGCAAGGACCAGCTTGCCTTCCGCTTTGAAGTCGAACAGTTTGCCGTCCTGCAGGGCTTGCAATAATTTCAGGTTATTGCTGTCACCGCCCAGGGTTTCGATGGCGAGTTCGCGCTCTGTCATACTACCTGTTCTGAGTTGCTCCAACGCGCTACCCGCTTCTTGGGCGAGGGCTGTGTGCATATTGAGCAGCAGCATCGCCAGCAAGTAGCCGGTAAATTTGAGAAGCTGTTTAAAAACGCCGCCGACTATTAATCCGGCCTGAGTAGAAGTTTTAGTCATCATGCTCAAGAAGCTGTCCTTGGGGGAACGATAAGCCGGGTGTGAGCCGGGCGGCGTTTTTAAACGGGTTCTGAAACGGGGTGTGTGCATCGTCTGTCCTCTTTTGGGGGCGAGGCCCGCGGCATCCTGCCGTGAACCTCGCGGGTAACATCCGCTGTTAATAGTTCTGTCCCGAACACTTTTTGGTTTTGGTGTTGTAGTTGCCGCAGCTGATCGGCGCGGTCCAGTCGGCGATGATCGGTTTGCTGTCGGGCAGGAAGTCCGACCAGGCGTCGCCATCGACCAGTTTGTTGGTTTGCCAGACGGTGACGAATTGGCCGTCGTCTTGGATTTCGCCAATCAACACCGGTTTGCTGATGTGATGGTTAGGCAGCATTTTCGACATACCGCCGGTCAGGTTGGGGTATTCAACGCCGATCAAAGCTTTTTGTACCGCGTCTGAATCAGTGGTGCCGGCTTTCTCGACCGCTTTCACCCACATGTTAAAGCCGATGTAATGCGCTTCCATCGGGTCGTTGGTGACGCGTTTCGGGTTCTTGATGTAGTCTTTCCATTGCTGAATAAAGGCCGCGTTTTTAGTCGTATCCACGCTCATGAAATAGTTCCAGGCCGCCAAGTGGCCGACCAGCGGTTTGGTGTCCATACCGGAGAGTTCTTCTTCACCCACCGAGAAGGCGATGACCGGGATTTTTTCCGCAGAGATGCCTTGGTTGCCCAGCTCTTTATAGAACGGAATGTTGGCGTCGCCGTTGATGGTGGAGACCACCGCAGTTTTCTTGCCGGTAGAGCCGAATTTTTTAATGTCGGCGACGATGCTTTGCCAGTCGGAATGACCGAATGGCGTGTAGTTGATCATGATGTCCGCGGGTTTAACGCCTTTGGATTTCAGGTATGCTTCCAGGATTTTGTTGGTGGTGCGTGGGTAAACGTAGTCGGTACCGGCCAAGACCCAGCGTTGCACTTTCAGATCGTTCATCAGGTAGTCGACCGCCGGAATCGCTTGCTGGTTAGGCGCCGCGCCGGTGTAGAACACGTTTTTAGACGACTCTTCGCCTTCGTATTGCACAGGGTAGAACAGGATGCTGTTCAACTCTTCGATGACCGGCAACACCGATTTCCGGGATACGGAGGTCCAGCAGCCGAAGATGGAAGCCACTTTGTCCTTGGTGATCAGCTCGCGGGCTTTTTCCGCAAACAAAGGCCAGTTGGAGGCCGGGTCAACGACCACCGCTTCCAGCTTCTTGCCCAGCAGGCCGCCTTTTTTATTTTGTTCGTCGATCAGCATCAGCATCGTGTCTTTTAGAGTGGTTTCGCTGATCGCCATCGTGCCGGACAGGGAGTGCAGTACGCCGACTTTGATGGTGTCTTCGGCGCGGGCGGACGAGGCGCCGAGCAATGCGGCGGACAGGGCCGCAACAGTCGCCAGTTTATGGAAGGAATTGCTCAATATTTTCATCGTAATAATCCTATGTCGAGAAGAAATCGTGGGCTATGGATTGCCCGTTTCGTAGGGTGGGTATGCAATGCCCACGCGTGAAGGCTTCAGCTTCGTGTGGGCACCTAATCGGTGCCCACCCTACGGTTTGTCGCGTTGGTGTAAATTTGCGTACCCCATCATCATTAAATTTGCCACTGGAAGCCGACCATGACTTGGCTGGCGTTCTCGCCGCTGGCGGTGGATTTGTAGTTCAAGCCCTTGGTCAACAAATCGCCGTATTGGTAGCTGGCGAAAATTTTGGCGTTGTGGCCGTCGATGATGTAGTTGACGCCGCCTTCGTAAACTTCGCGGTTGGGGCTGTTATCCGGCGACACATTCACGTAGCGCAAAAACGGTTGGAATTGGCCGATGCCGATTTTTTGCGGGAACAGATACATGCCGCTGACGTCGTAGGCGTTGCCTTCGAACATAGAGAACTGGGCCGGCGCGCCGACAGCACCCTCCGCATCGCGGATGGCTTGGCTATACGGGCCGGTAATACCGTAGTTTTTGTACTCGCCGTTGAAGGTGACGACGCCGCCGCCCGGCAACACTTTTTCCATCAACACGTCGGCGGTGGTGCCGCGGAAGCTGCCGGGAGAACCCAGCGCACCGGCGCCGTCTTCTTGATATTGGTTGGCGACGCCGACGGTCAGAATGTCGCCGCCTTTGCCGTAGTAAGTGCCGGAGGTGTAGTAGCCGGGATTTTTCTCGACGTCCCAGAAGTTGTAGGCAAAGCGTTGCGCGTACAGGATATTGTCATCGACGTTGGCGCCGCCGCGCAGACCGCGGAAGAAACCGGCCGCGTATTGGAAACGACCGTCGAACACCGCGCCCCAGAAGGTGGCACCGTCGTCACGGCCGAATGAGCCGGCCGAGGTGCCGTCGGATTTGATGGTCAGGTTGTAGTCGGAAGGCTCGAACGGCGTGCCGGCGGAGAAGATGTTGTACACCGCACTGTAGAACGGACCGTTCATCTCGCGGCGCTCGGCGGGTACCAGCATCCGGCCTACCCACAAGTTGGCGTAGGGCGTAACCTCGAATTTGCCGATTGCATCCAGCACCCGCACTTCGCCGCCGTTGCCGCAGGTTTGGCAGTCGGTGTTGAATTCGACTTTCAGATATTTATGAATCTGACCGTTGATGTATAAACGGATATTGTCCAGATTAAAATCGTTGCTCCATTTGTCGGCGTTTGCGCCGACCGAGCCTTCCTGGGCCCGGAAACTGGTCCGCAAACCGGCGCCGACGCTGACCCATTTGGTATCGTCGATTTTAAACGTCGCGCCAGCCTGCGCTTCGGGCGCCTGTCCCAGGCCGATGGCGCCCAAGGCCACCCCGCTCAGCAAGCCGATTGCCCGGCCGCTTAGTTTTTGTGGGTTAAAACCAGTCATTTGCATTCCCCTTCATCTGGATTAAACAAACCATTGCCGGCGGCGATGGCGATTGAAAACGTCGGGGAGATTGTTGAATTTTGCAGACAGCGCCACAATCGGGTAAATGACTCATCAGTCATTTGACGTATGGCTGGGAAATTGGGGTTTCCGTAGAGTGATCAGCAAGTTAAAGAGGATATTGCTATGAAAAACTGGTTAAGGCTGAAGTGGTTTTGGGATTTAGAGCGTGCTGAGCGCGGCGGAAGTGGGGGGCGCTTTAACGGCGCCTTGAAGTTTTCGTCGCGGTCAAAGTTCTTTCCGCCCAGGATCAGGCCTTCAATTCTAATCGGCTACGGCGTCTTACTAGCCGCAGGCTTTTCGACAGCCTGGGCCCAAGCCCCTGATGCCGGCAAACCGCTGTCGGCTATCGAATTTGTGGTCAGCGAAGATAACCTGAGCCAGTTTGGCTTTGCGGTGGAATCGCAAGCTCTCGCTGAGCGTGTCCGCGCGAATTTGGCAGAGTGGGAGTTTCCGCTAACCAACAAAGCGCCATACAGCCATAGCCTACAAGCCAAATTGGGCAAAGTTGCTCACCGCGAAACCCCGGTGGGTTTTTCTTTTTCCAGCGGCAATTCCGACCCGCGCGCGACCGATTTTCAAAAAGCCGATGTGTTGCCGATTACCTGTGCCTTGCGCGATGCCGGCAATCAGGCTGTATTGATAGAGCGCGAATCGACCTTTAGCGCCCATGCCCTGGATAAGGATGTGTTGCCGGCGCGGATTGTCGATAAATTGGTCGATCAGATCGGCACCGCCTGTCTGGATGTGCTGGAACACGCGCCGTTGCCGAAACAGGCCGGTCGCGTGAAAACCGAACTGTTCAAACCCAAATGGATGCCGGATGTGCGGGTGGAGGTGAGAGAAGTTCAGGGTCCGGTTGATGCGAATGGGGTGGCGCAGCCGGCGGCTGTGGGCGACGAGCCGAAGAAGGAGATTATTATTCATAACCAGGGAACGCCGGTGATATTTCAGTTTGGATATGAGAGGAAGTGATGTTTAGCTGGGCATGATTTAAGTGTCACGCTTAGAAATATGGTTTATCCATTTGGTTGCGGGAAGGTTTGTTCCTTCTCCCTCAGGGAGAAGGCTAGGATGAGGGGGGTAAGAAGGTGTCGCTGGCGCGACGGCTGATTTTAATGTCGGGTCTCGGCCCGACAGCCGAGTAACTTTTCTTTGTTTGGCCAAAGAAAAGTTACCAAAAGAAAGGCCACCCGGAATTCCGCCTTAATCCTGCGCTTCTCGCTTTTGCCGAGTGTTTTCGGAAGGGGCTTCCCAGCCCCGCCGAAAACGAGCGGCATCCCTGCCGCTCCCCTGCGGGCTGATCTCGCCAAAAGCTGCGATGCTCGGGGCGGAATAACGGGAGTAACCCCGTCGCGGGGATTGGAAGCAATTGGATGATTTTGTATGTTTGGTGTTATGCAGTGTTGTAGGATGCGGCTCTAACTTCTTAAAAGCATATACAACCCAACGAGGTCAATTTACCCATGGACGAAAAATTATTCGCAGTTTTGCTTGGAACTATCGCTGGCGCGATGGGTTACTGGGTAACAACATTCTGGATGAAGCCAATACTCCAGTATAGAGATCTTCGTATTAAGGTTTTCGCCGATTTTATTTTCTATGCCCAAGTTGTGAACGCCGAGGGACTTAATGACCGGATGAAGGTTCTGTACGAAGATCGTATTACATCAAATCGACGTAATTCCGCCGACTTGGCTGCTTGTCTCACTGAATTGCCTTTTTGGTACAGATGGTGGATTCGTGCATGGGGACACGCTCCAGAAAAAGCTGTAAAACACCTTATTGGATTTTCCAATACGACTAACTACGACGCCGCAGAAAAATTAATTCGAGCAATCACGAAAGCTTTGGGTTTCAAGATGGAAATAACGTAGGGTGGGCACACGCTTTTTGTGCCCACGCGGGGGGAACCACAAACCCTGATTTAACCATCAAAAATTAACAACCAAAATGTCCCGTTACCGCCGCTCGCACAATCCCGGTGATACGTATTTTTTCACGGTGGTGACGTATCGGCGGCAAGCGATTCTATGCGATGAACCGGTACGAGAGGCTTTGCGCAAGGCGATTGCAAGCACTCGCGCGAAACGGCCGTTTACCATTGATGCCTGGGTTTTGTTGCCGGACCATTTGCATTCGACTGCATGGATGCAGGAGGTAGGGCAATGCATGGAGCAATTGCCGAGCATTTGGACATTGCCGGTTGATGATGGAGATTTTGCAACCCGTTGGAGCGTGATCAAGCTGCAGGCGAGCGTGGCATGTGGAGATACATACCGGCGGGTCTAATGGATTAACGTATTGAAACAAAAACATCGGGAATCGACCTTATGGCAACGCGGTATTGGGAGCATCAAATGCGCGATGACACCGATTTTGCCCGGCATATGGATTACATTCATTACAACCCGGTGAAGCACCTATGTCGTTAAGATAAGTTTTAGCCAGGTTACTTCCCCTCTTTGAAAAAGAGGGGCCAGGGGAGATTTTTTAAATAAATCCCCCTCAATCCCCCTTTTTCAAAGGGGGAAGCACGGGTATTCAGCAACCAAGCGAATTTCCCAAAGGGTATAAAGGCCTTATTCTGCGTTTCATCGTTATGTTGAAGAAGTGTGTTCGTTGAATCGGGGGGGGGGTGGCGTTGACGATTTGGTTGCGGGGGAATGAGCGGTCTGTCCGCGTGGGCACAAAAAGCCGTGCCCACCCTACGCCTACGAAATTGGGATGGTTTTCGTCCCGTATGCCGCGCCGAGCACCGGAGATTTTGGTGGGAAAAGCCCGAAGGGGTGCGGCAGGGATACCGCACGTTGGCGAAGGGGCAGGAAGCCCCTTTCGCCAACCCCCGCCAAAAGCTTCGGAGCGCAGGATAAATCGGCAGGATAGCCGATTTGCATGCATTGCACCCGTAGGGCGAGGCACATGGATGTGCCGAGTGAGCTAAGCGGCATTCGGGTGTCTTTTCTTTTGGATACTTTTCTTTGGACAAGCAAAGAAAAGTATCGCGGCTGTCGGTCCGCGAACCGACATCTAAAATAACCCGTCGCGTTAGCGACACATCAAAAATGAAAGCCATTCACCAAAACATCACCAAAATCCGCCGCGACTACAACGCCCTGGTTGCCAACGAAACCCTGGAAGACTACGCGCTACGCTACGCGCCGCGCAGTTTCCGGAAATGGAGCGAGTTCCAGGTGGCTAACACCGCGTTCGGCTCGACGTCATTTCTGGTGCTGGAAGCGATCGGTGGCTTTCTGTCGATCAATTACGGCTTTACCAATGCCTGCTGGGCGATTCTGATCGTCGGCATCGTGATTTTCATCACCAGCTTGCCGATCAGTTATTACGCGGCCCGCTACCATATCGACATCGACCTACTTACTCGTGCGGCCGGTTTTGGCTATATAGGCTCCACCGTTACTTCGCTGATTTACGCCTCATTTACCTTCACGCTGTTTGCGCTGGAGGCTTCGATCATGTCGCTGGCGATTGAATTGTATTTCCAGATTCCGCTGGCCGTCGCGCATGTGCTCAGTGCGGTGATTGTGATACCGCTAGTGACTTTCGGTATCACCACCATCAGCCGGATGCAGTTATGGACCCAGCCGATTTGGCTCGCGCTGTTGATTGCACCTTACATAGCCGTGGCGCACGCCGAGCCGGAAGCGCTGATGACCTTAAAGACTTACTTCTGGATTGCTGGCAGCGGCGAAGGATTTGATTGGCTATTGTTCGGAACCGCCACCACCGTGGCATTTTCGATGGTGGCGCAAATCGGCGAGCAGGTGGACTTTCTGCGCTTCATGCCGGATAAGACTAAGGCCAATAAATTCAAGTGGTGGGCGGCGATGCTGGCGGCCGGTCCGGGCTGGATCGTGTTTGGGGTGCTGAGGCAAATCGCCGGTGCTTTGCTGGCGCATTTGGCGATTCGGCACGGCATCAGCCCGCAGCATGCGCACGAACCGACGCAAATGTATCTGGTGGCGTATAACGAGCTGTTCGAGAATCCGCAATGGGCCTTGGCGACCACGACCTTATTCGTGGTTCTCAGCCAGATCAAGATCAACGTCACCAATGCCTATGCCGGCTCGCTGGCCTGGTCGAATTTTTTCTCGCGCTTGACGCACAGCCATCCTGGGCGGGTGGTGTGGTTGCTGTTTAACGTGCTGATCGCCTTGTTGTTGATGGAATTTGGCGTATTCGGCGCGCTGGAAAAGGTGCTGGGCTTGTTTTCGAATATGTCGATTGCCTGGATCAGCGCGGTGGCGGCGGAGTTGATGATCAATAAACCTTTGGGACTCAGCCCGAAGGAAATCGAATTCAAGCGCGCGTATTTGTCCGACCTGAACCCGGTAGGGATGGTCGCGACGTTTGTGGCATCGGTGGTGTCGATTCTGGCTTATGTGGGGCTGTTCGGCGAATGGCCCAAGGCTTTTTCGGCGTTTATCGCGCTCGGATTCTCTTTTGTGCTAGTGCCGGTGATCGCGATGTGTTGCGCCGGCAAACATTATCTGGCCCGAGACCGGAAAAAGCATAATCGCAAATCGCATGACAAATGCTCGATTTGCGAGAACGAATTCGAGCATGATGATATGGCCTATTGTCCCGCTTACGCAGGCAGTATTTGTTCGCTGTGTTGTACGCTGGACGCTCGTTGTCTGGACGCCTGTAAGCCGGGTTTTCGCTTTGATGACTATTTGGAGAGTCTAGCCAGGACTTTGATGCCGGATTTTATCGGCATCACCGCGCGTTTGCGGCTGTTGCGCTTTGGGCTATTGTTCGGTTTTCTGACGATTCTGACCGGGATATTTATCAGCATCATTTATTACCAGGATTTACTGAGCGTCCGACAGAATCAACCGGCCTTTGGCTTGTTGATCAACAACTTCCTGAAAATTTATGCATCCTTGCTGGTGTTTATCGGCCTTTGTACCTGGTGGCTGATTTTGAACGCGGAGAGCCGGCGGGTGGCGCATGAGGAAACCGCCAAGCAAACCCAATTGCTGCTGCAGGAAATCGAACAACACAAGCAAACCGATCTGAAGTTGCAGCAGGCCCGGCGGATGGCCGACGCCGCCAATCAGGCCAAGAGCCGATTCTTGAGCAATATGAGCCACGAGATCCGCTCGCCGCTGAACAGCATTGTCGGCTACGCCCACATTTTAAATCAGGACCCGAATATCCCGGAAAACCGCCGGCAGGCGGTGGACACTTTGAAACGCAGCGGCGAGCACTTGAGTGCGCTGATCGAGGATATTCTGGATATTGCCCGGATCGAGGCACGCAAATTCGATTTTAAATACCAGCCCATCGATTTTCCAGGGTTTATCGAACATCTGGTACATGTTTTCAAAGCGCAAGCAGAAGACAAAGGCTTGAGTTTCAATTGCCAGCTGACCACAGTGCTGCCGCAACGGATACGCGGCGATGAAAAGCGGGTAGGGCAAATCTTGATGAATTTGCTGGGCAATGCCGTCAAGTTCACCAGTCAGGGCGGTGTGGTGTTTCGGATCGGTTACAGCAGCGGCGTCGCCAGCTTCCTGGTGTCGGATACCGGTAGCGGTATTGACGAGCAGCAATTGCAAAATATTTTTCAGCCCTTCACGCGGCTGGATACACCGACCGGCAATGCGGTGTCAGGTAGCGGTTTGGGGCTGACCATCAGCAAAATTTTAACTGAGGTGATGGGTGGCGAGTTGACGGTGCAAAGCCGAGTGGGCGAGGGTTCTACGTTCAGCGTAAGGCTGTTGTTGCCGAGTTTGGGTGTAGAAAATGAAACCGAATCGCACGGGCCTGTCATTGGCTATCAAGGCGCGCGCCGGCGGATCATGGTGGTGGACGACCAGCGAGAACATCGGGAGTTATTGTTGTCCTTGCTCGAGCCATTGGGGTTTTATCTGGAAGAGGCCGATTCCGGCGAGGCTTGCTTGGAGAAAGTGGTGGAACAGCAACCCGATTTGATCTTGCTGGATATTTCCATGAGCGGTATAGACGGTATAGAAACCGCGATGCGTCTGCGCGAGCGCGGTTTACACATGCCGATTGTGGTGCTGAGCGCCAATGCCTATCCCGGTGATCGGCTGGCGGTGTTAAATGCCGGCTGCAACGATTTTCTGTCCAAGCCTATTCAGGTGCCGCAGCTGATGAGCAAGCTGAAGCTATATTTGTCGCTGGCCTGGATCTATCAAGACGACGCCGCGCCGGCGGTTTCCGAAAAACTACCCGAACCGATGCTGGTGCCGCCGCCGGAATTGTTGCAAGCCTGCGTGGAATATGTACGAATCGGCGACTTGTTGGGCTTGAAGAAAGTACTGGCACAACTCGGTCAAACCGAGCCGCGCTACAGCGCCTTCTTTGCGAAGCTGATGGTTTTAGCCAACCAGTTTCGGGTGGGCGAAATCAGGAAGCTTTTGAATATGCACAAACAGGAGGTGTCCCGATGATGGACGTATCCGCCAGCAATGGCACGGTGTTGATAGTCGACGACACACCCGGCAATCTGGCCCTGTTGTCCGATACGCTGTCCGAAGCCAATTATCGGGTATTGGTGGCTACTGACGGTTGTTCGGCCATCGAACAGATTCAATACGTCAAACCCGACATCATTTTGTTGGATGTGATGATGCCGGGCATAGACGGCTTCGAGACCTGCAGCCGGCTGAAAGCCGATCCGACGACCGCGCCGATTCCGGTGTTGTTCATGACCGGTTTGAGCGAGCTGGACGATTTGCTGCGCGGCTTTGGCGAAGGGGCGTTGGACTACATCGTTAAGCCAATTCGGCCGGCGGAAGTGCTGGCGCGCATTGAAGTACATTTGACGCAAACCCGTAATTTACGGCGGGCCGAGAGCTTGCTGGACCATCACGATTTTGCCGCTATAGCCGCAGACGCACTCGGCCGTATCGTATGGTTGACGCCGGCAGCTAAAGAATGGCTGGATGATTTTTGCGAATTGCAGGGATTGGCTCGGGCTGCGAATGACATGCTCCCGGAGTCGCTGCGGGGCTGGTTTCAACGCTGGTTGCGGCAAAGCGGGCGAAATGATGCGGAAGCCGAATCCGAGGCACATCGTTTGGCGCCGGGTTTTACGCTTAGAGTCAGCGCCTGTCAGAATCCGGATGAATATCTGCTGCTGTTGCAACGGGAAGACGCGCAATGGACGCCGGAAACCCTGCGCGACAAACTGAAGCTGACGTTTCGCGAGGCCGAGATTTTGATGTGGATTGCCCGCGGCAAAACCAATAAGGAGATCGGTATCATCCTCACCACCAGTCCCAGAACGGTGAATAAACATCTGGAACATATATTCGAAAAATTGGGTGTTTCCACGCGGGCGGCGGCGGTGGCGATGGTGTTGCAGCGCGGTTAGTTCAAAGCTAACAAAAAGGCCGGCAATCTTATGGATTGCCGGCCTTTTTTGGGTCTGGAGAAACGTTGCCGCCTTTAAGGCATGTACATGCCGCCATTCACATGCAAAGTTTCGCCGGTGATGTAGGAGGCTTGCTCGGAGGCCAGGAAAGACACCGCATGGGCAATTTCTTCCGGCTGACCCAAACGGCCCAGCGCAATCGAACCCAGCAGCGCATTCTTAATGTCTTCCGACAGTTCCTTAGTCATATCGGTATCGATAAATCCGGGTGATACGGTATTTACGGTGATGCCGCGCGAACCGACTTCTTTAGCCATGGATTTAGCAAAGCCGATCATTCCAGCCTTGGCCGCCGCGTAGTTGGCTTGACCGGCATTGCCGGTGGAGCCCACGACAGATGAAATGTTGATGATGCGGCCGTAACGGACTTTCATCATAGCGCGCAACACGGCTTTGCTCATCCGGAAGATCGAGGTCAGGTTGGTGTTGATAATGTCGTCCCATTCCTCGTCTTTCATCCGCATCAACAAGTTGTCGCGGGTGATGCCGGCGTTGTTGACCAATACTGCTGGGGTGCCGTAGGCGTCGCCGGTGGTTTTTATAAAGCTTTCGATGTCGGCGGCGTCGGCGACATTGAGTTTGTAGCCTTTGCCGTTCTCGCCCAGATAAGCGGAAATAGCCTCCGCGCCGCTGTCTGAGGTGGCGGTACCGACGACAAAAAA
>Ga0123398_1088402_pt1 | contig 13895 bp, 16 predicted proteins | sample T5LHNO3metaT_FD_89926 | JGI IMG/M metagenome (GOLD analysis project Ga0123398, IMG submission 89926) | Methane-oxidizing artificial microbial communities from Washington, USA to study methane cycling - T5-LHNO3 metaT (Metagenome... | ecosystem: Engineered > Modeled > Simulated communities...
CAGCACGTCGTCCTCCGAGAGCGTCTTGCCCGCGCCGCGCGCCTCGATGTCCTTGTCCTTGAGGGCCGCGTTGATCATGCGCAAGGCGTCGACCTTTGCGCTGTCGCGGGCCTTCATGGCGTCCTTGAGGTCCTGGTTGATCTTCTCGCGCATGAAAGTCTCTTGGGGTTTCCATTTCGGGGGCGGATGGATTACATCCGTCTGACAGAATTTCTCGCGTCATGGCCGGGCTCGTCCCGGCAAGCAGGCCGACGCCGTCTTCGACGGCTCGGCGCGGATGTGACGCGCGGCGAGGCGCTGTCATAACGGCTTGCCCCGCCCGAACGCAAATGGACGGTAGATGACCCCCGATCAAGACAATGGCTGGACGAAGCCGGTTCATACCGGCGTGCTGGTGCTCGCAAGCGGCGAAGTGATCGAAGGCTATGGCCTCGGCGCCGTGGGCGAGGCCGTGGGCGAGGTCTGCTTCAACACCGCCATGACCGGCTATCAGGAAATCCTGACCGACCCTTCCTACGCCGCGCAGATCGTCACCTTCACCTTCCCGCATATCGGCAATGTCGGCGCGAATGAGGAGGACGTCGAGACGGTCGACCTCGCTCACAGCGCCGGCGCCGTCGGCGCCATCTTCGGCCAGAAGGTGACCGAGCCCTCCAATTTCCGCGCCGAGACGACGCTCGCCGACTGGCTCGCCAGACGCGGAATCGTCGCCCTTTACGGGATCGACACGCGCGCGCTCACGGCGCTCATCCGCGAGCGCGGCATGCCCAACGCCGTCATCGCCCATTCGCCGGGCGGCAAGTTCGACATTCCCGCCCTCAAAGCCAAGGCCGCGCAATGGCCGGGGATCGACGGAATGGACCTTGTGCCGAGCGTCGGCGCCAAGGCGCGCTATGACTGGAAAGAAACGCCCTGGAGGCTCGGCGCCGGCTATGGCGCGCGCGACGGGCAGGCGAGATTCCGCGTCGTCGCGATCGACTATGGCGTGAAGCGCAACATTCTGCGCCTTCTGGCCGAGCAGGGCTGCGAGGTGATCGTCGCCCCCGCCACGGCGACGAGCGCCGAAATTCTCGCGCTCGAGCCCGACGGCGTCTTCCTCTCCAACGGCCCCGGCGATCCGGCCGAGACGGGCAAATACGCCGCGCCCGTCATCCGCGACCTGCTGGAGAAGAAAATCCCGGTCTTCGGCATCTGTCTCGGCCATCAGATGATGGCGCTGGCCGTCGGCGCGAAGACCCGGAAAATGCCGCAGGGCCATCACGGCGCGAACCATCCGGTGAAGGATTTCACCACGGGCAAGGTCGAGATCGTGTCGATGAATCACGGCTTCGCGGTCGATCGCGACAGCCTGCCGCCGAACGCCGTCGAGACGCATCGCTCGCTTTTCGACGGCTCCAATTGCGGCATCGCGCTCACCGACCGGCCGGCTTTCTCGGTCCAGCACCACCCCGAGGCCTCGCCCGGCCCGCAGGACAGCCATTACCTGTTCCGCCGCTTCGTCGAGATGATGCAAAAGGCGAAGGCGGCGTAGGACGGCGGCGCGCCTTTCCCCTATCGCGTCGCTTCGGCGCGCTTCGCATGTTTCTCGCAACGGGGAACGCTCCGCGCGATTTCCTCCCAGCTTTTCGTTTGCGTCAACTGCGGCTTGACGTCGAATCCCTCCAGGAGAGGCAGCCAGCCAATCTCGTCCGATGCGTGGAGATAGGCGTCGAGGACGACCGGTCCTTCGGGAATCTCATCCTTGCGGCATGCGAGCTCGCCGCCGATCTCGACCCCGCCCCTGCCGTGACGGCCGGCGGCCTTGGCGCTTTGCGTTTCAGCCTGAAAGGCGCGCACCGCCGCGAGATCGCGCGGGGCGACCTCATAGACGACAAGCGCCGATGACGGCGCCGCGAGGCGCGCCAGCGCGTCCCGATCCTGCTCGCGCTCGGCGCGCTGCAGATGGATGTCGAGCGTTCGTCCCGCGCCGCCGTCCTCGAACGCGTATTTCGCCAGCAAAATCGTCTTTTCGGGCGTCAACGTCGCCCAGTCCGGCGCCCGCACCGCGACCCGGATTTGCGCGACATCCGCGTTCCCGAGATCGAAGCCGCGCAACTTCCATTGCGTGGAGAAGGGCGCGCCGTTGCAGCCCGTGAGAGCGACAGCCGAAAAGAGACCGGAAATCAACATGATCAGGCGCATGATTTGATTCATCCTCTGCGATATTTTTTTAATGTGTTGCATTAAAATTTTTATGTGTCAATATTAGCGCGTTCGCTCGTCGGCATGACGAAGCCGGCCAGATCATCTTGGAGACGCATAATGACCCATTCCGCCGCTTTTCTTTTAGCGGAGAGCCCCCGCCTCGCCGCCTTGCGGGCGAAAATCGGCTGGCTTTGCCATGCGATCCGAACGCTTGCGATGGGCTACGCCATGCTCACGCTGTGGGGCTTCTACCACTCCTGGGCGACGCGCTCGCCCTATGAGCTCGCGACGATGCGCCTCTTTGGGCTCGACGTTTCAGGCGCGTCTGCGGCCCAATGGAATGCGGTGCTGGCGATGAGCCTCGCCTTGTGGCTGTTCGTCGCCGCGCTCGCCTTCTGCGTCTGGCGGCTCTTCTCGACTTACCTCAAGGGCGCCGTATTCTCGCTGGAAGCCGCACTTTGGTTGCGTCGGACGGGCATTGCGGGCCTTATGGCGATCGTCGCCGATTTCATCGAGCGCTCCGCCGTCGTCTACGCGCTCGCCGCGCATCTGCCGGAATCGGCGAACGCCAGACACATGTTCATCGGAACCGAGGACTTCGTGCACGTCATCCTGGCCCTCATGCTGCTTGCCCTCGCCCACATCCAGAAAGCCGCGGCCGAGATCGCCGACGACAACGCCCAGATCGTGTAATGCCAATCATCGTCAATCTCGACGTCATGCTCGCGAAGCGCAAGATGCGCTCGCGCGACCTCGCCCAGCAGATCGGCATCGCCGAGCAGAATGTCAGCCTGCTGAAATCCGGAAAGGTTAAGGGCATTCGCTTCGACACGCTGGAAAAAATCTGCCAGGCGCTGGATTGCCAGCCGGGCGATATATTGGAATATCGCCCCGGCGATCCGCCAAGTGGGTAGAGCGCGCAGCGAAAAGTGGGAACCGGTTTTTTCGCGAGACGCGCGCTCTAAACTTTGGAATCGATCACGCTGCGATTGGGCGATTTCGCCCTGTCGCAGCGTGATCTAAAGTTCCGTCGTAATTTCGGGGGTCGTCGGATGAGCGTCGCGGGGGTCATGAAAGCTGTCGCCCTCGCCGCGCTCGCATTGGTCGCGGCGCTCGCCGTCTCTTTCACGATCCGGCCCGGATTGCGCGCGGCCTTGCTGGCGGAGCTGCACGATCCCGCCAACCTGCCGGCGCTGGCCTCGGACCCAAGGATCCATTACGAGCCGAAGGCCCGTATCTGCGCACAGGCCGTCGCGGCGGTCCTGCCCGCGGCGGTCGCCAAGGTCGAGGCCGAGCATGGCCGGCCTTTCAGCAAACCGCCGATCATCGGCGTCTATGACGACTTCAACGCCTATGCCCGCGCCAACGGCCTTGGGGATTCCGACGTGGCCGGGGTCTCCCGGGCCGGTCGCGCCCTGCTCTCGCCCGCGCTCTGCAAGAACGAGGTCAGCCGCCTGACGGGCGTGCTGACGCATGAGCTGTCGCATATCCACCTCTCGGGCTGGCGCCCGCGCGGGGCGCCGCGCCCGCCGCAATGGTTCACCGAGGGCCTCGCCGTGATGGCCTCCGACGGCGGCGCCGCCGAAGGCGTGAGCGACGCGGACGCCGAGCAGGCGATCCGCAACGGCTTCAGCGTCATTCTCGACTGGACGCCCTGGATCAATTTCGCGGCGATCCCCTTCGCCGCCGAGCCCCCTTGCGACAAGGGCTGCGACGTCCTGTCCCTGCGCCAGCGCCTCGCCTATCGGCAGGCGGCGCTTTTCATCGCCTGGCTGCGCGGGCGCGAGCCTGACGGCTTCTCGCGCCTGATGCGATCGGTCGAGAGAGGGGAGAATTTCGACGCGGCGTTCAAAGCCGCTTTCGGCGGCACGCCCTGGGAGCGGTGGAAGGACTTCTCGCTGAGCCTTCAGGCCTCGCGATAGAAGGCCAGCGTCAGCCCCGCGAGGATGAAGGCGATCGGCCAGACGAAACCCGCAATGCGTTTCGCCTCCCCGTCGAGCCGCAGCTCCAGCCAACGCGACCAGCCCGCCGCGACGCCGACAAGCGCCAGCGGCATATGGGTGATCTCGATGAGCGTCTCTTCTTTGAGATTGGCGAGCGCATGGGAATGGGCGAGCAGAAACGCCGCCGCCGTCGCCGTGCTGACGGGGAAGACATAGGGCGCCCATCCGGCCTTTATCCGCCCGAGCCGCACCCGCCATTCGAAGAGGCCGAAGACGACGATGAGCAATGTCAGCAGGCGGTGCTGGGCGATCTCGGGATCGCGCAGGCTTTCGATCAGGCCGAGCCGCCCGAGCGGCCAGACCATCTCGTCGGCGCGCAGAAAGAGAAAGCCCGCGAGGCCAAGGAAAAGGAGCGGCCAATGGCGCATGTACGGCGCGAGCCTCGCGCTGAACCGCTCCAGCAGCGCCATGACGCCCATGGCGACGACGAAGAGCCCCGCCCAATGGTGATTATATTCCGACCAGGCGATGTCGGCGGGCGAACGCGGCGGCTGCGCGCCGGGCGGCAGTTCTTTCAAGGCCTCCGGCGGCAAGGCGGCGGAGAGCGTCTCGAAATCCGGGCTGTCGAGCCGGATCGGCAGGCGCGGCTCCAGCCGGTCGACGATCTCGGCGAGGGTCGCGCGGTCGTTCGGCAGGTCGCGCGCCGGCGGCAGCGAGGCGAGCGAAGCGGCGCAGAAGAGCACGGTGAGGCCGATCCCGATTTCCGTCTCGGCGAAGCGCCGGGTGCGCAGCAGCGGGCCGGCGGGCTCCTCCTCAAGCTTGCGGACCGCAAGGAAATTGAGCCCGCCGAGGAACAGCAGGCCCACCAGCAGCACGATCTTGGCGGCGAGCATGACGCCATAGGACGTGCCGTACATGGCCGGCGGCGTCCCGACATAAAAGACCGCCATGAGGACGCCGCCCGCGAGCAGCGCGGCGACCGCGCCGAAGGACATATGCGAAAAGCGCCGGGCGACCAGCGCCCGCGCCCGCGGCTCGGCGACATCGGTCAACGACATCAAAAAATAGGGGATGCCGCCGATCCAGACGGCGGCCCCGAGCATGTGGAGAAACTCGGCCGAAGCGAGCGCCGCCGCGCCCTCGAACTGGCTGACGGCGTGGGTCGATCCCGCCTGCACGCCGAGCAGCAGCGCCGAGAGCGGCGGCGCCGCCGTGCGAATGGCGACGCCGCCGCCTTGTGCGCGCCAGACGGCGAGCGCGATGACGGCGGCGAGCGCGGCGGCCATGAGATCGACCGCGACGGCGCGCGCCCCGGCCGCCTCATGGAGGGGGATTTCCAGCGTGCCGACCAGCATCACGGCGAGCGAGGCGGCGGCGAGCGCCTCAGTGGCGAGGAGCCCGCAAGCGGCCAGGAAAATCAGCCTCAGCGCGCGGCGCGCCAAAGCCTCGCCGGCGCCGGCGAGCCGCGGCCCCAAAGGCCAGACGAGCAGCAGGAGAAAGGCGAGGCCGCCGACCGTGACGCTCTGGGCGGCAAGGATGAACCCCCGCAGCACGACGTTGAGAAAGCCATAAATATCGACGAAAAGCTGCATCTCAGCGGCTCACCGCGAAGGGAATGTCTCCCTGCGTGATATGGCCGTCCGGGCTCAATGTCTGCCAGTGCAACCGGTAGCGGCCATTCGTCAGCCCGCTCGCTTTGGCTTTCAGCGTGTCGGGGGAGGCCGAATCGAGGATCGGGAGGCTGACGGCCTCGCCGTCGATCTTATGGAGCTTCATGCTCGAGCGCGCGGCGTCGATCCGGCTGTTGAAGCGGATCTCGATCGCGAGCTCCTCGCTCCTGACCGTTTCCTCGGGACGCGGCGTCGAGCCGAGCACGAGTGCGTGGGCCCAGGCGGCCTCACAGGCGAAAGTCGCAAGGGCGCAGACGCCCAAAAGACGGAAAAGCTTCATGAGTCGACCCGCAACCGCCTGGATGGGCTCAGGTCTCGCCGATTAGCCGATTCCGCGAGACATTAGCAATGCCCAATACAGTCGCCGCCTGATCGCTTCTCGACAATGATCGCCCCGTCATTGCAATGACGGCGGCGCGGCGAACGGATCAAACGGAATGAGTATGAACCATTGGCGCATCTTGCCGCGCTCATTTCAGGAAGACATAGATGTCGACGTCGACATTGGCGTCTTCGCCTTTGAAGTCAGTAAGATATTCCTCGATGATGAGGTCCTTGGTGTCCAGCCCCTTCTCGTCGAGATAGGCGGCGATCGCCTCATAGGTGGCGTCGATCTCTTCATAGGCGCCGCGATGCTGGAATTTGAGCGCCTTGCCGGCGGGGGACGCGCCGATCTCCACGCCGTCGCCGAGCTTCGGCTTGCCCTCCGGCGCGGTGGCGAGCGGCGCCATGGCCTCGAAAGAGAAACCGGTGTCGTCGGTCTTGGTGAAGACCGCGATCGGCCGGCCATTGACCGTAAGGCCGGCCTTCGCGACAGCCACGTTGAGCTTCTTCAGCGCGTCGGAAATCGTCTTGGCGGCGCCCTCCCATTTGCCCTGGCCCTTCAGCACGGCGGCGGGGCGCGCATCGACGTTTACCGTCTCGCTCATGACCGAGGGGGCCGCGTCGGGCGCGGCCGGCTTCGCGGCGTCGCTCTTCTCGTCGGGCTTGGCGGCCTCGGGCGCGGCGGGCGCGGATTCGGCCGGCCGGCCGTCTTCGACCGAGGCGCCCGGGAACATGCGGCGCTCGGCGATGATGGCCGCCGAGGCGACGAGAAGCGTGAAAATCGCCAGCGCCCGCCAATGGGTTCGCAGGGCGTCGATCAGACCCGGTTCCTCGTCCATTCCTGGTGCGTCCCTTTTCGGCGGCGGCGATTCGTAAGCGATTTTTGGCGCGCAATTGCGACAGGCGTCAAATCACCTTCGCCCGCGGCAAAAGTAGCGCTCGAGCGGCGCAATCTCTATATACGAGCGCGTCCCGATGGAAAGACGAATGCCGCATCCGCTCGACAATCACCCGATTCTCCGCATGAACGGCGCGGGCAATGAGATCCTCGTGCTCGACCTGCGCGGAACGAACCATGTGCTCGCGCCGCAGGAGGCGCGCGCCATCGCGGCGGCGCCGGGCCTGCGCTTCGACCAGCTCATGGCGCTGCATGATCCGACCGCGCCGGGCGACGACGCCTTCATGCGCATCTACAATATCGACGGCTCGCTTTCCGGCGCCTGTGGCAATGGCGCGCGCTGCGTCGCCTATGCGCTGGCGCGCGACGGCAAGGAACGCCTCTCGCTCGCGACCGACGCAGGCCGGATCGAGGCGCGGCGCGAGGCGGAGACGGTCTTCACCGTCGATATGGGACTCCCGCGCCTTGACTGGCGCGAGATTCCGCTGGCGCGCGACGCGGATACGCGCGCTGTGACGCTCGACCCGCCCGTTACCGGCGCGCCCGCGCAATTTTCCGCCGTCAGCATGGGCAATCCGCACGCCATTTTTTTCGTCGGCGACGCGTCAGCCATGCCGCTCGAAACCTTGGGGCGAGCGATCGAGCGTCATCCGCTCTTTCCCGAACGCGCCAATGTCTCCTTCGCGCAGATTCTCGCGCGCGACGACATTCTGCTCCACGTCTGGGAGCGCGGCGCGGGCGCGACCAAAGCCTGCGGCTCGGCCGCCTGCGCGACGCTCGTCGCAGCCGCCCGCGCCGGATTGACCGAAAGGCGCGCGCGTGTGCGGCTGCCGGGCGGCGACCTCTATGTCGCATGGCGCGCCGACGACCATGTGATGATGACGGGACCGGTCGAATTCGAATTCGAGACGCGGCTTTCCTCAAGCCTTTTTGAAGGCGCCGCCGCGTGAGCGCGCCATTGGGAGCACTTGCGCATAGAGCGGAAGTCGTCACCTTCGGCTGCCGGCTGAACATGGTCGACAGCGAAGAGCTCGCCCGCCAGCATAGGGGCGCGGTCGTCGTCAACACCTGCGCCGTCACCAATGAAGCGACGCGGCAGGCGCGGCAGGCGATCCGCCGGCTGCATCGCGAGCGTCCCGAAGCGCGGATCGTCGTCGCGGGCTGCGCCGCGCGCATCGATCCGCAAAGCTTCGCGGCGATGGACGGCGTCGCGCGCGTCGTCGCCGATCAGCAGCCCAATCGCGCGCGCGCGGCGGAAGAAGGCACGCGCGGCTTTCTCGCCGTGCAGAACGGCTGCGACCATAGCTGCACTTTTTGCGTCATTCCCGCCGGCCGCGGCGCCTCGCGCTCCGCGCCGCCGCGAGAGGCCGTCGCGCAGGCGCGCGCGCTGGTCGAGAGCGGCAAGCAGGAGATCGTGCTCACCGGCGTCGATCTCACGAGCTATGACTCCGGTGGCGTGAAGCTCGGCGCCCTCGTGCGGCTCCTGCTGCGGGAATTGCCGGAACTCGCGCGCCTACGGCTCTCCTCCCTCGATTGCATCGAGGCCGACGACGATCTCGTCGCCGCGCTTATGGAAGAAGAGCGGCTCTGCCCGCATCTGCATCTCTCCTTGCAGGCGGGCGACAATCTCATTCTCAAGCGCATGAAACGGCGCCACTCGCGCGAGGACGCCATCCGCTTCTGTGAAAATTTGCGCAGGGCGCGTCCGGATATCGTCTTCGGCGCCGACTTCATCGCAGGCTTTCCAACCGAGACGGAAGAAATGTTCGCGCGAACGCTCGCGCTCGTTGCGGAGTGCGGGCTGACGCATCTCCATGTCTTTCCCTTCTCGCCGCGTCCGGGAACGCCGGCCGCGCGCATGCCGCAGGTCGCGCGCGAGGTCGCGAAAGAGCGCGCCGCGCGTCTGCGCGAGACTGGCGACAGGGCGCTCGCGCGCCATCTCGACGCGCAAATGGGGAAGACCTTGCGCTTCCTGACGGAGCGCGGCGGCATGGCGCGCGCGGCGGATTTCACGCTCGCGCATATGCCGGGGATCGACGCGGGCCGGATGATCGACGCGCGCGCGGCAGGACATAATGGGCGCGCGCTCGCGATTTCACTGCTCACGCCTTGATGAGAACGGCCGTGCGGTTGCGGATGACTTCGAGCAGCGCCTCGCAAAGCGTCGCCGCAACGGCCTCGTCATTGGGCTGAGCGAGTGCGCAGCGGAACGCCACAACAATTTCCCCATAGGCCTCGGCGCCATAGAGATTCATGACCGCGCTCAACATGCCGATTGCGGTTTCCTCGATAGAGGCTCGCATTCAATATCTCTCCATGAAAAATCGAGCGGCGGCAAACATGTCCGCGCCACGGCCACATGGACGAGTGGCCGCGGAAAAGGATAGGCTTCATAACATGTTGGCCGCCTGTAGAGATTCGCTCGGGCTTCTCTCCGGGCGGCCGGACCACGCCGTCGATCACGAATGGTAGAGATACGCCAATTAACCTCCGGTGTCAACCATGAATGGTTGGCGGAATGAGCGAGCCGCGTCCCGAGCATTTGCGGGAATTCGCGGAACGCGTACGCGCGCTCCTCGGGCCGTTCGGATCTATCGCGAAAGCGGCGAAGGTGCTGGAGATTCCGGAAAATACGCTGCGCCGCGCCTGCGCGGGACGAAACGAGCCGCAGGCGCCGCTGCTCATGGCGCTGTCGACAAAGCTCAATGTCTCGATGAGCTATCTGCTCGGCCTCTCGGACGACCCCGCCGTCGCGACGCCGCCCAACGCCGAGGCCGATCCCCGGCTGGAGTTCCGCCGCATTCCGAGCCTCGACGCGAAAGTCGCCGCCGGCTCGGGCGCCGCCGTCTCCATCATCGCCGTCGACAGGATGCTGGCCTTTCCGCAATGGATGCTGCGCAAGCTCGCGCCGCCCGGCGCGAAGCTCTCTTTCATGCGCGCGCGAGGCGACAGCATGCGCCCCCTTTTCGGGGACGGCGCGCTGCTGCTCGTCAATGAAAGCGATGCGAGCCTTTCAGAAGCGAAAGACATATATGTCTTCGAGCAGTCCGGCGCGCTGCGCGTGAAGCGCCTGCGGCTCAAGGCGAATGGCGACGTCATCGTCCTGAGCGAGAATCCCGGCTGCGATCCCGAATTCCTGCGCGCGTCCGAAGCGAAGCGCGTCAAGGTGCTCGGCCGCGTCGTGTGGTGGGACGACCGGCTGTGAACAGCCTCACCTCGCCCGATAGGCGATGCGATAGATCGCGCCGTTCTGATCGTCGGTGACGAGCAGCGATCCGTCGGCAAGCTCCGCGACGTCGACCGGCCGGCCGAGATAGCCGCCCCGCCCCGTATTCCAGCCTTCCGCGAAGGGCGCGCTGACGCCGCCCCCGCCGTCCGGCCCGAGCTTCGTGAACATCACGCGCGCGCCGATGGGGACGCTGCGGTCCCACGACCCATGCTGCGCGGAGAATATGCCGCCGCGATAGCCCTGTGGAAACATCGTCCCGCGATAAAAGGCGAGGCCGAGATCGGCGGCGTGCGCGACCTCCTCCGCCTGCGGAAAGACGACGCCTTCGGGCGGCGCGTCCTTCGCATATTCATGCGTGCGCACATGGCCGCCGCCATACCAGGGGAAGCCGAAATTGAGTCCCGGGCCGTCGGCGCGGTTGATCTCGCCCGGCGGAATGTCGTCGCCCATGCCGTCGACCTGATTGTCGGTGAACCACAATCGGCCCCGCTCGTCGAAGTCGAGACCGACGGAATTGCGTATGCCGGTCGCGAAGACCTCGCGGCCGGAACCGTCCGGATTCATGCGGATGATTCCGCCCATGCCGGTCTTTTCATAGAGCGCGAGCTTGTCGCGCGGCGTGACGTTGTGCGGCTGGCCGAGCGCGATATAGAGCTTGCCGTCGGGACCGACCTTGCAGACGCGCGCGGAATGGATTCTGCTCTCTTCGCTCCGTGGAATGAGATCGCCCGCTTTCACGATCGTTCTCGCGACGGAAGCGGCCTCTCGCCATTTGTTTTCGGCGTCGTCGACGCGCGTCGCGCGGTTGCGCTCGATGAGGAACAGCGCGCCCTCCGCCGACAGGCATACGCCATGCGGCATGACGAGGCTCGCCTCGGGCAATAGCGGCTCGACGGACTTGGCCTTGTCGCCGCCCGGCGTGATCACATAGGCGCGCTTCTCGTCCGTGCCGACGAAGATCGCCTTGCCCTCGCGGCCGACAGCGAGCGTCCGCGCATTAGGCGCAAGGGCGTAAAGCGAGATGGAGAAGCCTTCCGGCAGCCTGACGCGCGAAAGCGTCGCTTCGATCTCGCGCCGCCGCGTTTCCGAATCGGGCGGGCGCGCCCGACCCGCCAGAGCGTAGGCCGCCGCGGCGCCGAGAAAGACGATGGCCGCCCACGCAAGCCTGCGCTTCGTCATCATAAGACGCCCATCGAAAACGCCGTCACAAACAAGATGCGGCGAGCCGCATGCGATACAGGGCCCTGCGCGAGCGGAGGGCCGCGCCCGCGTTGAGGGCGGCTTCTTTCGCTGGGGCCTTGTTTCAGCTCGCCCTAAAACCCCGCCGTCTGATCGGTTCCGCGGCCCCGAGCGCCCATGCCCTCTTCCCAATAGGGCTTCGAGCCGAAATGCTGATGCAGGCGCGACTCCCAGTCGCGATTGGACCAGCTCGTCTCGTCATGCAACGGCGCGTTCTTGAGCTGATCCTCGGTCACGTCAGTCACATAGCCGCCGAGATTCGTGTCGTATCTGAACGCTTCCCACGGCAGCGGATACTCGCCTTCGCCAATGCCAAGGAAGCCGCCAAAGGTCATGATGGCGTAGCGGACGACGCCCGAGACCTTGTCGATCATCAGGTGGTCGATCTGGCCGATCCTATCGCCCGAGGGATTGTAAACGGCCGTGCCTTCGACATTCGCGCTGGAAACCAGATTGCCGCCTTGCATCGCCTTTCCCATCGTCGCCTCCATAAGGTTCGCCGACGTGAATGAACCAATCTCTCGGCGGATTGTTCCCGGCTATGGCGACGAAGCGGCGACGGCGCCGGATGCGTGGGCCTGCGGCGGAGCGGCGGCTTTCGCCGGGACCGAAAACAGTCTAATGCAGCGCCAAGACTCGCGCGCGGCGCGCAGGAAAGGGACATATGGGCTCGGAAATCGCGGTTAGCTGGGAAGTCTTGGAGATCATCTGGATCAACATCCTGCTTTCCGGCGACAACGCCATCCTCATCGCCCTCGCCTGCCGCGGATTGCCGGTCAAGCAACGGCGCTGGGGCGTGTTCCTCGGCGCGCTCGGCGGCGTGATCCTGCGCGTGATCTTCACGCTGCTCGTCGTCCAGATGATGAGCATTCCCTATCTCAAGGCCTTCGGCTCGCTGCTGCTGCTCATCGTCGCCGTCAAGCTGCTGATCGACGAAACAGAGCATTCGGACGTGAAGGCCAAGCCCGATCTGCTGGGCGCCGTCGTCGCGATCATCATGGCCGACGCCGTGATGTCGCTCGACAATGTTCTGGCCATCGCGGCGGCGGCGCGGGGCTCGACCTATCTCATCGTCTTCGGCCTCGCGCTCTCCGTGCCGATCGTGATGTTCGGCGCCGGCTTCCTGCTCAAGGTGTTGGAGCGCTTTCCGATTCTGGTCTGGGCGGGCGCAGGCCTGCTCGGCTGGGTCGCCGGCGACATGGCGGCGTCCGATCCGGCCGTTCTCGAGCGCCTGCATGGAGTCGATCATGCGACGCTGGAGGGCCTGCTGTCCGGCGCCGGCGCGGCTTTCGTGCTCGTCGTGGCTTTCGCGGTGAAGGTCTATCGCCAGTGGCGGGAAGACCGGCGGGACGAAGAAATGCGCACGAAGTGACGCTTAATTTTGCCCCCTCCCCCTGAAAGGGGGAGGGCTGGGGTGGGGGTCAAAACCTCCGCAATTTGTTTGTTTAGGCGATCCCGCCCGCGACCCAAGGGCTCAGCCGCGCAGGCCCTGCTTGGCGACCGGCTGCTGCGGATCGAGCTGCAGCGCGCGCTGATAGGATTCCTGCGCTTTCTGTCGGTTGCCGCTCTTGTCATAGGCGACGCCGAGCCAGGCCCAGGCGAGCGCGCTCTTATTGTCGACATTGAGGGCGGCGTTGAAGTCCTCGATCGCCTTGTCATATTTGCCGAGCGCGACGAGGCTCTCGCCGCGCGCCTGATAGGGCGCCGCCGCGAAGGGATCGCGGTCGATGGCGTTGTCGAAATCCGTGACCGCGCGGGCGTTGTCGCCGCGCTTCTGATGGATCAGCCCGCGCGCATGGAAAGCCTGCGCATTTTCGGGGTTGAGGCGGATCGCCGCGTTGAGGTCTTCAAGCGCCTGATCGAGATTGCCCTGCGCGCGCAGCAGATTGGCGCGGCCGATATAGGCCGGCGCGTGATTGGGATTGGCCTGGATGGCGCGGTCGAAATCGGCGCGGGCCGCTTCGTTCTGCCCCGCCTGACGGCTCGCCAGAGCGCGGTTGGTGTAGGCGGCGGCGTTGTTGGGATCGATCTTGATCGCCTGGGAGAAGTCGTTGATCGCCTCGCCGAAGCGGCCGACGCGGGCATAGGCGACGCCGCGCGTGTTGTATGCCTCGGCGCTGTCGGGATTGCGCCGGATGACCTCAGTCAGCGAATCGAGATTGGCCGAGGCGGCCTTGGGGTCGGTGTCCGTGATTTCGGCGATGCCGCGGCCCGGCGGCCGAATGCCGCTCGCCGTCTCGCAGCCCGCGAGCAGGAGCGCGGATAAGGCCGCGCCGCCCAGGAGCCAAACCCGCAGCGAAAGAGGAGACAAGCGAAACGACGTCGCCGCAAGGCGGAAGCCCATGCCTGAAATCCCTCTCGATGCGACTTGAACCTGACTGATTTCTTGCCGGACGCCGTTAAAAAAA
>Ga0123398_1012024_pt1 | contig 13885 bp, 11 predicted proteins | sample T5LHNO3metaT_FD_89926 | JGI IMG/M metagenome (GOLD analysis project Ga0123398, IMG submission 89926) | Methane-oxidizing artificial microbial communities from Washington, USA to study methane cycling - T5-LHNO3 metaT (Metagenome... | ecosystem: Engineered > Modeled > Simulated communities...
GCGCTCTCAGTCTGGTCGATTGCTGCGAAACGCCCTCGGGTGCGATGGGGCTGGGACGTTACATTGATCTGCTGATCGCCACCAGTCAGATGGACGGCGCTGTCATGGCCATGGACAGTACCTCGGCGATTCGAGGCGCCTGGGAAACCATGCGCACCCCGTTCACCTTGGCTGGCGATGCCTGGAACAGTTTTCAGGCGGATTTTGCATCGACGGTGAATGACTTGGTCGGCACCGACATGCTCAGTACCAGCGATGTTGCCTCGCAAGGTTTACTGGATTCACTCAAAGGTGAATTAATGAAGTCCGTGGCGGAATGGATAGGCCAGACCTTTGGCGAAGCGGCCGGCAATGCCTTGTTCAGCGCTGGCGGTCAGGCTGCGTTCGATTCGGCGGGCAATTTGACCCCGGCAGCGGAATCGGGTGGCGTCGAGTTGGGCGGCGGTGCCGCGGTCGCAGGCGAGTTGCTCAGTACCTTGATGACGGCTTATACGGTGGTCATGATCATCATCATGATTATCCAGATCGTCTATTCCTGCGAAGAACCGGAGTACGAACTCGCAGCGAAGAAACAACTGAAGGTCTGCACGGACCTCGGTACCTATTGCGAGAGCAAGGTGGCTGGCGTGTGTTGGGTGCGCAAGGAAAGCTACTGCTGTTACAACTCGCCGCTAGCACGCATCCTCAACGAACAAATCAAACCGCAGCTGAGCATGGATTTCGGCACGCAGGAAAATCCCAGTTGTACCGGCATCAAAGTCTCGGATCTGGACCGCGTGGATTGGACCCAGGTCAATCTGGACGAATGGTTGGCGATTCTGGCTCAGACCGGGCATTTGCCGAGCGCTGCCAATGCTGCATCTATGCTCAATCTGGATCAACTCACCGGCACAGGCAGCCGACTCAATCCGCAGAAATACGGTGCGGCCTCCAGTGGCCGACAAGATACCTTGACCCGCACCCAAGGCCGGATGACCGAATTGGACGTACCCACGGTCAAACGGCAGTCGGAACTGGAAGGCTGGGGAATGGGGCCGCAGTGATGCGGCATGCAACTTACTGAACCGCGTCTTTCAAGCCTTTGCCGGCTTTGAAGGATGGCAATTTGGCAGCGGCAATCGTAATGGCTTCGCCTGTTTGTGGATTGCGGCCAGCACGCTCGGCGCGTTCTTTCACTTCAAAGGTGCCAAAGCCCACCAACGCCACGGAATCACTGGATTTCAGAGCAGCTTGGATCGATTGGGTGATACCGTCCAGTGCGCGACCGGCGTCGGCTTTAGTTAGATTGGCGTGGCTGGCAATGGCGTCGATGAGATCGGATTTGTTCATGTATGTTATTTCCTGTTTATAAAAAGCGGTTAAATTGCGATTTTGTTAGTGCCCGTGGCTTAGGTTACACGGGGCAATTGTAACCAGAAAGCCCGATTACTACTTCCCAGGATAGCGAATACTTATGAGTTCAGCCGCTTAGCTGCTAATATTCCAGTATTTGACCTATACCCCATCATAACCGCTAGGTATTTAATCGGGAAACAGCTAAATGGACAGGGACACCAAACGCGATACGATCATGACCGAGGCAGATACCAGTCGCGAATTTGTTACCCCAAAATTGGTTCAAGCTGGATGGTCAATCTCACCCCATTCAATCGGCGAACAACGCAGTTTCACCAATGGCAGGATCTTTGTCACCGGTGGCAAAGTGCGCCGCGGTCAACAAAAACGTGCCGATTATCTGCTGTACTACCGGCGCGATTTCCCGCTAGCCGTCGTCGAAGTTAAAAGTATTAGCTTTCCCGCCGAAACCGGCGTCCAGCAAGCCCGCGAATATGCCGAAATCCTGGGTCTGAAATTCGCATACGCCACCAACGGTCGGCAAATTATTGAGATCGACTACACTACCGGCACCGAAAAGCTAATCGCCCAATACCCAAGTCCTGATGACCTCTGGCACCGCCTAACCGCCTCCTCTTCGCTGTCTGAAACAGCCAGTAACCAATTGCTGGAACCCTTTAATTTGGTGTCGGGCAAGATTCCCCGCTACTACCAGGTCATTGCCATTAACCGCATCATCGAAGCGATTTTACTCGGACAAAATCGCATCCTGACTACCATGGCCACCGGTACCGGTAAAACCTGCGTGGCGTTTCAATTGTGCTGGAAGTTGTGGAATAGCCGCTGGAACAGAACCGGCGAATATCGACGACCCAAAATTCTGTTTCTCGCCGACCGCAACATCCTGGTCGACGATCCCATGGCCAAGATGTTTGCCCCGTTCGGCGATGCCCGCTTCAAAATTTCCGGCAACGATGTCAGCCAGGGCCGGGAAATGTATTTCGGCATTTACCAGGCACTGACCAATCCTTATAGCGATGTTTTTCGTCAGTACCGTCCGGACTTTTTCGATTTGATCATCATCGATGAGTGCCATCGCGGCTCCAGCCGAAATGACAGCAGTTGGCGGGCGGTGCTGGATTATTTCCAACCGGCTGTTCAAGTCGGGATGACAGCAACTCCGCTACGGGAAGATTCTCGCGATAGCTACGAGTATTTCGGCAACCCGGTCTACACCTACAGTTTGCGTCAAGGCATCGAAGACGGTTTTCTGGCGCCATATCGGATACATCGCGTGATTACCACCGTCGATGCCGCGGGTTGGCGACCCTCGAAAGACGAACTGGATCGTTTCGGTCGCCCAGTACCGGATGATGAATATCAGACCAAGGATTTTGAACGGGTGATTGCCTTACGCGCAAGAACTCGCGCCATGGCCAAGCATCTCACCGATTTTTTGAAAGGCACTGACCGCTTTGCCAAAACCTTGGTGTTTTGCGTCGATCAGGAACACGCCTCGGAAATGCGCCAGGAACTGCTCAATCTCAATAGCGATTTGGTCAAGCAATACCCTGATTACGTCTGCCGCGTCACCGCCGACGAAGGCGCTATCGGCCTGACCCATCTGGCCCATTTCCAGGATATCGACAAACCCACGCCCGCCATCCTGACCACCTCGCAACTCCTCACCACCGGCGTCGATGCCGAAATGGTCAAGAACGTGGTGTTGGCTCGCGTGGTAGGCTCTCGCTCCGAATTCAAGCAAATCGTCGGCCGTGGCACGCGCCTGAAGGTCGATTACGGCAAGGAATATTTCAACATCATCGATTTCACCGGCACGGCGACGCGGCATTTTGCCGATCCGGACTTTGACGGCGATCCTGCACGTATCGAAGAAGTCACCATCGATGAAGAAGGCGAAATTATCGATACCACGGTCGAGATCATCGACAACGAAGTCCAGGAAACACCGGGTGAATACCAACCTGACGAAGACAATGCCGTAGACGGCGAAGGTGAAATCATCACCGATCCGCCGCCCGAACCGCGTAAATTCTATGTCGATGGTGGCACAGTCGAAGTCATCGGCCATCTAGTCTACGATCTGGATACCGACGGCAAGAAGCTACAAGTCGTGCGTTACACCGAATATTCCGGCCGCGCGGTGCGTTCGATGTATCCCGGCAGCCATGAATTTCAGCGCGACTGGGCCAACCCGGATACCCGTAGCGACTTGCTACGCGAACTCACCGAACGTGGCATCAGCTTCGAAGAACTCGCCGCATCGTCCGACTTGCCGGATGCCGATCCCTTCGATTTGCTTTGCAATCTGGCTTGGAATGCGCCGTTGTTGACCCGCCGGCAACGTGCCGAGCAAGCCCGCAAATCGGCCCAGAATCTATTCAGCCAGCACAGCGAAACGGCCCGCGAAATCCTCGCGCTGATGCTGGATAAATACATCGAGCGCGGCATTAGCCAATTCAACGCCTTATCCGAATTGATGAAAGTTCAGCCGTTCGAACAATACGGCACCCCCACGGAAATCGCCAACCGCCATTTCGGCGGCATTCAGGGCCTGAAAGCGGCTGTGTCGCAATTACAGTCCGCCATCTACCAATAATTATTCATTCTTTGCATGGTCAAACCTAAAAAAACCGTAAATACTCAGCTAACCACCGCACAACAACTGTCCGCATTGATCAAATCGGCGCGCGACATCCTGCGTAAAGACAAAGGCTTAAACGGCGACGTCGACCGCTTGCCGCTGCTCACCTGGGTCATGTTTCTGAAATTCCTCGACGACCTGGAGCTCCTGCATGAACAGGAAGCCGAGCTGGATGGCAAACGCTATCAAGGCATCGTCGAATCGCCTTATCGCTGGCGGGATTGGGCGGCACGGGAAGACGGCGTGACTGGCGAAGAATTATTGTCTTTCATCAACCAGGACGAAACCATCCGCCCCGACGGTCAACGCGGCAAAGGCTTGTTCGCTTATCTGCGCGGCTTGGCCGGCGAAGGCGAAAAAGGCAGTCAGCGCGAAGTCATCGCCAACGTGTTCAAAGGCGTGCAAAACCGCATGGTCAGTGGCTTTTTATTGCGTGACATCATCAACAAGATCAACGGCATTCATTTCAATAGCAGCGAAGAAATTCACACGCTGTCGCATCTGTACGAATCGATGCTGCGGGAAATGCGCGACGCGGCTGGCGATTCCGGCGAATTTTATACCCCGCGCCCGGTAGTTCGTTTCATGGTGCAAGTCACCGACCCCAAACTCGGCGAAACTGTACTCGACCCGGCGAGCGGTACCGGCGGATTTCTGGTGGAGTCCTATGACCATTTGCTAAAACAAGTCATCACACCGGAGGATCGAAGAAAACTCCAGAGGGAAACCTTGTTCGGCCAGGAAGCCAAACCGCTGCCGTATATGCTGGTACAGATGAACTTGCTGCTACACGGACTGGAAGCCCCGCAAATTGCTTACGGCAATACCTTGGAGCGCCGCGTCACTGAAATCGGCCATAGTGAACGCGTCGATGTCATCCTGACCAACCCGCCATTCGGCGGCGAGGAAGAAGCCGGCATCAAAGCCAATTTCCCGGCCAACATGCAGACCGCCGAAACCGCCCTGCTCTTTTTGCAATTTATCATGCGCAAATTGCGTTATGCGGGCTTCGGCGCGGAACGCGGCGGTCGCGCCGCCGTGGTCGTGCCCAACGGCACTTTATTTGGGGATGGCGTTTGCGCCACTATCAAGGAAGAGCTGCTGAAAGAATTCAACCTACACACCATCGTGCGCCTGCCTCAAGGTGTGTTCGCACCCTATACTGACATTCCAGCCAACCTGCTGTTTTTCGAGCGCGGCGGCCCCACCGAAACCATCTGGTATTACGAACAGCCGCTACCGGAAGGTCGCAAGAAATACAGTAAAACCGCACCCTTGCAATTCGAAGAACTGGAACCAGCCTTAAACTGGTGGCACAACCGCGAGGAAACCCCGCAAGCTTGGAAAATCAATTTCGCCGGCAAACGCGCCGATGCCCTTGCCGCCGCCGAACCCCACTGGCAACGTGCCGAAAGCGAACGCACCACCGCACTGGCCCTGGGCAAACAGATTCGCGAACAGGAACAAGCCATCTCCGCCGCCGGCAATGGCGACAAAGCCGCGTTGCAAACCCATCTGCGCGACCTGAAAGCCAAACAACAAGCCCACGATGCCGCCGCCAAAGCCTCGCAAAGCGAAGGCGATGCGCTGTACTGGCCGATTTATAATCTCGATCAAAAGAATCCCCACGCCAAGGCCGGCCTGGAACATGCCGATCCCAAAGACCTGATTGCCAGCATGCGCAGCCACGAAACCGAAGTGATGCGTTTATTGGGCGAGATCGAGACTTTGGTGCATGAGGTGGAACAATGAGGGAATCCAGTCAACTGCCCAGCGATTACGGCGAGATCCATACCGACATCGTCCAGCTGCTGGAAAACGCGCGCCGCGCCGCCGCCCGTAGCGTCAATGCTTTAATGACCGCCAGTTATTGGGAAATTGGCCGCCGCATCGTCGAATTCGAACAAGGCGGTGAAGATCGCGCCGCGTATGGCGAGGCATTGATTCAGCGGTTGGCATTGGATTTATGCAATCGTTTTGGCCGTGGATTTAGCCGCCAAAACCTCCAGCAAATGCGGGCGTTTTATCTGGCCTGGCCGATGGATAACATTCGCCAGACAGTGTCTGGCATTTCTTCCCTAAATCCGCAGACAGTGTCTGCAGAATCATCTTCAACGCCAATTATCCAGACAGCGTCTGGACAATTACTCACTCTCGCAACCTTGGCCGAAGCCTTCCCGCTACCCTGGTCGGCTTACGTGCGCTTGCTTTCGGTCAAAAAACCGGAAGCGCGCGGCTTCTACGAAACCGAAGCTCTGCGTTGCGGCTGGACGGTGCGGCAATTGGATCGGCAGATCAACAGCCAGTTTTACGAGCGAACGGCATTATCGATAAACAAAATGGCTATGCTGGAGCAAGCGGAACACGCCGAACCGGATGACGCCATCACGCCGGAACAAGCTATCAAGGATCCGTTCGTGCTGGAATTTCTCAACCTGAAAGACCAATACTCGGAATCCGATCTCGAAGACGCGCTGATCCAGCATTTGGCCGATTTTCTGCTGGAATTGGGCGACGACTTTGCCTTTGTCGGTCGCCAGCGCCGCTTGCGGCTCGACGATACCTGGTTTCGCATCGACTTGCTGTTTTTCCATCGCCACCTGAAATGTCTGGTGGTGATCGATCTCAAGGTCGGCAAGTTCAGCTATGCCGACGCCGGCCAAATGCACCTGTACCTGAATTATGCCCGCGAACACTGGATGAAGCCCGGCGAAAACCCGCCGGTGGGCCTGATTCTGTGCGCCGCCAAAGGCGCCGCAGAAGCCCATTACGCCTTGGACAACCTACCGAACAAGGTACTGGCCGCCGAATATCAAACCGTGCTACCGGATGAGAAGCTGTTGGCGGAGGAATTGGAGCGGTCGAGGATCGAATTAGAGGCGCGGAGGTTGGTAGGCTCGAAAAATGAAGGTGAAGCATGAGTCGGTGGCCCATAGTTCCTTTAGGTGAGTTGCTTAGGCGAAGCAATGAGACCGCAATACTTGATTTCGATACTGAATATCATGAAGTAACGATTCGGCTTTGGGGCAAAGGCGTTATCAGCAGAGGTAGAGTAAGAGGCGGTGATGTAGGAACATCTCGCCAAGTGGTTCGAGCCAATCAACTTATTCTCTCGAAAATTGATGCTCGAAATGGTGCGATCGGCATTGTTCCCCCGGAATTGGATGGTGCAATCGTTAGTAACGATTTTCCATCATTCGAATTTGCCGAAAAGCTCGATTCCGCATATATGGGTTGGCTAGTGCGATCGACCCAATTTGTAGAACTGTGCAAAGCCGCCAGCGAAGGCACAACTAACAGGATTCGGATTAAAGATGATCGTTTTCTAAGCCAACAGATTCATTTACCCCCGTTAGAGAAACAACAAACCATCGTCGCACGCCTCGATCAATTGGCGAACAAAGTCCGGCAAGTCAATGAACATCTGGATGCCGCTGAGAATGATGCTTTTCGGCTATTGATTTTGATGGCAACCCGTCGTGATCTATCTGATGAGCAACGTAAGTCAATGGGTTGGAAAGAAATTGCTATTGGCGATTTCGCTAAGCTAGCCCTCTCTCCGGTTACCGTAGACGCCAATGAAAACTACCCAAATATAGGTATCTATAGCTTTGCCAAGGGATTATTCGAGAAACCTCCAATCGAAGGCAGCCGCACCAGTGCAAAAACACTTTATCAAATAAAAAAAGGGCAGTTTATCTATAGCCGTCTCTTCGCATTTGAAGGCGGATACGCATTGGTACCACCTGAATTCGATGGCTACTATGTTTCGAATGAATTTCCTACATTTGATATTGACCTGGAAAAAGCAACATCCAAGTTTTTAATCACTTTGTTTCTGACCGAACAGGATTGGCAAGAGCTTGCGATGTCGAGTAAGGGTGTAGGTGATAGGAGACTTCGCATCCAACCAGAAAAAATATTGCATCGAAAAATATGGTTACCACCACTCAAGGAACAAGAACGGATTGAAAAAATGTTCGACGCTTACCAAGCACTCAAGGACAAACATGCAGTAATCCGCGCTGCCAATCGAGCCCTGATTCCAGCCACGCTGGAACGGGTATTTCAATAATCCAGCCGTCATCTCAGCATGAAATTTAGGGAGAACTAATGGCACGAGAAGTCGTTACCAAGCGCGTATATCTGAAACACGCTGTTTTTCTTGATAAGAAGGACGCTCCGACCATTCAAGAGAAAATGGAATTGGCGCTGAAGAAGCTTCATCGGATGGGCGACAGAAAAGAAGTACTGGGAGAGGATAATCGGCACGTTCGCTCGATCATTTATCACCGTATCCATGCCAACATGCTGTTCGGCATTTTCGCCTCGTATGAGCGAGGTACGCAGCAAATGATCGTTGCCGAAGACGATGACGCCGAAACCTTGAGCATTGAGCAGGTTGCGCCACCGAAAGGCGATGACAATAAGCGTCGTGAGTTCCTGGAAGGTGTCTGTTATTTCGGGCTATTTGGCAATCATGTCCTGGTTGTTCAATCCAACGCACTTGGCTCCAAACAGATTGAAACCCATTTCAATTGGTTGTTGAAGCAAGCCGAGGTTGTTGCAGCCGGTAATGCGGTTGGCTTGTCTGATCAAATAGCGGCGGCAACCAAAGAACGCATACGCAACGCGCATGTCAAAGAGGTGGAAATCGGCGCGCCGTTTATTGAAGCTGAGGCCGCCCTGCCGAGCACAAACAAAGAAATCATCGAAGATACTGCTTTCAACTTCAAGGGTATTGGTTTGGACATGGTTCGGCAGATTTTGGGCGATCAACTTGACTCGATGAAACTGGCGGATGCGCTGGACGGCAATATCGAAGTCAGTTTGCGAATTCGTTACAAAAAGAAAACCACAGAGAAAGCTCATGAGTTACTCGACAATATCGCCTTGGCGATTCGTAATATCGACGGAGATGAAGTGAAATTGCATTTGGTTGGCGGTGGTCAGGTCGATGGCAATCAATTGAAATTATCATCGCTACTTCGGATTGAGGCGCACGACGGCATACCGAGCTATAACGAGTTGTTTCAAAAAATGCAGCAATGGCTGCTGGATTTGCTTGAGAAAAAAGTTGTTGAGCCATGAGCCAAGCCTCGCGTCGGAATCCAAGTCTGTTTCGAACCCTATTCTTGGGAGGAACTTGTATTGTGGCGGGCGCTAGTTTTGGATTTTGGATTACGGGCGTATTGCCGGATCAGACTCTGGTTTCCTTTTTAAAATATTCGACGGTTTTGCTCGGCATCGTTTGGGCATTTTCAATGATTGTCTATAACAAGCTTTACGACTTAACCGAGCTGGCCGCTATCGATTACAAGCAACACCGTGGATTAGAGTCGGCAATACGCCTTAGATTGCAATGGTTTTGGTTTCGCGCGGTTGTTCTAGGGATATGCAGCTTAATAATAAACGTGCCAATGTTTATGAAAGATGGCGGGTTAGCGATAACTCCAGCTATTTTTTCAATCGCTTTTGGCACCCTGATGCTTTCCTTATTCCTGTTACGCCGGGTATGGCTAGAACTGGAAGACATACGCGAACTAAGGTCGGAAGTTAAAGAAATTGAACGGCGCGAGAAAAAACGCACCGACCAAGTTCAAGCGTTAAAAGACGGCGCGAAAAGCTGGGAGGATGATCCTCGATTAACAAATCCAAGTCCCCAATCCAAAACTGATGGTCAATCAGACCTTGAGCATTAGACGATAGAAATTATCGCTCTAGTGCTGCTTTAAATTCTCGTCAACGGCTTGGAATATGCTCAATCAGCATCAACAACAACTTATAGATTGACATCAATTCGAAAACTCAAATATCAATCTTTGTCGGGGTGCAATAATCTGGTCTTTATCATGGATGGTGTTGGGTGATTTGCGTCTAGCACCATTCTCTGAAATAACTTCTACTTGCTTATAATCAATTAAACAACCAATGGCTTCCCTATAAATTTCAGCCGAAGCTGCAGAATTGTTGCAGGTCGTTGCAAATAATTCACCAAAGGAAATGCCTTCGTCTCGTGCGTAGACCAGATGCGGTATGTCATGAGAAAGCGCATCAATACTGGCTTCTTGAGCAGGATCATCAAAACAAAAATCCAACTCCATTTGTCCCGTATAAGCACTATCTCTTTCAGGGATATAACCAACTATCTGAAACATGTCCAAGCCTGGACTGCCGTAGTGGATAAAATAGTTATTTTTTTGCCAATGAATTTGCGTCATCACATCCCGTGCTCGGTGATGTTGCGACAAATGCACTAACCAATAATCGCCATGACCACCAGATGATCGAATGAAGAAGGGAGTGTAATAACGCGCTCCACAATTCTGGACTAGCTCTTGATATAAACAACTTTGAATAAAAAAACGCCAGTCCTTTTCAGATCGCTTAATATCAGCGATAGAACGACCTCTGAGGGCATTCGGAATACCAGCTTTATTGAGTAAATTTTTGGTCAACTGTCCGTCATTTGCATAATTTATAAAAGAGTCAACATTAAAATTTAGAATGACTTCTGAACCGGGTAGTGACGTCAGGATTTTTCTTATGTGGTCAGTAGGTACATCTGAATAACCGTATTGATCGAGCAGGAAAATAGCCCTTTTAGAGCGTGTACTTTTTTTGCTTACAAATTCGATAATGCTATTTGCCTGAGAATCAAAGGTTGCTTGGTGAATGAATATGGATTTTCCAATTAAACTCTCATAGCCTTTGTCAATTAACACCCTGCTTAAACAGGCACAGGCACTTTTATCGCTATCGATAAAAAAGTAGTCCACTTTAAAAACGATTTTTTTACGGCGATCGCGGTTTATTAAGAATTCAGCCTCTTTAATAGCATCGAGCATAATAATAGGAGAGCCATAAACAAGTTGGTTTGTAGCGCTGTGCTTATAAATGCCGCCGCCTGAAAAGCCATCAACTAATGTTAATTTGAGCTCTTCTTGATAAGGGGTTGAAATTAACGTTTGTACATAATTAACCAAATATGATCGTAATATTTCATGCTTGGCTAGGCTGTGTTGATCTATGTCAGCCGGTGAGTCAGGGTTCCACTCATAGTGTTTTTTCGCCATTCTAGTCCTTATAAATTGACAGGCATTTCGTTAAAAATGCGTCCATTTAGCATACGGCCATTTGCTTTTTTATCCCGTTTTTTTCCGTCAACACCCCAACCACCCCACTGTTTAAAGAAAAAGGCGGCCCCCACGCTGTCAGCTTGCTGCTTTACATTTTCGACCCACTCCGATTTCATGAAGCGTGCTTTTGGACCGGACTCGCCCCCCACTATGACCCAATGAATTCCGGTCAGATCAATTTCGCCTAAATCTTCAAGCAGAGGCTCGACTGATAGAAAACGGGTCTTTGCATTGATCCGCCGTAAATAATCAATACGTGGCACACCATATTTCTGATCTTCAACTGACACGCCTAACCAGACATTGTCTGGGCATGGACGTTTGCTAAAATAATCAGGTAATCGTTCAGCGCGCTTTGTAAGAATTTGATAGGTATGGTGGGGCGTTTGTTGAATAACCGAAAACACCTGATCCAGAAATTGATCAGGAATACCTTCATGAAACAAATCACTCATCGAATTTACAAAATATAGCGTTGGTTTCTTACGGCGCAAAGGCTGAGTAAGCCTCTCAGGTAAAATGGATAATTGGAACCCATTCTCATATCCGCTTGCTTTCATAGCTTGCAGTCTGCCTGCCATGATTTCAGCATAGCAGTGCTTACAACCCGGTGAAATCTTCGTGCAACCCGTTGTGGGATTCCACGTTTGTTCTGTCCATTCGATTTGTGATTTAGCTGCCATAAGAATACCTCCGCTGTAATTATATAGTTAAGGTTAGCGATTTATCGATTCATGCAACCAGATAATTAAAGGAATTGGCTCAGATAGCCATCACACGGTTAGCTTATTCCCCCTAATCAATTTTCAAAAGTCAGCACCATGAGGGATATCTTGAGTGTTCCTCGCTTCTGGCTCTGGCATCAAACCTGACTCTTCTCTTGCTGCCCGCACCTCTTCCCCATGCCCCTGCTCATATGCCGCCTGATGCGCATGCCGTTCCATAGTCACAATTTTATTCGCTAGCCTCTGCAACCGCTGCTGCCATTGATAACGGGCCTCAATGCAATGCTTGTTGGAGATGACCTGGCATAGCCACAATGTGTCCATTACGATCATCAATTGGTCCAGTAAACGAATCAACTCGACGAATTGCGCAATCTGCGGCGAAGCGATTTTCGCCACAAATTCCCTGGGGTGGGTATAGGTAGGCGTTTCGGTGATGCCGTTGTCGGCTTTGAGTTTTTCCAACCGTAGTTTTTCCTGCTGCAGTTGCTCCGCGCATTCGGCAATCATCTGACTGACAAGGCTTTCGATTTCATCGACGGTTTCTTCCCGGCCGATGATGCGCAGGATCACGTCGATTGCGTACAAGGACACCATCAACCGGTGATAGCTGTTCCGGATGACGCGAATGGCTTGTTCGCTGTTGATCTTAAACGTACGCTCGAAAATCGGCCGACTGATAGCGCGGCGCGGGACTGGTTTAGGCTGTGGAGCTGTTTCGGACATGACTGTTTCCTGATGTGGACGAATGGGCAGTGATCGTAAGCCAGATTTTTTTTAACCTGTCCGCAGCTGATGGCGAATTCGGCGTCAGCTGCAAAAGCTCTTCAAAATAATTCTGCTTCAATACCCGCCAACTGAAATGGTTGGCCATCAGCCTTCCGCTTCACCCCAGACTTTCTCGGCTGGTCTTTCATGGCCGCCTTGATCCGACTTTGGTCGGCGTTCCGTTTTTAAGCGGCGACGGTGGTTTTCCATCGGCGTGTCAGGTGCGTCAAGCCTGATGTGAGTATTAATTGTTTAACCCTGCCGGGCGTATCGATTCCCCCTCGGATTCGAGGCGCCGGCATGCCCATCGCCGCGCCGCTGGGTATTGTTATCGTTGAGTCGGGCGCGGCCGACAGGAGGAATGTCATCATGGCCAATCGCGGCGTGAACAAAGTCATCTTGCTGGGCCGGCTCGGCGCCGATCCGGACGTTCGCTTTATGCCCAATAACGGCGGCAAAGTCGTCGCCATCCGTTTGGCAACCAGCGAAATCTGGAACGATCCCAAAAACGGTAAACAGGAGCGGACCGAGTGGCATCGGGTGGTGTTTTTCAAAAAACTCGCTGATACCGCCGAACAGTATTTGCACAAAGGCAGTCAGATCTACATCGAAGGCCGTTTGCGTACCCAGCAATGGGGTCAAGCGGGCGATAAGCGCTACCGTACCGAAATCGCCGCCTTTGAATTGCAGATGCTGGATCGTCCCAATGCATCGGCATCCGCAAGCGGCTCGTCATCATCCCCAGCGGCGCCCGAAGATGCCGATTGGGAGGACGACTACAGCGATATGCCTATGCATTAATCCGCGGCGCGCCGATTATTGGCGTTCGTGGATATAACGTTTACACCGCCGATCCTTTTCAGGCTTCGGTATTTCAACCCCAAGGGGAATTCCATTCCCCGGCGGGCAATGGCGTTCCCTTTTTTTATTGAAGGAGACCCACCATGAGCCAAAACAACCGCAACAACTTACCCAAAACCCGCGACCTGCCGATGCCGGTCACTGCGCAACAAAGCTATGGCCTATCGGAACAGTCCTGGAAAGTACTGACGGAAGTGACCTTCCCGACAGCCAAAACACCGGAAGCCATCCTGATGGCGCTGGATTATTGCAAGGCCCGCAAGCTCGACATCTTCAAAAAGCCGGTGCATATCGTGCCGATGTGGAGTGCCGCTTTAGGCCGCAATGTCGAAACCGTCTGGCCGTCCATCATGGAAATTCAGACCACCGCATCCCGAACCGGTGTTTGGGCC
>Ga0123398_1044198_pt1 | contig 13870 bp, 6 predicted proteins | sample T5LHNO3metaT_FD_89926 | JGI IMG/M metagenome (GOLD analysis project Ga0123398, IMG submission 89926) | Methane-oxidizing artificial microbial communities from Washington, USA to study methane cycling - T5-LHNO3 metaT (Metagenome... | ecosystem: Engineered > Modeled > Simulated communities...
CCCAACATCTGCGAAATATCCAGCCCCACCCCAGGCTGCGCCAGATTGACCAGTGAAACCCCCACCGCCACCGACGCCGAACTGGCCAATAGGGTAAAAAACAAAGTACGCTGGGCCACCCGCGCCAAACCATGATGATTACTGAGTTGATACACACCGAGCATCAAACCGCTCATCACCATCGGCACCACGATCATGAAAATCAGCCGCAAAAAGATTTGGCCGATGGGCTCCATCAAGTAGCGGTTGAAAATCTGCAATGCCTCTCTGTCGGCATAGCCATGACAGATCAAACCGGCGCAAGCACCCAGCACTAAACTCAGTAGCAATTTGTGATGATTTTTCATGGGGTTATTGAACAAGTCAGCAGGGATGGCTTGATCTTAGGGGTTTTGCGGAGACTTTGCTTGATTTATCGCCGCTAGGCTTTATTCATCGGTTGATAATGCATTGGTTGCATCACGATTATATCGATATAGTGGCTTATCGGATTGGATCAAGTGGTTTCAATACCCCAATTTTTCGTTTTATTATTTGAATACCGTTATCCGGCGGAGAGGATTCGACCATCAATGAAGTTATCGTATTGTCATCAACTGAGTACACTGCACTAATTATTTTGTCATTATAGAACCTTAAGTAGGCAATATTTGGATTAGTTTTGCTGACAAAAAAAGAATCCTGCTCAATTGCTGTTCTTTTGCCAAACCCATAAGCTGAAAGGATCAGTGTATAGACTAAAAACACTAGTATTCCGATGTTATGGTATTTGATCCCATAAGAATTTAATATGTTCTGAACGATATTTGAGCTACCTTTAAACTTTTGCTTCTCTTGTTCATTTTCATGCTTTATCTGCTCGACGTAGCTAATGCTCTTGTCTTTTCGAAACACCGGCAGAATTAGATACACTAAAGTATCAATAAGACAAATAAAGATAATTGGAACAACATCTTTCCATTGCTTAAATCCGAAAGAAATCAAGGATATTAGTAGCAAAAAATACATTGGGATAAGCCTAAAAAACACGATCTCTTCTACCGGATGTTTGGCAACATCAATCTTGCCAAACATTAAAAATAGCCCTTGAAAAATTCCAATAAAAATAATTAAAAAAGACAAAGATGCGACTATCGAGCTGAAAATATTAAATGCAGATACTGATATTAACTCGAGCGGTATATTGAAATATGTATTGTATCCAACTTCATATGCTGCCGCTATCGCATAGGATATTATGGGAATTAATGAAAGAAACAACGTTTCTGATATGACATTTTTAAATTGTATTTTTTTAGAATCTGTATCCATGGTTATTTTTTATTTGAGAATAATACCGAAGCCAAGCAGCGCATAGGATGGGTTGAGCGACAGCGAAACCCTTCAAATAACACCACAACAAACCAGATGGGTTTCGGCTTCCGCCTCTACCCATCCTACCAACCCTAAATGCGAAAGGCGGATCGCCTAACGGCACCCGCATTATTTAACACCCACCCTTCCCGCCAAACTATTCCCCTGCACCGCCTCGTTATACATATCAAAACCAGTCGCCGGCGGAATCGCGGCGTTGCCGGCTCTGGCGACGCGCCAAACTTGATATAAGGTCAGTTCGCCGCCAGCTTGCAATTTGGCAACACGGACGATGCGGTCCGGGTAGCGTTGGGTTTCCTTGATGTTGGCCCAGTAGCTGTCATCCTTAGGCTGGATTTTGGCGTCGGCCAAAAAGGTTTCATCGTTTTCCTGGCCTTCCGCCAAACTGGGGATACCGTCTTCGATGACCACATACTCGCTACCGGGCGCTGGCCGACCGGCACCGGCGCTTCGTTTAACGCGCACCTCGCTGACCACCACATCGCCGGGTGTCAAGGCTTGGCTCATGTTGATCAACTCGCTGCCCTTCGCGGTGATGCGGCGGAAGCTGCGTTGCACCTCCAGACCGGCGGCACGAGCGGCGACGGCTTGATACGGCACTTCAACAGCGACTGTGGTGTTGGCGATTTCGTCGGCATTGAGCTCAGCCAGATGAATTTCGCTAAGATCCGGGCTATCGCCAAAGCGGTTGAAGCTGCCCAGATAACCGCCGGGGATGCGTTGCAATGCGCCCAGCGCAAAACCGTCTTTGCTGCTGACCGAAATGCTGCGGGCGTTCTGCTTGGCCGCTGCCGCTGCTTCCTTAGATAACAATTCGCGGCTGTTGAAGATCACCTGCGCGGTATCGTAAGTCGATTGCCAGTAGCCGTTTTGCTGGGTTTGCAACAGCCAGCGTTTCAGTTTGGCTTCCAATGCCGGCGGCAAGGCCTGCGCATCGTTTAACGCGCCCAAACCTGCCGAAATCAGGCTGGGCATACCAAACCCAAAGCCCAAGCTGTTATACAACTCGCCGCGCTGTTGCTGATAGTTCGCTGGATCAAGCGCGTCCAGTGCCAGTTGCAAGCGCTTTATCAAATCAGTTTTCAGCTGTGGCCGGTCTTTGAATTGCTGGTTAAAGCTATGCCAGTTTTGATTTTCGTAAGCCTTGACGATACGAAGCGCGGCTATCAGATCACTCGCCTCGGCATGGACATTGGCAAGCAGTTTTTCGACAAAATCAGCCTGCTGCTGCCACGGTGCGTTGTAAGCATAACCAACCGTCGCGAAGCCGCTCAACACGAAACTATCCGCCGCGGCGTTGCTCTCGGCGTGATTGTTCAGCCAATCCATGCCTTTGAAATAGGCGTTATTCACGCCTTCTACTTGCAAGTCGTTGGCGTATTTCAAGGCTTGCAGGGCAATCAAGGTCACCGGCACCGTGGCTTCGCTATCGCTGGGCCACAAAGCAAAACCGCCATCGGCTTTTTGATTTTGAATCAGTTTACGCACACCCGAGGCCGCGTTCTGCTTGGCGCGTTGCAAGGTGTTTTTCAGCGGCCCCAATTGCTCGGGTTTAAGGCCGGCGCGCTCGATCAAATCCAGCAACACCAGATTCGGCACGGTGCTGTGCGCCAACTGCTCGGTGCAACCGTAAGGATATTGCACCAGCATGGAGGCCGCTTGGAGGGCGGCCCCGAGCAGACCGGAATTGACCCGTACCGTTACTTGCCGAGGCTGGAATTGCGCGGGCAAATCGACGCGCAGCAGCTTGTCCTGCTGAACGCTGCTATAAACCTGCGGCAGCGCGGCGGCTTTTAACGGAATTTCGAACTCTTCGGCACCGCCTACCCGCACCCCAGCCGGCGCAGTCAACTCCACCTTCAGTGCCGGCGCACCTTGCCGATTGTTGGCGCTTAAACGTAACGGCCACAGTTGCTCAGCTTTCGCAGCCAATTCGGCTTGGGGTGCGGTTTCGCCGCTTTGCAACGGCAAGGTGTCCGGCAAGCTGATGCTACCGGTCAATTTCACTGGCTGGGCCAAGTGATTGGTCAATTTGACTGCCACGTCCACCTCGTCGCCCTGCCGCAAAAATTGCGGGCCGACCATGTCCACCGCTACATCGGTGACGCTGCGGAACTGGCCGGTGGTTTCGCCGATGCGGCCCTCCTTATCGCTGGCGACCGCCGTGACCAGCCATTCGGTGACATTGGCCGGCATATCGACGTCGATAGTGGCATTGCCTTTCGCGTCGGTGACCACATGCGGAAACCAGCCGGCGGTATCGCGCATGGCTTTTTTCGCCAATTTGCTTTGGCTCTTCAACGCGCTGAGCGAGAAATTGGGTTTGCGCAGCAAGTCTGCGTAGCCGTAGCCTTGCAGATCGTCGGAATAGAAAGTCGCTAAATTGCTGCGTTGCAGCGGATAAAAAAAGTCGAAAATGCCGGGACGGAATTCGGCTTGCACCGCATACACGGCACGGTCAACGATGGACACCGCGATTTCGGTATTCGCTGCCGGGCTGCCATCGGCGCGTTTGACTTGCAGCTTGATTTTGATGGGTTTCAGCGGCTCGGTTTCGGCTTTTTCCGGTTCGATAGCAATCTGCAATCGCTTTTCCCACGGCACGATTCTAAAGCCCAGGGTTTGTTCCTTATACTTGCCGCCGGCCACCGGCACGGTCACGGTGTGGTAAAAACCGGTGCCGTATTCGGGTTTGGCGGTCACTTCAAACCAGCGGCTGCGGCCTTGGGCTGACGCGCTGCGGCTGTCGAACAAACGCGCGCCGGCCACGGTTTCCCAAATCGCGCCGCTCTCATTATTGCCCCAGGCCTTGGGCAATAAGGCAAACACCCTGGCTTGCTCGCCGGGGCTGAGGATGGTGGTCGGCGTGTACAGCTCCAGTTCCGGATTATCGGCTACCGCTTCACCGCCGCTGCCGGCGACGATTAAGGTGCTGGGTTGGGAACTGGCCGGATGGTTCAAGTTACGGCCATCCAGACTTTCCAAGCGCGCCACAGCGGTGAGCCGGCCAAATTCTTTCAAGGCCGGGATGGTGAGCTTTTGCTGACCGCGCTCGTCGGTCGCGAAATCCAGTTTCACCAGGCTGCGTTTGTCGCTGCCGGGTTGTTCCAGCATCACATCGATCACGCCGCCGGCTTTGGCGGCCGGTTTGCCGTCGGCATAGCTGGATTGCAACAGCAATTGCAAATCCTGATCGCCAACCGCCGCCACGGTTTTGTTAAAGCGCACAGCCGGTTGCGCTTCGGATAAGGTGGCGTAGATGCTGTCGGTCAAAATCGCATTGCCGCCGGCCGCGTCCTGAGCTCGCACCATTAAAGAATAAATCCATTCCTGATCCGGCTTTTCCTGGTCGGCGGCCGGCACGGTAAACTCGAAACTGCCGTCGCCACTTTCATCCAGCTTGGCGGCGGTTTCCCAAGGGTTGCTGGCATCGACGGCCTGGCGCTCTTCGATAGAGCTGTACAACCGTTGCGGTTGAGTCAATGGTGCGGCGGATTTGACCTGGCCGAAATAGTCATTGCCGGCGGCTAAACCCGCGCCGGCTTCGGTGACAAATTGTGGGGCTTCGAACTTTTTCCGGTACAGAAACACTTCGAATTTGACGTTCTGCGGCACGCCTCCGCTGTAGCGTTTGGCGCGGAATTTTAATTTAAACGGCTGACCGGCCTGCACGATCGGGCTGCGGTCCAGCCATTCCAGGTAAAACGTGGGCTTGATGTAATCGCGCACCCGAAACTCGCCACCGTAGGCTTTGTGGTCGATCTCTGCCAACAAGCGATACAAGCCCGGCGTCTGGCTGGGATCGAGATCGAAACTGCCGGAAAACGAACCGAAATCGGTAAGCTGAGTTTGGCCTTGCAAGCCGGTAGCATTGCCGTCGGCGCGAATCAGCGACACATCGGTTTGTTTGGATTGAAACGCCGGAATCCGCAACTGTCCATCCTGTAAATTGCGCACGATGCCTTTGTAATAAAAAGTCTCGCCGGGCTTGAAGATAGGCCGGTCGGTCATCACGAATACCGCGTCGTCCTTGGCTTGCGTCGGCAGAAAATCGGTAGCCGTCAGCGCGGTGCGCGCCGCTTCGCCAGGCTTGGCAGCCGGCGCATCCACTCGCACCAACAATTTGCCGTCCAACACCCCATCCGGACTGTTAAAGCTCAGTTCGCCGGCGGCGTTGGTGCTGGCCGGCAAGGTTTGCCAGCGGCCACGGCCATCGCGGTAACTGACTTTGGCGCCAGCCAGCGGTTGTAAATCGCGGTTCATGGCCCGCACCAGCAGTTGCTCGCTGGATTGCTTGACCTGCACCGCCAGGCTGCTGACCTGGATCAGACATTGCGCTTCGTTCTTGCCTTGCACCGCTTGCAGCAAATAAATCCCGTCCGGCAATGGGTCGAGCGCCACTTGTCTAACCTTGTAGCGATGCTCGCTCCACGTATCTTCGTTAAACCACCAGCCCAGATCGTGAGTTTGCTGACCGTTGCGCAGCAAATCCAGATAGCTCTCTTTCACCACCGTAAACCCTTTGGGCGGCGCGACTAAAACCTGCTGCGGCACCGACACCAGCGGCTTTTCTGTGACGGTGAGCACCGAGCCGCTGAAATTGGTTTCTTTCAAAGACTTGCGAAACTCGACATCTAGCATGCCGCGCAACAACTTCAACGGCGATTGCGCATTGTTCAGACCCTTCGCGAAATAGTGGCCAGGATTCAGCTCGCTGACCGGTTGCTCGTAACTGCGGCTGACGTTGAACTGGCCATCCAGAAAGCTTTCCAGGTTATTGGCTTTTAGCACCCGGATCAGCATGGGTTGGTCGGTGAGGGTGTAATCGAGGCGGATATTGGGGGCTTCGGTGTTGGTGAAACTGCGTTCGGCGGTTAAATAAAATGGGCTGCCGGCGAGAACACAAGATGGCGCGATTAACAACAGCAACAACCCGCCAGTAGCAAGTATTGCCAAAGATTTACGCGCGAGTGCGCTCATAAAATTGTGCATGTGCCCGTCTCCCGTTTAATGATTTTTAATGTACTGGATTCCTTTGCCTAACCCGAGACGCTCATGGTGCTCGTTGCTCGCTGTAGAATAGCCGCTTATGGACGGAAATAAACACTCATCATCAATTCCGACCGGATGAATACACTGGATTCGCCAGCTCAAGCCGATATAAATTCGTGGCACGGCTTGCGTTGATTTTTTTTACGTTAATTCCCCCAACTCCTGTTCTATCTGTTCGATGCTAGGTAAATTGGATTCCAGTTCCGCCGGCAATGCGTCCACTATTTGATACTCCGCCACGCCGATCGGCTTGTTGGTATCGCGCAAAGCGTATTCGGCCACGACCCGGTTTTGGGTTTTACACAACAGTAAACCGATGGTTGGGCCGTCGTGCTCTGATTTGAGTTGTGCGTCTACCGCCGTCAGGTAAAAACTCAATTGCCCGGCGTGCTCCGGCCTGAAGGCACCGGTCTTGAGTTCCACCACCACATAACAACGTAATTTCAGGTGATAAAACAGCAGGTCGATGAAGAAATCGTCACCGCCTATTTCCAGATGGTATTGCCGGCCGACAAAGGCAAAACCGGCGCCAAGTTCGATCAGAAAACGGGTGATATGCTGAACTAGCGCGTTTTCGATTTCCCGCTCGTCGGCTTCCTGGCCGATGCCGAGAAAATCGAACAGGTAAGGGTCTTTCAAGGATTCGCGGGCCAAATCCGAATGGGGCTTTGGTAAATTGACTTCGAAATTAGTGACCGCATTGCCTTCCCGTTCCAGTAAACGGGTTTCGATGTGGATGTTCAACACATTACGCGACCAACCATTTTCGATAGCTCTTTCGGCATAGCGTTTGCGACTATCCATATCTTTTAATTTGCTGAGTAACACCAAGTTGTGGCCCCAGGGTAATCGTCCAACAAGCTGTTGGACAATTTCGACGTCAGGCCAAGCTTCCGCGAAAGCGCGCATGTACATCAAATTGGCACGAGAAAAGCCTTTCATATCCGGAAACGCGGTGCGCAAATCGTGTGCAAGCCGTTCGATTACCTTGGCCCCCCAGCCTTGTTGCGCTTGCCGCTCCAGTATGTCGCGGCCGATTTGCCAATACAGCAGAATCAATTCACGGTTGACGGATAATGCCGCGCGTTGCTGGGTGGAATGGATACGGGTTTTGAGTTCGGTTAGCCAGGCGGCGTAGCCGTTTGGAGTGTCGATCAGGGAAATGGAATCGGGGCTCATTCAAACCTCGCCCATCAAGTTGCGAATCAAGCGCCTACGAGCTTCGATATCCGGTTCGTCTTGCCAAGATGGAAGTTGCCCGATAACAATTTCGTTGAAAATTTGATGGATTCGTACCCGAGGGTAAAGGCCCGGTGCCAGGCGTCGTAGGTACCAGAAGAGGAGTAATTTATCTGGGTCGTCAAAACCTTCCCTCGCACAGCCTGCAATTAATCGAAGCCAGGATAATAATGTTGGTGAGGCCTTTTCGGAGTACTTACGCTCAAATACTTGGGCGACTAATGAAACGCCATAGCCTAAGCCGCCAGCAGCCTGGAGCGCAAATCGACGTCCCAACTGTATCGCTTTTACGTGCCCTTTTGCCCCCCGGTGGGCGTGAAGAAAATTTCCAATCACATTTAGCGGTTGACCCGATAGCCACTGTGGCAGTACATCTTGTAGAGCATTCTGCCAACGCTGCTCCCATGCACGAACATCTTCTATATACACAGTTTGCCCATTTATGGTCTGACTGCGTCTTGGCATTATTCGACTGAGATCAGAGGATTGAGGATCAACAAAGCCAAATAACATTCCTGGGTATCCGAGTAGAAGCTGAATATGATAATCAAGCAAATTCTTGAAGGACCAAACATCAAAAGCATCTACCTCAGGTAAAGAAGCTGCCAGGGTTGCGAGGGTTACGGGCGATAGTCCGGCTTGGGTGGCCAGTTCAATCCAAGCTTCAGTATCAAGTTGGTTCGTATTAGCCGCGTTATCTATTTCTGCGGCTACTGTTTTGAGTAGCAAAGCTTGCGCTTCTAACCTTTGGTCACGTTCTGAACGCAAAGCATTTCCTAATGTAGCGCCGAGTAATTTCCGGAGAGTATTGTCATCAACTCCACCAATCTTACGGACTAAATATTCACCAACATCTGAATCAACACCGGCCGTTGCAATCCGATCAATCACTTGGGTTATAGGGTCAACAATATCTAAACATTGGTCAGGTGATCCAAACAACTTCATCACATGTTCTAATCCATCGGGAAATGTGATCTGACCGCTACTGTTTCGACCAACCGAAAAGACTTTACCGGGAAGGTCTATAACGATCCCATGAGCATAATGTCCAGCCCTTCCGGCTCGGCCTGCAGCATTGAGAAGCTCATGAACGGCTAATGTTTCCGAACCGTCAGCCGTCCACCGATCATCGCCCGCAATGATGACTGCTTCTGCAGGCAGATTAATCCCTTGTGCGACTGTTGGCGTGGCAACCAGAGCTAGCAATCCATCGTTTCGACGAAACGCCGACTCCATAGCAAGCCGTTCAGGCAATAGAAGCAAGCCATGGTGTAAACCAACTCGCTGTAGGACTGGACGCTCCACCAAGTTGGTGTCGCCTAATTCTATCGAAGCCGCAATGAATAGGGCTTCTTCATTCGGCTGTAACATGACTGGACCTATGCCCACCTTTTCCAATTCGGCGGCTCCGTGCTCGGCAATCGTACTCGTCCAATCAATATTTTGGCTGAACACTATAGGGCGCATTCCGGCAAGCGCCGTTGCTCCAAGAAGCTTTCCTCCTATCTCGTTTTTATTTGCTGAAAGTCCCCAGTAATTATTTACACCTAGCGACACGCTTTCCGGAAGCAAAGGAAATTTTGCAAAAGTACTTGCCGTATTCCAAACCTGTGTATGGCAAAAGAGCCCGACAGGAGTAGCCGTAATGCCCCTTTTGTCCGCGACTCCTGGCTTTTTACCCGGTTTTGTTAACTGCCTTCTTTTAAGCTCCGCTTTGAGTGAAGACACTTGAGTATCTTCGTAAGCCACCACACCTCGCACTTGACGTGTTGGCTTCCATCCGAGATCAAGCACCCTTGCCGGTCTCTGCGTTATGGTTTCAAGCCACTGCCCCAGTTCACCACCATTGCGGACCATGGCGGAAATTAAAATGATGTCGGAAGTTGGAGAACGCTGAAGTAGCGACAATAATGCCCACATGGCATCGACAGCCCGACGCCCAGGAAGACGAGACGAACCATCGGCATTTGGACGTTCGCAGAGCTGATGGCACTCATCAACAACAATCAAACCAATATTGCTATGACCATCTGGATCATGCGTCAGATAGGCCAAGCATTGTTCTGGCGTTTGGACAAATACTTTTCCTTCGGCTAATTCCCCAAAATCTTCGAGAAATCTTCCTAGCACGACATCACGAGCTATAGGCCGAACGGTACGGGAAATTTCATTAGCCACTTGATCGACGAGCGCTCTTGTTGGTGCCAAGTAGACAACCGTTCTCCCTCTTATCAATTCAGTAGCGATTCGAAGTTCGGTAATCGTCGTCTTGCCTGCCCCCGTAGGAAAAGTAAGTACAAATGAAGTGCCGCTTTCAAGAAATCCCTCATCGATGGCTTTTATGTGATTACGCCAAAGAAACGGCCGTTGAGCAGCGAGGTGGCTTGTGAGATTTGACCATGTCGCACCATCAGTACCAGTTGGTGGATTTGTTGCGGTAACGGCAGAGTTAAGCAACGCTTCAGTCGCTCCAGAAAGAAGCTTGGCAAGATGGTATGGACCTGCTAACTGAAGCTGGAGTCTTACTGTTGTATTTCCAATATACAATGATTGATTAGCACTCGATAACCGCTGAATAACATCGTGGATTACTACAATAGGATTTTCCGCCGCCAATCCAAGGACTGTTTTTGCAATCATTTGAACAGCACGGGCAAGCGATTGCCATATAACATCGGCAGCTACATCCAAATAATCTCTATCGATTCTCTGCACTGTGACCAGCGGCATATTGGCAATTTGGCGAAGACTTTGCCCGTTTCCAGATGCAAGCGCAGCTATAAAATCGAGCAATTGTTCACATACAGGACTAGTATTTTCCTTATTGAATGCCTTGGCTGTTTCTGCGGCATCAGCTTGATGTCCGCCAATTAGGAAAAGTAACGCCGCAGCGACTTCAGGAGCTACTGAATATGGAGACAACGAAGGTAACGATTGCTGATTTTCTAAAAGTTTTACCTGTATGCGCTCAGCTTGATTCAGCGTGAAATGAGCCGATCCAGCTACAAAAGCGCAGGATGGGCGATGATTATCATCCTCGGGCAGGAATATCGTAAGACCTTCGTAAGTTTCAGCTATGCGCCGTAGTTCGAAAATCATGCTCTGCCAATTAGCAGGTATTTCTTCAGTACCAATTTTCACTGCACCAAGGCGAGCAGAGACTACGCTTGCATAGGCTTGCGTAAGTTGTTGAGGAAGTTTTTCTAAATCCAAGCCTTCAAGAGGAACAGCGAATTGGATGAAACTGGTTGTTTCAGCATCAAACATCGCTAAGCTCCTTGGGCAAACTTACGAAGTTCGATTTCAGTTTTTTCGGCAAAGGTTGTCATCCAGTCCCGCATTGACGGCAACGTTGTAGTTTCGCCCCTACGCATTTCATTGTCGCCTTTGACAATTTCCTCGAAGCCTTTGAATAACTTAGATGTACGCTTATTAGGTTCAACGGTAACACGCACACGATAACGGCGTTTACCATTCCAAGAGATACCGCGAATTAGATTTTGAGCCTCGGTACTGGAAATACCACCAGTGCCTAGAGTTGCAATTATGTTTGAGCGCAGTTCGTCCCGTCGTCCCCCCTGTTCATACTCCTTAATTTCAGGCCAAACCTCATCTCGAACCATATCGCGAGGATTCTCTGTTGCCTTATCTTCGCAGATCGTTAAAGCAACTACCGCATCGGTCGAACGATGGACAACGATGCTGTCCTGACCTTTCGCAGAACCCTGCGAGTGTGGAAGCGCCACAAGATCGTCGTCTTGCAAGTCAAGATGGGCAGCGAGCCACATCATCAGTTGAAACAGGAACCCATCGCGATGGTAAATAACTGTCGGGTGGAGGCGACGTTGGATGATATCTTCAATTTCGTCTTGGTCAAATTGGGCAGTGTCCTCTGAAAAAGTATTTCCAGTCACTAAATTACGAGCCATGTCGTATTCTTGAATAAGAACTAAAGCAATTGTCTTGGCTAATGAGTCGATATCGGTAATATCAAACTCTATTCCCTGGCAATAATCGTCATCGATTTCATTGAGAGAAAGCAAAAAATACTCCCTTATCCAATCCTAGTTTAGTAAACGGCATGTCTGAAGCTGTAAGCATTTAGGCACCTATGTAGAGCATGTCTACGGAAATAGCGACGCGGCAGGTTGTATTTGAAATCGTCCAGCGTGGCATCGGCACGCTCCATGTGGCTATCGATGATTTCCGCCATGTTTTGCCGCTGCAATTCCGGATAGAGTCAATTGAGGCTTTCGTAAAGGCATTTGGCTGACGGTGATGATGATGGTTTATGCGGCGCAGTCCGCGCACGTCTTTCCGGCATTTATTCATGAATTCCCGAACGATGGCGTCGTTGGTACCGGGTTGACACGGGCTTATTTCCGGCATTCAAAGTGTTCTTCCTGAGTATTTATCGACAACCTTATTGGGTTGAAGCTTAACCGTCTATATTACGGAACATAATTCTATTGGGATACTAACTTCCCTTCCAGCTTTGCCCCTGCAGAAGCATTCTCAACCCGCCCGGCATAACTCAAAATCGGTAAGCCATAAAACAATTTATCCCCCTCCTGCCGCATGGCGGCCTTGGCGGCTTCATAGTCTTGTTGCCAGCGCGGGGCAAATTCATTGGCTTCCTGCGCATTACCGGCGCCGCCAGCCAAGATTAGTTCGCGCACCGCCGCGCCGGGGTTGACGAAAGCGGTCAGTTGCGCGGATTGCCAGCGTGGTTTTTCGATGCCGCGTTGCCAATCCAAGGGGCTTAAGGACTGCTTGTTGCAGGCGTCTTTCATCCGCGTCAACAGACTTTCCGAGCTGGCCGCCAGGAACAAACTGCCGCCGGCGCATTCCGCGCCCAAGTCCGGGTTTTTTAAATATTGCGCATACGCGGCGCTGGCTTGCGGCTGTTGGGGATTGGCGACGATGATGCCCACCGCGCCGGTCGGGCTGTCGGCGGTGAAATCCCAAACCAAACCCACGCCTGCCGGTTCCGCACCGGGCGGCTGGGTAGAGGGGCCGTTGGCCGCCAGTGTTTGCCAGTCTTCTGTCGTTAAATCAGGCGATAAGGCCAGGCTGGCAGCGACGCCGGCAAAGGCATCATGCGGGATGCTGGCTAAAACGCCTTCAAACAATTGTCCGTGTAACTGGCTTTGCCAAGCCGCCGCCGGCAGATTCAAGGTACCCAGTTGGCCGTCTTTCAACGCAAAATCCCATTGCAGCGGATACGTCGCCGCGCCGGTCAGCACCGGCAGCAAATTATCGATAAAGGCTTCGGATCGCAGCGTTAAACTCAAGGGTGCAGCGCTACGGCGGCTTTGCGGGGCGATGCTGTCGATCACGTTCAATAACGCTTCCAGGCTTTGCGCCAGATAAATCCGCTCGCGGAACTGGGTAAAAAACAGTTTTTGCAAACCAATCCGGGCTTCCAGGATAGGTTCCGGCAGTTTGTTGAGACGATAGCCGCTGGTTGCCAAGATGCCGGCCAAGGCGGGCATGGCTTGATCGGCAAACTGGCTGTCGCTGCGCGAGTAGCTGATGACCCAGCCCTGGCTGGCATGGGCCATGTCGAAATGCAGCTCGGCATTGGCGGCGACGGCATCGCGCAGCAGTTGCGCTAGAAACTCGCCTTGCAGGCCTTCCAAATTGAGTTGCTCGGCTTTGACTTTCAGGCTTTGCAACAAACCGAAAAACAAACCTTGCACAAAGCGATTGCCGAGCAAGCTTTGGACTTGCGGCTGCGCATCCCACCAGTTTAAAAACGCTTCGCCCTCATTGAAGTTCAAGGTAAAAGCTACCGGATGTTTCTTTACATACCAGGTCGCCTGCTTCGGACAATCGGCCGGGCGCTGTACGGTGGCGTCCATCGTGGTGCTTGAGCCGACATCGCCGCCGGTCAAGGTCGGGCAATGGTCGTCGCCGGCGGGCACCTCGTCGTTGCTGCCGACCAGGGAAGTTCCGGCGTCCAAGTTGTTATTAGCCGAATCGCGCAATTTCACGGTCAAATCCAGCAAGGGCAACCCCGTGCGCATCAAGCGGCTCAAGGGTTGCCGGGAATAATCCTGATAAGCAACGATGCCAACGGTAGCGGTCAGCACCGCCGCCGAGGCAATCACGGTCAGGCGTTTTGCGGGGCTAAGCGGTTCCATTCGTACACTCCAAGGAAATAGGGGTTTTCAGCGCGGGGGACCCACACCGGATCGGG
>Ga0123398_1022373_pt1 | contig 13822 bp, 9 predicted proteins | sample T5LHNO3metaT_FD_89926 | JGI IMG/M metagenome (GOLD analysis project Ga0123398, IMG submission 89926) | Methane-oxidizing artificial microbial communities from Washington, USA to study methane cycling - T5-LHNO3 metaT (Metagenome... | ecosystem: Engineered > Modeled > Simulated communities...
TGGTTCATGCGGCACGCAACCCGTGTTGGAGTTTATACAGTTCGTGATAATGGCCGCCCATCTGCATCAAGGCCTCGTGGCTGCCTTGCTCGATAATCTCGCCTTGCTTCAGCACTAAAATCCGGTCGAAATTACGGATGGTGTGAAACTGATGGGCAATCACCAGCACGGTTTTACCGCCATGTAGATTGTCGATAGCATCGCGAATCAAGGCTTGCGACTGGGCATCTACCGCCGAGGTGGGTTCATCGAGGATCAGAATCGAGGATTTGCGCAACAAGGCCCGCGCCAAGCACAGGCGTTGGCGTTGGCCGCCGGACAAATTACCGCCGCTTTCGCCTAATACCGTGTCGTAGCCATCCGGCAGATTGCGGATGAATTCGTCGGCGTGCACCATAGTGGCGGCCGCTTCAATGTCTTCGATCGTCGCGTCCGGGCTGCCGTAACCAATGTTCTCGCGAATGCTGGTGCCGAACAGAATCGAATCCTGCAACACCACGCCGATCTCCCGGCGTAAGCCGGCGCGTTGGTAGCGTCCGACCTCGATCCCGTCGATCCTCACCCTGCCCTGCTGCGGATCGTAAAGCCGGATCAGTAAGCGGGCGATGGTAGATTTGCCGGCCCCGGAGGCGCCGACCAAGGCCACCCGTTCTCCGGGTTGAATATGAAAGGAAATATCCCGTAGGATGGGTTTGCCGGTCGGATAGCCGAAGGATACGTTGCTGAACTCGATTTCGCCGCGCAAACCTTTAGGTACCACCGCATCAGGTGGATCTTGGATATCCGGCTCGGTATCGAGGATTTCGCTGATGCGTTCGATACTGACGCTGGCCTTGGAATAGCGCGTCGACAAACGGGTAATTTGCCGAATCGGTTGATACATCTGGGCGATATACGAGCTAAACACCAGCACGTCGCCCGGAGTTAGTACCCCGGCAAACACTTGCAGGCAGCCGAACAACACCACAATACCGGTACCAATCGCACTGATGATTTCGATCATCCGTGTCGCCCCGGCTTCGATGCGCGCGGTGCGGACGCTTTCGGTCATCGATTGACTGCTTTCCACATCAAAGCGCTCGCGTTCGTAATCTTCCATGCCGTAGGTTTGCACCAGTGGTACGGCGTTCAACAGTTCGCTGACCCGCGATGCCAAGCGCCCTTCGTTATGGCGTTGTTTGCGCGCCGAGCGTTTGACCCGGCTATAAATCATCACAATCGCCAGGCACAGCACCGGGAAACTGGCCAGTACGATCAAACTCAGCTTCACGCTCAGACTAAACATGATCGCAAACATGCCCAACACGGTCAGCACGTGAGTGGTAAAGGTCAAGGCCGAGTCGGCGTAGACATCCTTTAAGGTGTTGGTATCGCTGGTGAGTTTGTTAAGCAACTCCCCGGATGGCGTGCTGCTGTGAAATGCCAGCGACAGGCGTTGCAGATGGTCGAACAACTCGCTGCGCAAGGTGTAGACCAGCAAATAGCCGATGCGCGAAGTCAGAAACAGCTGGTAGTAGGAAAACACCCCTTTGAATAACGCAATCACCACCATGCTGCCGCAAAGTATCCACAACGCTTGCTCGCTACCGCCATACAGCAAGGGCTGCGCCGCTGCCAACTGTGCCGGTAATGGATGATTCAGCAACACATGGTCGAAGATCAGCTTCAGCGGCCAAGGCACGATCAGACTAGTCAACGTGGAACCGAGAATACAGACAATAGCGGCAAAAATACTGCCTCGCTCCCGGCGCAGATGTGCATAAACTATCTGCTTGAAGCGGCTTGTTGCTTGAATTTGCTTGGTCATAAGCGGTTTTCCTGATGAATTCAGCCGGCCATCGGCCAGGGACGCAAAGCCAGGGCAATAAAATTGGCAACGCGTTGCTGGGTTGCCGATTTTTGCTGGATGAAGGTACGGTAAGCGCGGGTCAGACATTGCCCGCGCAGGTGCCAGGCAAAACGTTGCCGGTCGGTTTGGTTGTTATTGGCGGCTGAATAAGCCGTAAACAGTTGCTGGACCAGTTGGTCTATCTCGGCAAGCGGATAGGGATAGTTGTATAAATCCGCCGCAAAGTTGGCTAAATCCTGCAATGGATCGCCGACAGCTAATTCGTCGTAATCGAACAGCGCCAAACTGCCGTCTGGCAATACCAGCAATTGATCGATATGAAAGTCGCCGTGGATCAAGCCTAACACTTCAAACTCGGGGCTCTCTTGGCGCAATTCGTTAAGTAACGCAGTCAGCGCCGGCTGGATGGCGGGATAGGCGTAGCTCAATTTATCGGCTTTCTTGCGCCATTCTCGCAGCTGTTGCTGCGAGGTAACGACCGGCAGAGGCGGAGGTGTGAATTGATGAAAAGCCGCAAGCGCATTAGCTAGGGCCGGGATTTTCTCTGCGACACCGGCTGTAAAATCCAATTCAGTTAGCATTTGACCCTGCAAGCCTTCTAACCATAAAGTATGGTGGTCGGCGGTATACGCCAAGGCTGCAGGCATGATAAAGGCTGCGTCTGACTGGGATTGCTTTTGCAGTACATGCAGATTGTCGTAAACCGTCCGTCCACGCTCATCGGCGTAAGTTTTGCCGTAAACCACCCGCGCCGGTTCTGCTTCGCAGGCAGCGAATCGGTAACGCGCCGTGCAACGGATTTCCGGCCGGTAATTGACGATTTCGATAGCCGACAATAGCGGTTGACCCAACTCGGGAATCTGCCGGCTATCCATCAGTCGCGCCAACCAGGGCATCGCCGGATCGTTCGGAAAGCGCCAGCCGACCATGCCCAGTTCCGCCAGATGAATCGCATTTTCACCGCTGGATTGGGCTTGGGCAAAGGCCTGGTGGCTGCGCTGGCCTAAGTAGGCCCGGGCGTAAAAGATGCGCTGATCGGCAATGGATGATGGCAATTGCCGGCCACGCAAGTGGTAGACCAGTGCCAAAAACGAACGCTCAAGGTTTTCGGCAAGCCGATAAGTTTTGTAACGCGGATGCTGAATTTCACAGCCCGTCACCTGCCAGTCGCCGGCCAGGCATTCGGGCAAATGCCGTTGCAGCGCTGAGGCCATCAATTCCGCATCCAGCAAGGGCGCAAATTGATCCAGTGGATTGCTCATGTGCGCAGCCCAGGATAATGTTTACCGTGATGTTCGCCGCCCAAACGAATGGTCATGACTTCTGGTCGGGCCGCCAAATCGATAGCGTACAGGTATTTGTTTTTGACATTGATCTCGGCTGCGCCGGCAAAGTCGTTAGCCAACAAACGGGCCAGTATCACTTCGTTGGTGTTGCGATGGCCGACGAGCAGAATCGCACCGCTGCTATTGGCCAGGATAGACTCCAGACAGCCCAGGACCCGGTGCGTAAAAGCTGAATAGGGTTCGGAGCCCGGTACGCTAAAGTTTTGTTTGTCACGTTCTCGATCGCCCCACAACTGGCAGGCTTCGGGGTCGCGCTCATCGACATGGCGGCCTTCTAAAATACCTAGGCCGATTTCCCTCAGACCATCCAACGTCTTAATTGACAAACCATGTGTGACGGCGGTGGGCGCGGCTGTTTTTATCGCTCGGGTCAGGCTGCTGCTATAAATCGCGCTCAAAGTGTCATGTTTCAACACATCGGACAAGGCTTGCGCCTGTTCCAAACCCTTCGGCGACAACTGAGCATCGGCTTGGCCGGAGATGCGTCGCTGAAGATTCAGTTCGCTCTGGCCGTGGCGAGCTAAATAAATTCGTAATCGGCAATCAAATGAGTGCATCGCCGGCTCCGATTGGCTGTTTACTTAGCGCCAGGTAGCTTTCGCTGATCGCCAGATAGCTAGAGATATGGGCGATGCGCAACTCATCCATTTGCCGCAGGCTGCGGCGAGTGACTTCGTGAATCAGTGCGGCCGCCACCTGCCAACGCAAGGCAGGCAATGAAATGGCATGGACGCTGTTAATCCGGTAAGCGCTAACCAGTTGCTTTACCAACGGATGAATTTCCTCGATAGCGTCACCCTCCCGCAAACCATGTAGATAAAAGTTGGCAATCAGGCTGGCCAAATCGGCCATTGGGTCGCCCAGGCAGACACAATCCATGTCGATCAACCCCAGATCTTCACCGTCAATTAAAAAGTTGTTCAGTTTTAGATCGTGGTGAATCGTCGCCAAGGAGGGTTTCGGAAGATTTGTTGCTTGCGCCAACAAGCCGGTAACCAATCCTTCGATGCGTGTTGCACTTTCCGGCCGGGATTGTTTAGAGATTCTAACGGTTGCTAACAAACCTTCGGTAACATCGTCTTGGTTAAAACGCTTTACGGTGTCGAGTTTGCAGGCATGAAATGCCGCTACGCACTGGCCGATATGTCCGGCTAAGGCCAAGCCCTCGGCAGCTTGCAAATCGGCCCAGCACAATGTCGTGCCTGGGACAGGCGACTGCCAGAGAGTGCGGGTTTCGGCGTCGTAGGCCAGAGCCTTGGCACCCCAGGCGAATTGGCTACTCAATTGCCGCATCACCGCGAACACGTCGCGGCCGCTATCGTCGGCGTAGTTCTTCGCATACAGCAAGCGGGGTTCATCTGATCCGGCCAACGTGACACGAAAGCGGATCATGCAGGAGCGTTCAGCCAGATAATGCAAAACTTCGGATTCGACCGCCTGGACCCGCTCGTACCCGGCTAAATCATGCGCACCAAGCCAGGTTTGGATAAACGCCTCATCTAACAGGGCTGGCAAATGAATCAGCTTTCGATCATAAGGAAATGCCCAAACCAGCATCGCCGGCTCGTGCAAAACCGTTAGCGCCCTTGTCGCAAGATCCGGCCGTTTGCTAAGTTCTAATTCAAATTCCCGGCTCGCTGAGTCTGGCGAACATAGGCAGCCGGTCACATATCGCGCTTGGGTGCCTAGACCTGGTCGGCTATCAAGCCGATAACCGATCACCAGACTCTTACCCGGCTTATGCCGTTTTTCGCCAATGCCACATTCAACATGACCGGTTTTAATGCCGGGCATATCCAGCAACCAGGCTAGCAGTGGCCCCATCACGGCGGGATTCAACGCGTCGGCCATTTGCGGGAAATGTGGGTCTTGGGTCATGCCGGCAAGCTCCCGTTGATAGCGTCGATGTGCAACTGGCCCATCGCGTAGTTCAGGCAAACCGGATTGCCGATGCTATCCAGTAATGTGCGTCCAGCAATTTCCAGCCATTCCGCCATATAAGCCCTCACGCTAAGGATCCCGCCTTCGGCATCCCGGCGAATGAACACGACTTGTGCCCGGCAAGTCACATCGGCAAAGCGGTGTTCAGACAAACAGGACTGATTGGCGAGGAAAAAGTAATCGTGGTAACACGTGGTCTTTGCTTGAATGATGATACTCAGCGCCAAAGCCTGCGTAGCGGGCACGGATTGCCCAAGACTCGTTACTGGTATAGTCTCCACGTGCAAATTTGTATCGTTGTCTTTATAGGGATAAAGGACGGTTTGAAACCAGCCGCTACCCGAATTTTCCTGGCTAAAACTCACGACAGGCGCTGGCTGCTTTACGCCATATTCCGGCGACACCCAGCCGGGTTTTATAGTTATTTCAATCTCGGCGCGCCTGGCTTGGGCGATCAACAGATTTGGCGCACGAATGCCCTGGCCTTGTAATACGGTTTGGCCCTGCGCTTCCGGTCCCAAATGGAAAAATTGTTCGTAACGATGCGCGTCGGTGGCGAGCAACACATCGTTGACAATCCAATATTCGGTTTCGGCAAAGAACATGCTGCGCTGGTGATCCACCTCGTAGAGCGGACTCAGAGCACGACCGTGCACAAAATCAAAACCCGGGTTGGATTCAAAGCTTAATACCGAAGCTATTGGTTGCGGGCCGACCGGCTCATGGCATCGGTAGGCCATCTGATCCTTACCGTCCACCATGACGGTGTTGTGCGCCGCAGTGCCTTTGAAGGCATGTCGCCAATTGATGCCGTCGCTTTGATGTTCGTGATAGGTGTAGCGGCCCGGATCGACGATCAACGAACGGCCGAAGGCGGCCATTTCAAAATTTAATAAGTCGTAATGGCCGTGGCTGCCAAAACCCAACTGGCCGCAGTCGAAAAACAGATAACGCCCGTCTGCATAAGGCTGCTCCTTCCAGTCGCTACGCAGAATGCAGTAACCACTATCGGCGAATAGACGCGAACGTTGCATTGGCGGCTTGCCAACTTTTCCCTGACTAAGTACATAGCTCAGTGCGTCGCTGGGATAATAAGGTTCCGCTTTGCGCAGTAAGCCCAGATAACTGTTGATGTCGCCATCATTGATGGCCGGCAGCCAACCGTCCGGCTTGTGGGCATAAATGGAAAATTCCAACGCTTCACGCATCAAAGCGTCGAACTCCGCGGGCAGTGTCAACCTGTTTAATTCGGCCAGCTCCCGGACCCGCAGAAAGTTCTTCAATACCGTGTGGTGGTAGTCGGTAGATAGTTCCTTTTGCACGCCGTCCGCCAGAAAATCCTGGCGTAAATTGTCCAGCAATTCGCGTTGGGCAAACGCCAGTAACTCCGCCGAGGCACTGAGCTCGGGAAACATAACCGCCACCGTGAAAATCGCCGACAATTCGATAGTGCGGTGATTGCCTGCCGGCGTTAAATGGTTGCTGAGGAACACTGCTTGCGACTGAATCGAAGCCAAAAACACCAGCAAAAATTCGGCATTCACAGCCGAGCAGTTCCGACCTGGCACAAAGTAATGGTAGGCCAGCAGCCACTGCTGCAAGCGGCGGCCGGTCACCTGGCTATTCAAAAAACCGTCCGGCACTTGTTCAATCCAGGAACTGACCAATCCCACCCATTTGTCGGCATAACGCTCGTCGCCGCTATAGTCGTAAGCCAGCGCCAGATCGCGAGAGTAATAAAATTTGTGCAGCAGAATCAGCCATTCCAGATCGGGGCTGGGGTTATGCAGCCAAGCAAACTCATTACCCAAGCGATGAGTTTCGTTATTCAGGGTAAATTCGTTGTTGAGAATCGGCGCCGCGCTGGCAACATGTTTGGCTTTTCCGGCTGGCAAGGGAAAATAATTATCCACGGCACGCCGGCGAAAATGTGCCAGTAACTCAGCAGGAGTCAGCGCAGCAAATGGTGTCACCAGCAAGTACTGCATGGAAATCACCGTTTCGCTTGGCGCGTCCAACGGTGCAGACGACTCCATGATGGGATAACGGGGTTTCATGACTTATCCGCGCTATGCCAAGCTAAGATCCGCCCCTGTGTATCCTGGCGACGGAATAAAAACGCACTTTCAGTGTTTAGATCGGCAAACTCATAACCGGCGCCCGCGCGATGCGCCAGGAATAGCTCATCGTAGTATTCCCTTTGGGCTTGTTGGTTATGAATCCGCAAGGCACTGGCGATAGTGCTACCGACCGCTTGACCGTTTTGGCTTACCGGTAATGGTTCCAGCGTAAGCTGTGGAGGCGTCGATTGATACGGATACAGCACGGTCAAAAAACAATAACTGGTGGCATGTGCGGAAAAATTGACGACCGGTGCGGGGTATTTGCTGCCATAGCTGGATGAGACAAAGCCGGGCTCCAGTGCCACTTTTGTATCTGGTTGCGGCGCTTGCAGAATGACCAGATTCGGTGAGTCAACCCGCAAACCCGCTGAATTGACGCACGTTGTGGTGCGATGTTCGGCCAACGCATCCAAATGAAACCGTAGTTCATAATCATGGCTTTGCTCGGCGCGCAGTAAATCGCAGACCAGCCAATATTCGCCGGCGATAAACACGATTTTGCGCTCGTGAATCACCGGATACTCATGACTGGCCGCGATGCCATGCAGATAGTCAAAACCCGGCCGGTGCAGAGCGCACTTGAATTCGCGCGTCGGTTCCGGGCCTTGAATCTTGTATTTGCGAATATGCGGCGCATAAAGGGTCTGGTTTTTGCCATCCACCTGCACGGTGTTGTGATAGCCGGTACCGCGAAACATTACTCGCCAATTAGTGTCGCCGGATTCGTCGTAGGTATAACGGCCCGGATCGACGATCAAGGATCGGCCGTAAGCCGCCACTTCGATATTGAGTAAATCCAGATGACCATGATTACCGGCACCTAAAGGCGCGCAATCGAAAAACAGATAGCGTTCGTCTTGATACGCTTCATCTTGCTCGCCCCAGCCGCTGCGCAAAATGCTGTAGCCGCTCGCAGTAAAGGTTTTAGAACGCTCCGCTGGCGCTTGGCCTTGCTGACCGGCCGTGGCGACGTATAGCATCGCCGGATCCTGATACAACTCATGGCCTTGCCGCAGCAAATCCAGAAAATTGGCGCTGTCGCCGTCGCTGATGGCCGGGATAAAGCCGTCAGGTTTGTGCGCATGCAGGCAAAAGCTCAGGGCTTTTTTGATCGCCTCGTCCATATCGGCGGGCAGCTCGATATTATTCAACATCGCCAAGCGGCGAATGCCCAGGAAATTGCGTAAGACGATATGGTGGTAATCGGTCGAGAGTTCACAATGCACACCATCAGCCAGCAAATCGGTTTGCAGGTTGCGTTGCAATTCGCGAGTCGAAAAACTCAGCCATTCTTTAGCGCCGCGCAGTTCCGGAAACACGACCGCCGCCAGGAAAATCGCATAAAGTTCCAGAGTGCGGTGATTGCGGGCCGGCGTCAGGTTTTCGCACAAGTAGGCGACCTGCTGTTGCAGCGAGGCCAGAAAATCCAGATTAAATTCCGCATCGATGGCCGGTTCGGCGGCTGCCGACACGAAATAGCGGTAGGCAAAAATCCAGTTTTGCACCCGGCGGCCAGTGACGTCGCTGGACAGAAAATCGACCGGCACGTTGTCGATCCAATGAATGGTCAGGGTTTGCCATTTGTCGCGGTAGTGGGTGTCGCCGGTTTTCTCAAAATGTCTGCCCAGGCCGACTGCGTAATAAAATTTGTGCAGCAGAATCAGCCATTCAACATCTGAGCTGGGATTAGTCAGCCAATCAAATGCATCATCAAGCTGGTAAGGCTCATGATTGAATTCAAAGCGATTGCGCAAAATGCCTTCCAGCTTTTCCGGGGTATTTTGCTCTTCATCGATTACCGAAAAATAATGCACATGGCCGCGGGCCTGATAATAGGCTAACAAAGCTTCTGGATTCATTTGGCAATACGGCGCTTCCAGACAGCCGAAGCGCACGTCTTGATTACGAGTGTTCAGCACAGCAGACATGAGCTTCCACCGTTTGCCCTTGCAGGCAGGCGTCGAACAAGTTTTTTAATGCCACTGTGGTGTGGCGGGAATTAAAATCCCGACAGACGGTTTGGCGGGCGGCTTGACCAAGACGTAAACGCAAAGCTTGATCGTCTAATAAGCTTTGGATAGCGTCGGCCATGGCTTGAGCATTTTTTTCCGGCACCAACAAGCCGTTGACTTGGTCCTGAATCAATTCCGGGATACCGGAAATGTCGCTCGAGATAACCGGCATTTCCATCGCCATTGCTTCCACCAAGACATTGGGAATGCCGTCGCGATCGCCGTTATCTACGACCAGACAAGGTAGAGCGAACACGCTGCCTTGCTGATAAATGCCGCGTAATTCTTCCTGCGTTACCGCACCGGGCAGGCTAACGATGTCTTGTAAATCCAAATCGGAGATGAGTTGTTGAATAACTTGTGCGTATTTGTCCGCGCCGCCGACGATGCGGCAGTTAAATCTGACGCCGCGATCGCGCAGAATCGCACAGGCTCTCACCAGATAGTCGAAGCCCTTTTTCTCGACCAAACGACCGACCGATAAAATCGTAGGGATTTGCTCAGATAAAGCTTGTTTGCGCGGCTCCGGCACGAACAAATCAGTATCCAGGCCATGATAAATCCGATGCACATCGATATTGCTCCCTTTACAGGCATCCAGATGTTCCTGATTGGCGCCGGTACAGGTCACCGCGAATTTGGCGCGGCGCATTTTGATTTGCAATAAATCGCCCGGATTCAATTCCTTTAGGTAAATATCCTTGGCGTGAGCGGTAAAGCTGAACGGCAAGCCGCTGATCCGGCTGGCTAACATCACAATCGTCGTCGCGCCGTGGCAGAAATGCGCATGTAAATGGCGAATAGCAGGATTCTGTAACACCGCTTCGGCGATGTAGCCGGCTTGCAGAAACTCCTTGATGAAGACCGTGCGCGGCCATTCCAGCCTGCCAGACCGGTACTTGAGACTCATGCCCAAACATTCCAGCAACCCACCAAGGTAGGCCACCGGGCGCTTCAGGAGCAGCCGACCGTGGCTGGGCGCGAATTTCGGCAGGTTTTCACTTAGCCAGGTTAAAAAGCTGTGTCCGGTCAGATCACTGGCTTGCGGCAGATACGTCACCGGCGCGCGGATGGCATCGACCACTGCATGATGCTTTTGGCCCTCGAGTTGCTTGATCGAAAAAATCGACAGTTCGAGGCCGAGGGTTTCCAACAAATGGATTTCATTGGTGATAAAGGTTTCCGAGGTGCGCGGAAAGCCTTTGAGTATGTAAGCGACTTGCGCCCGGCTGCCATGGTTTTGCATTGTAAAATCCAAAATTGTCCTTTCGGCCTTACTCAGGCCGGAAGGGTTGTCTCGATGAAGAAGGGTTTAGTCGGCTGCTACGCTGCGGCTCGAAGCTCTGATCTGCGCTTGCGGTTTTTCCGCACTGCCATACAGTAAATCGCTGATCGATTCGCTAATACGCGGCAAACCACCCATGTCGATTTGATACAAGCGGCTGTGATGAACGTTGGTACGGCCCAACTCTTCACGGACCGTGTCCATCAGTAATTTTGGGGTCAGTTGGTTGGGGTGAATGGCACGCACCAAGCCTTGCAGCGCCAGGCGCTCCGCACGTATCCATTGCTCTTGGGAAGGTTTGACGCGCGGCACCAAAATAGCGCGCTTGCGCAGGGTCAGTAATTCGCAGGTGGAGTTGTAACCGCCCATGCTCACCACCAAATCAGCGGCTTCCATACAAGCCATCATGTCGGTGTTAAACTCCTGAATCACCACATTTCGGCAACTGCGAGCCAAAACTTCAAGCTGATGGCGGCGGCTTTCCGACATTTCCGGGCCGCATATCATCAAGGTCATGGTGTTGTCGCCCAGATCCTGACGACTCAAGCCTTCCAGATAACTGTGCAGCAATTGGTAGCCGTCTTCGCCACCGCCGGCGGTGACCAGCACCAGACGCTCCTTGGTGCAACCGATTTGCTCGCGAATCTCACCGGCTTTTTTGTCGCTGCGTTCGCGGGCTATGTAGCCGCAGAAGTCGACTTTCTCGTGGCTGGCGTCGGGAAATTCGTATTCCTTGCGCATGTCGTAAATGTCAGGAGAACCGACTACCAATACCTTGTCGTAATGCGACTGGATGGCGTCGTGATAGCCGTTTTTCTTCCAGACCGGAATCGTGCTTTCCGGACTATCGAGGATGTCACGCAACAGCAAGACCAGTTTGGCGCGGTGACCACGACGTTGCATGAGATGCAGAGCGGCACCCAATTCGTCGCTGACGCCATAGGGCTTTTTGTCCACTAAAATCAAATCAGGATCGAAATCCAGCACCGCGCTAAGGATGATGTTGCTGCGCAGCTTGAGCAATTGTTCGTATTCCATATCCAGGAATTTCACCGAGTAGTCGCCTTTGACGTTGCGAGACAAACAAGGCAATTTGATGTAATCGATACGATCGGGGATACGGAAGGCATGCAGCATGGGCGAGCCGGACAGAATTAGTACCGAGACGTTCGGGTCGGCATCCACCAGGGATTTAGAAATTGCCAACATCCGGCGAATGTTACCCAGACCGAAGGTATCGTGAGAATACACAATGATTCTTTTAGATTGGTTGATAAGCGTCATGGCCCGGATTCCTTTTGCAGCATCGTTCACTATGCGGGCGCAAGCAGTTTCCAGTGTGGATGATCTGGCGCCCGGTTCAATTTCGGTAACCAGACAAAACCGTGGTTACGTGCAGCGTCTATTCCCGGGCAAACAAGCAAGGTTCATTCAAATCGTCATTTTCATCAAACTTTAATGTGGCAATGTTATCGGGCTTGCCCACAGGCCGCATTGATGGGGTTTCCATGCAGCATGTCTTACAGTCGCTCGAAATAGATTGAGGTTTCAGGAAACCGGGGTTTTGAACCGCTTCGGCAATTTTTCGCCAACGGTTTACGGGATGAGGGATTGGTATTCGATCTATTCTGCTTTGCTTCCAGATGGCGCAAGGGAATTAAGAGGTTTTTAAGCAAATAGGAGAACAATCCGCCGCGACTGAAACAATCCAACAAAGGAGGATATATGTTCAGGCTTATATTGATATTGTTAATCGGCGTGTTATGTTCCGGGACAGCTTTTGCGCATGGAGGTGATTGGGGACATGGCCACCATAGGCGGCATCATCACCATCATGGGCATGGTTACCGGCCCTATTTTAGGGGACATAGCCCAGCGAGAATGGGCTATTACCCGCCCCCGCCGCCCCGTTATTTTGGGCGGCCGCCGCTAGACTATTACGGCTATCCGCAACGGCCCATGCCGAGATATGACTACAGGGATCGCTGGTGATTATTAACCCGACACTTAAACTATGCCCTGCGAGTACAGAGGGAGAAGGAGATATTCTAATTCTTAGAAGTTCCTTTAAATGCCGTCGCTCCCGCGAAGGCGGGAGCCCAGCGGCTATGCTTGATTCAGTAAGCGGTCTAATGGCCCCAGCCTTCGCGGGAATGCAGAATCCAGCGAATTCAAGGGCCGGGTTAATTAGCGTTTGCCACGGTCAAAAACCCAGACCGCTATCCCCTATACGTCAGTATCGACGCGCGCCAAATCAGACCGCCACACCCTGCGCATCAAACAAGCCTTCGAATAAGGCCGAACTCAAATAGCGTTCGCCGGAGTCCGGAAGCACCACGACAATAGTCTTGCCAACATTTTCCGGTCGTTTTGCCACCCGCACCGCCACTGCAACTGCCGCACCGCAGGAAATGCCGGATAACAAGCCTTCTTCCCGCGCCAAACGCCGCGCATACTCAATCGCTTCGTCATTACTAACTTGCTCGATGGCATCAATCATGGACAAATCCAATACGTCGGGCACGAAACCGGCGCCTATGCCCTGAATTTTATGCGGTCCGGGTTGTATATCTTGGCCGCTACGATACTGACTTAACACCGGACTGGCTTCCGGCTCAACGGCAATGGAAACGATGGGCTTGCACTGCGTGAGTTTGATATAGCGCGACACGCCGGTAATGGTGCCGCCAGTACCGACACCGGAAACGAAAATATCGACCGCACCGTCGCTATCGTGCCAAATTTCCGGCCCGGTGGTTTGTTCGTGGATTTGCGGGTTGGCGGGGTTTTTAAACTGCTGCAACAGTACGTAGCGCTCCGGATCGGAAGCGACGATCTCTTCCGCCTTGGCTATAGCGCCTTTCATACCTTTTGCGCCCTCGGTCAGCACCAATTTCGCGCCGTATGCCACCAGCAATTTCCGGCGCTCGATACTCATCGTATCCGGCATGGTTAAAGTTAGCGGGATGCCACGCGCCGCAGCGACAAATGCCAGTGCAATGCCGGTATTGCCGCTGGTCGGCTCGATCAACTCCTTGCCAGGCCCAAGCAGGCCCCGTTGTTGCGCATCATTAATCATTGCCGCGCCGATGCGGCATTTCACCGAATATCCGGGGTTACGCCCTTCGACTTTAGCCAATAGGGTGACTTGAGCGCCGTCAGTAATGCGGTTAAGCCTAACCAGCGGAGTTTTGCCGATAGACTGCGAATTGTCGGGATACCAATATGCCATAACGTTTTCCTTCAAAATGGATAGTCGAAAAAAA
>Ga0123398_1019684_pt1 | contig 13756 bp, 11 predicted proteins | sample T5LHNO3metaT_FD_89926 | JGI IMG/M metagenome (GOLD analysis project Ga0123398, IMG submission 89926) | Methane-oxidizing artificial microbial communities from Washington, USA to study methane cycling - T5-LHNO3 metaT (Metagenome... | ecosystem: Engineered > Modeled > Simulated communities...
CGCATTCGATAAACGCGCCGTTTTTAAACCTGAATTACAAGATTAATGACTGGGGCAACCTGATCGGTTATGGATACTGGCTGGATTACCGCGAACGCGCTAACTACGCTAACTCCTCGCAAAAACCACCGTATGTTTCCTCGTAATAATCTCTAAGCGATTTACCCATATAAGTCCAATGCGGACTGGGTTGAACGCTATGCTCTATCCCCAAAATCTGTCTTGTCGCAGCAGTTAGAGACATTTCTTCGTGATTGAAGACGATTTTTTTTGCTGAACAAACCGTGGCAATAGATGGCCCATGTACTGATAGCAATTCGGCACCGATTGGAATTCCCATCTCTTCGAAATTCATATTTGGTCGTTTGGATTTTAATTGTTCAGCAGCGATTACTGATTCCTGATCCAACGAAGTAGGCTGTTGTTCTATTTCGGCAGTTGCGTCTTCAGTATGAAGAAGTTTCAGTATTGCTATTGCCTGTTCAGGTTCAATCCTGAAGAACTCTCGTTTGGGATTAATCCGATTCGGAGAAAAGGCAACATGCAGAGCTTTTTCCACTTCTTCTGCGTTTTGCACCTTACAAGCATATTGAATCTCAAACGGTACAGGGACGCCTGTCGTGTAAAGTTGAGCGATGCGGGAGTTTGCGTCTTCTTGCGTTGTATACCCAATTTTTACCAAGCCAGGCATTGCCGAGTTAGTTAGGACGTATACGATATTTAAAGTGGCCATTTACTTCAGTTGCCTAAGATTAGAGATCGTTGGCATCATTATAGCCATAGGTATAAACAAAGCCGGCTGGGCGCCTGCCAAGACAAAACCTAATAGGGCGCAGTGATACTAATACTCAAGCCACTGGTGGTAGATGGGCTTCCTTTCGTCAGCCCACCCTCTCAAACGAATTTAATCCGCCGCAAAGCAATAAAAATAACCCGCGCCGCCGGTGCTGACCAGGTTTTCCTGGCTGCAGCCTTTGCTGTCGTGGGTAGAGTTCCAGGAGACATTGCCGCCGGTGGCGCCGCGGTTGGTGCGGTCGGAGTGACCGACGCGCACCGAGCCTTCGCCGCTGCTGGTGTAATTCTTACAGGTATGGTCGGCGGCATCGGTGTAGGCGCGGCCGTCCGGCTTGGAACCGGTGATCAGGTCGTGCTGGTTCGGTGTAGCGCCCACGCCATTGATCTGCGCGCCTTTTTCGGTGAGGTTGGTGGTGCGATGCACGTTGTTGCCCAACTGGCCTAACTCCACGGTGTCGCCATGCAGGTGGGCAACGTCGTTCGCGACAATCGCACCGTTGGCATTGGCCCAAGGTCCGTTGCCGATCCGGTCGCGGGCATTGATCGCAGGTTGGTCGGCGGTGGCTTGGGTGCTCAAATAGGCACGCCAGGTGCGGTTGCCGGCACCGGCATCAGTCGCCAGTTTTTGGCAATGCGCATCGGCGCCCGCCAGGCCGCCCAGATCTGCACCCTTGCCGGAGCCGACACTGGTGACAAAGAAGCCTAAGGGCGGCTTAGAGGCGTCGCTGGGGGCCTGTTGAGCGAAGGCTGTGTTAGCGCTCAGAATGAGCAGGCCAGCAACAAAGCTAGTTTTTTTCATGCATTTTCTCTCTGATTATGGGTTATCAAAATGGATACCTTGAGCAAGGTTCCCGCCCCCAAAACTGCACTAATCGTGCCGTATTTATTCACCAGGAAATGCTGTCGTTGAGCAGCATGAATGCGTGCGAGCTGTTGCGATACAGACAGAGCTTGCTGATACCCTGCCTTTAGATAAGCACTTGCGCTACCTACTTGCCTGTAACAAGCGCAAGCAACCCAGGCCGCCTATGAGAATAATGGCATCGCGTAAGCGCATTAAGGCAATCAAGCCAATCGCCGCATCAGCCGGCAAACTCAAGTATTGAAACGCCCAAAACAGCGCCGCCTCCAAGGACCCAATCCCGCCCGGCAACGGTAATAAAAAAGACAGGCGCATGGCCACCAAAATGACCAGGAACGTAGACATATCCAAGGCAAGATCGAATACGCCGAGCAGTAGCCATAACTCCAATAGCAAACCAGCCCAGCCGCACAGAGAGAATAGAAAGGCTTTGCATAGTGCGGGCTTACCTGATGCGACGGCTGCCTTTAAGTCGCTACTCAAACGCTGCCAATGCATTTCGATGTGTTGTAAGCGCGGATGATGCTGCCAGCGCCGGGCCAGGCGGTTTAGCCAGGCTAATACCCGTTCCGGCCGCTTTAAAATAAACCAGCCGAACAACGATAAAGCCAGCAAGATACCGGCAAGTACCAGCAGGATTTCCCGCCAGTTGGTGACAGCGCCGACCGGCGAAACCAGCAACAGCAGCACCGCCAGGACCAGGATGCTGAAGTTGATCCACAGCTCGTAAAACCTATCCAGACCCAATGTCAACAACGCCCCGTGCAGCGGCAAATGGCAACGTTTGTACAGCCAGAAAATCTGCAAAGGCTCACCGCCGAATTGAGGGCCGGGCGTGATAAAGCTGACGGCTTGGCCGGCTTGGCGAATCATCAATAACTGACCAATGCCGACCGGTAATTTCAGCAAATTACTTAGCATCCACCAGCGCTGGGCCGCCACTAGAATAATGGCAAGATTCAAGCCTATCCAGGCCAGCCATTGGCTGATAGATAACGCCTCGATACTGCGGGTGATGGCGGCAAGCGGCAATTGGCTGAGTACCGCTCCGATCAGCAGCAACGCCGGCAACCACAATAAAACCGGCAGCGCCTTAAGCCAGGTCATCAGGACCCGTCATAAAGTTGAATCCAGTCGTCGCCCCACGAATACAGACTATAGCGGCCGGTGCCCAGCAGCAAAATCCAGCTGGCAGCGAAGATCAACAAGTAAGACAGAACAGGATTACTAGCGGGCGGATAATGCCAACCCAACAAGACGATCACGATCAACGCTCCCAAGCGTCCGGCCAAGCCAAGCAAAACCAGAGTAGCGCCCAGCGGCAAGCCAAAAACCAACAGCTTGTCCGCCGCATCGATTGCATCCCTCATCAGCAAAAACAGCAGCAGCGCTAACAAGATACGTAAGCCCGGCTGAAAATACCGCTCGCTCCATTCCGCCAAATTCTGATAAATCTGCGGCGTTAACGCACCGCATACCACCCACCAGTCCGCCGCAAATCCGAACAGTACCGGCAACATGAAGGCAATCCCAGCGATGGTAGACAACTTAGGATCAAGCAAAGGCCAAAGTGCCACCGCGACGAAAGCCATTTGAAAACCCGCCAGCGTGCGGCGCAGCGGATTAGCCGGTAAGGCATGTAAGGGCAAACCTCGTAAACTGCGGCGCTGCAAGCCCCATCGATAAACATAGTAAGCCATGCTCAACAGCAGATAAGAGATATGCAGTTTCCCCAAACCGATCACCAATAGCGGCGCGATCACCAGCCCCAACGCATCGAAGCTAATATCCAATTCATTACCCAACAGGCTTACCTGTCCGTTGCGGCGAGCCGCGAAGCCGTCCAAGCGGTCGAGGATGGCCGCCAGCGTGTAAAACAGCGCCGGCAAGCAAAGATAAGAGGCAAGCGTTTGCTGCATAAACAAAAATCCGCCGGTCAGCGCGATGCAGCCGCCGCGCAAGATGGTTAAACGGTTGCCCCAGCCGAAGCTACCGTAAAGCGGCGCGTCCAAACTGGCGCGGTTCAACGGTAAACGCCGCCATGCGCATAGGCAGACATAAGCCCAGATTAGACTGGCGCGAAACAGCCAGAGGCCGGCGAGCTGCCAATCCTCCGCAACGCTGAATAAACCAAAACCAAGCAGCAGCACGCCCAAGCCCAATTGGGTGATTACGCGCAATTCCTGCTGCAGAAAATTTAAGTTGGCATTCTCGGTTGCTTGCATGTGTGTCTGTTACTGAGTCGGATTGGTCGATAAGCTAAAGCAGAAGCTGTGCCAGTTTGGCGTTGTTTTTGCTAACAAGCACTGTCAACCTTAAACACTCAACATCGCATCCGATCCAGCATGCCCGCCTCAGCAAACTTAAACTCACTTTATCGGCAACGCGTTTGCCGCCCAAATTTAACCGCCTTACGGGGATATAGATGCTAGGCGATAACAGAATTTTCAATCGTCACCGGAGCGCTCACTTCGCAAGCGGTTTGAATAGTTTCGCGGTGATTTATGTATTGGTGGCTTTACTTATTCCCAACCGCCTCAGCTCCATCACGTTGGAGGCTTTTGCTTACCTGCCGCTGGAAGGGCTATTGCTCGGCCTGGCGTTACTGGTGCCGGGCCGGATAGGGTTACTGCTTCGTCTATGCGCCGCCGGTCTGCTGGCGACGGGGATCATCTTTAAAATGGCCGACATCGCGGCCTATCAGGTTTTCGACAGACCGTTCAATCCGGTGCTCGATTCCCGCTTTCCGACGGACGGGATGAATCTGCTGCAAGGCACGATAGGCCGGATTGGCGCCATCGTCGTCGCCGGTTTGCTCATTGCCTTGTTACTGAGTATTTTTTGGTTGACCAACACCTTGCTGCGCCTAGTACAAACGCTGTTGCAAAGTGCCGCGCAAATTAGCGGCACAGGTTTAGTCGCCGGCCTTTTGGCTTGGAGCGCTTGCGCCTTAGCGGGCTGGCCGCAGGCCGGCAAACCGTTTTACGACCTAATGACCCAGCACGTTGCCAGCATCCGCAGCGGCATGGCCGATCTGGAAAGTTTCAACAACATCGTCGATAGCGATCCTTATGCCGCAGTACCGGACAGCGCATTGTTCGAAAAATTGAAAGGCAAGGATGTGCTGGTGGTGTTCATCGAATCGTATGGCCGGACCGTGCTCGACAAAGCCGATTACGCTGCCCACATCCGCCCGTTGCTGCAACAAAGCAGCACCGATCTCGCCGCAAACGGCTTGTCGGCGCGTAGTGCTTACCTGAGCTCGCCGACCTACGGCGGCATCAGCTGGCTGGCGCATGGCACGCTGATGTCCGGATTATGGATCAATAGCCAGACCCGCTACGACCGTTTGGTGATGAGTCAACGTCCTTCCCTAAATCGACTGTTCCACCGGGCCGGCTGGCGCACGGTGGCGGTACAGCCGGCGCGTACGATGGCCTGGCCGCAAGGCGAATACTTCGGTTACGACCGCATCTATGCCGCGCAGGACTTAGGCTACAAAGGCCAAACCTTCAACTGGATCACGATGCCGGACCAATACACGCTATCGGCCCTGCAAGCTTTGGAGCGCAAACCCGGCGCGCGCCAACCGCTGATGGCCGAACTGGCCTTAATCTCTTCGCACGCACCCTGGACGCCTTTACCGGAACTAGTGGACTGGGATCAGGTCGGCGACGGCAGCATTTTCAATCAAGCCCGTTTCGGCGATACCCCGGAAGTCGTCTGGCAAAACACCGAGCGCATCCGCGAACAATATCGAAAATCCATCGAATATGCGCTGGCAAATATCGTCTCCTACGCGATTAACTATGGTGACGACAACCTGGTACTGCTGGTGCTGGGCGACCACCAACCGGCACCGTTTGTGACCGGGGAATCCGATAGCCACGATGTGCTGGTGCATCTGATTAGTCGCGATAGCAAGGTGATGGATGCAATAAAGGATTGGCAATGGACGGACGGCATGCTGCCGGCCAGCGATGCGCCCGTTCTGGGCATGGATACATTACGAGAGCGATTTATCGCGGCGTTTTCCCGTCGGACATCAATCATCAGACTAACATCAAAATTTTAGAGAGTTGCTCTTCGAATAACTCGATTGCATTGTTAATAACGCTAACTTTCGAGTTGTTTCCAAATTGCATGATAAATACGCCCTGATTCATTACCCAAAGCATTGACCCATGCTTTAGCCTCCATTTGGCTCAATTTATTTCTAACTTCAGTTAAAGATTGTTTACCAATTGCTCCCATTGATTTGGCCAGAGGTATAGCTGCCATTCGCGGCACGCCTAACAAGCGCAGAGCAATAGCGTTGTCATCATTGACGCCGTAGTAAGCGCGGGAAGGTAAATTGCGCAAGGGGCTGTCTTCTTCAAGATCTCCAGTGGTCATGGACAACAAAGCACCCAATCCCCAAGAAGCAGTTTGGGTCAATTTACCAAACAAATTCTGACCACATTTGGTTATATCATCGGCAAAATGGGTTTTGGCTATCGTTTGTACCGGAATACCGTTGACCCAATCTTTTAATATCAAGGCTAATTTTTGACCGTCAGGGTTTTGTCCACCGGTAACTTCTTTAAGGTTTTCTTTCAACTCTGGCACTTTAAGCAAAATACCCATCATTTTTTGCAAATCGGTGTTGTTCTTATGAAACAAGGTTTCACTATTCCAGACAGTGGCTTTGATGCCTTGCTCGTTTACTGTTTTAAGTGCTGTTCGAATGCTTTGCAGGGAAAAACCCGTACTGTCCACCAACTTAATGAGCTGCTTGCGAGACTGTTGAAAATCGCTGACGTAGTTGCTTATGCCGCTGAGCAGAGTACGCGCTTGCTTTGGATAGTGTTGACGCAAATGCTCAAAGCCAAAGGTACCGCGTAGGATTTCTTCGATTTTGTCGACAAAATCAGGCGGATAATCCATTTGGCGGTAAGTATGAGTCAAATATTGCAAAAATGATGACCATTCTGGATGATAAAAAATAGCTCTTCCTAAATCTTCCAATAAATCTTTATCGAGTTCATGAGCTAATTTTTGGGCGAGTTCTTGAGTCTCTATCACCATAGAAATCAAAGCCGAATTCAAATCTCCACTTTGCTTGTCGATAAATTTTGCCAGCTTTTGCGCCTTTTCGTCATTGTCGGCAACCAATGCGACCACCCCTAAACTACCTTGATCAACCCTTCCGGCACGGCCTGCAATATTCCAAAAATCTTCCGGCGGCATGTCTTGCCCATAAGGGTATTGATGCGCAGCCATTACGACACCGGCAACCGGAAAATTGACACCTTGGGCAATCGTGGTGGTGGCGGCTAAAAAATCAATCTCGTTATTTTCAATCAGCCATTCCATCAAAACTCTGGTTTCATCCGACAAACCGCTGTGATGAACACCGACGCCATAGTTCAGTAAATCAATCAGCGGGAAACCATCTCCATATTCCAGACGCAAAAAGTCTTGCACTAAGCGGATATTTTCGGAAAGCGCCGAACGATGATTGCACTCTAGTTTTAATTTGTCCGCTAGTGACCAAACATTTTTTGGCGAACTGTGCATCAGGATGATCGAACCGCGTTGCTTTATGCTTTGTGCTGTTAATGCGGCTAAGTTGCCTTGCTTATTAGCTTGGCTATAGCTATGTCGGTCGTTTGCTTCTTTGGGCAAAGCAAGCTTGGAATCAATACTTAAAGTTTTTCGTGTCGTGTGTTTGGGTTTAAATTGCAGTTGGTAGTCATAGCTTCTACGATTAAGCGGTGCGCCTTGCTCTGCCTGAACAATGCCGATGACTCGATCATTGGGTTGCCAATCAACACTTAAACTGATGTCCTGTGAGTTAGCCTCGCCCAGCCAACGCGCTACTTCACGGGCGTTCTTGATAAAAGGGGTCAGAAGCAAAAATTGCGCGTGTTGGCACTCCTTGTTGATGGTCGCCAGTAACAACTCCAAGCGCAAACCTCTGGTTTTATCTTGAAGCGTGTGGGCTTCGTCGACTACTACCAAAGTCAAAGGCCGCCCAACTTTGGTTTCCAATTCCTGCCTTAACATCAGGTCGAGTTTTTCAGGCGTGGTCACAAGCACACGGAATGCGCTACGTTCATCTTGTTCATGCAGCAGCTTGGTTTCGATGCCGTCAATTTCCAAAGCCGGGCTAACTTGCTCAACGCTAACACCCAAAGGTTCAAAATCTCTTCGTAAACGCCGCGCTACCTGATTGACCAAGGCTTTGGTCGGTGCAATATAAGCCACCCAACCGCGCTCGGGTTCAAATTGGTTTAAGGCTTGCAAAATACGGAACTGGGCAATCAGCGTTTTGCCGCTGGAGGTGGGCAAGCTGACCACTACGGCACGACGACTTGAACCCAACAAACCTTGTTCTGCCAAAGCACGGCGTTGTGGCGGTAGTACATCAAACAGCACTTTATCGCCCCGCCCCCTGTCAACCAGACTTCTGACAAATGCGGTGACTCGCGAATTGACAGCACGGGTAACCGTCCAGATCGAATTGTCAGTTAATTGTTTAGCGCAAGATGCCAATAAACGGGTCATCGGTGCAAGCGTAGAACAGCCGGTAGGTTCTAATGCCGCCAGAGCACGATCAAAGTGCATATCCAGCAAAGGACGAATATGAAAACTGCCTTCAACTACGCCATCGGTTAGAAAATAAGCCATGATTTCAGCCGCTTTTGCCAAATGATAAAAAGCAATCAGTTCCATTGCCGATATCTTGGCATTTGCGCCGGATTGGGTTTGCAGGTAATCCGCTTCAAATTGGTTTTGGCTTAGACGTAGGTCGGCAACCAGTTCCAGCACAGCATCGCGATCTTTCCAACCGTGTTTGCGGATGACACGCAGCCAAAGCTCCAAAACGGTGGTCCAGGTCCGCTCTCCCCAACTGACCGAACTCAAGGGCAATGTAGGCCAAGTTTTTTCGCGTAGCATTCTTGTAGCATCTGCACCTTTATCGCCGATCACAGCTAAGGCGCAGTAACGCAGCACCTGTTCCGCTTGTGCAATCGGTTCGGGTTTGTCAGGTAAGACGCGGAATAATCGGAAGGCATCGGCAGCGCATTCACGCAATTGGTCTTGATTGTCTTCGTTGATACCATCAAGCAATAAGTCAAGTACCACGAGCTCCAACGCTTGAGCATTGCGTTCGATTAAGCCGAAATCAATATCGACGGGGGGTTGCAATAAGACTTGGTATAAAAGCGCTTTATTGGCTTCGTTTTGGGCAAGTGCCAGACCATCACGCAGACTGTCCAATAACCAGTGGCTCATGACTGCGCTCCACAGGATACTAAGCGCGGCAAGTCAGAAATAGCGTGCGGCAGATAAAGTGCCTGTAAGTTACAAGTACTTGGCGGGCTTATCTGCTTTGCTAGGCGTTGTGCGCGACTTTTTAAATCGTTCTCAGCAGGCGCAGTATCGCGGATTAAGACACCAAAAAGGGCGATGGCCTTGTTGCCGGAATTGAGAAATAAAGCAACTGCCGCATTAAATTGGTCTTCATGTGGCGAGTTTTTACAGCGCGGCTGAAGATAGAGCAGCAATTGATACAAAATGCTTAAGTTTGTCGCCAGCGTTTCCAGTTGCTGAGTTATGCCCTTATTACCGTACATCACATTGGGCGGTGTTGACTTATCGCTGGATGCTTTTACTTCGCCAAAAACAAAGCGAGTTTCGTTTCCCAACTCAATAAGACCAATTAAATCGGCACCGGGTAAACTAGTTTTGGGTGTGCGTTTATCGCGCTCAGTATTCCAAGGCCAAATAACCCCGTGTTTTTGGTTGAGCCAAGCTTCGGCCAAGGCTTCAGCAACAGCCCAATCACGTCCCTCAGGTGTTTCGGCAGCCAATAGTGCATCAAGGCTAGTTTGAGCAAAGCCTGTTGTTGCCAAACCACGTAAATGCACTTTGAAATCATCTTGGGCAGCTTGATCGTGCAAACGTGCAGCAACATCCTTTTGTAAAAAGGTGTGGTAATGGTCAGATTGCTCCAAGGATTTTCCCTCCCAAGAGACTGCGCCATTAACACCTCTGTATTCCAAATTCTCCACGAATGCCTTGATTGCTGTTGTTAATAGAAAATCGTAATAGCTAGCATAGCTCCGATTAGCGATAGAGTAACGGAGGACTGTTGCCATCAAAACGTGCGATTACGCAAGCTGATCGCACGTTTTGAATGACAGCTTGTTTGCCTTTTCCTGTGACAGCAAATTAAATTATATCAGTCAGCAAAGGGTCGAGACGGTGTAAAAATGCAAAAATAAGATTCAAAAATCTCCCCACTCGACGAGTTATTTAATGTGCTTTCTGAATAAATAGTCCCACTTGGCGATCTTGGTAAATATATTTTTTTCCACCATGATTTTGGCTTTTACGTTTTTACAAAGCCTTGGTCAATTGTGACAGTTCGCCACTCTCAAAGTCCGACATTTTTTACTGGTTGAATCGTATCGGAATCGATGCCTGATTTGCATCGAAAATGGCTAATTGATGTCGCCAGCTCAGTGGCGGATATGCCTATCATTCAGGTGTTAAGAACCCAATCCACTCGGTTTTTTCAATATTTGCGTCACCCGACAACCGCCTAGTAAGGTCGTTTCATGGCCAAGGCATCGAATACGTTTGCTGAGGCGACGATGCGCGCCGAATCGGGAATAACCTCACCCGCCAAACCATCCGGATTGCCGGGCTAATTCTTCCGTACGCCAATCCTATAGTTTCCCGTCGAATTTATGCGGGCGGGTTACCAAGTATCCGGGCAGCACGCAAAACCCCCTCGTGGTTACCGCCGAGTGGTGCGTCGGCACATCCCAATCCCGCGGAGGTGCAGACGAGGCGTGCAGCGGTGCGCACCGGCGCTTGCGGCGTACCGCTGAGCACTTTGTGGATGTCCCTGTAGCCTGGCGGGGTGTAGCCAAAGCTTTCGGCGGTGCCGCTGGATCTTTGGGCATACCGCCGGAATTGCTCGAAGGATGTTGTACCGCTGCTGCGTTAACAGCACAGCAGTTGTCTTCACCGATAAATCGTCCTCTTGCCTTTGATCGTCACATGGTCGTCATTCGTAAAGTAATTAGCTATAAAACAACGGCTTAGCTAAATAAGCAATCTTAGTTATCCCGTTGCTATGGATTATGGGCCTGGTTTTTGCTGAATGTGGGCAATGACGTGGAAAGTTAAGCAAACCATTTTCCGCGATTGATTTTTTAGCGATTTAGCGGAGGACATATCGAATGAACACGAAAGGCAAACTGGTAAGCGTGATATTTGTTGGCAGCCTACTCTCCTTGACAGCGCCGCCAGCCCATGCTCACCACGCCTTTTCCGCCGAGTTCGACGCCGAACAACCCATAGAGTTAAAAGGCGTGGTCACCAAGCTGGAACTGGTCAATCCGCATAGTTGGTTATACCTGGACGTTAAGCAAACCGACGGCAGCGCCAAGAATTGGGGGTTCGAATTCGGCGCGCCATTCAGCCTGAAACAAAAAGGCATCACCAAAGCCAGCCTGCCGGTCGGCAGCGAAGTCACCATCCAAGGTTATCGCGCGAAAAACGGCAAGGATTTCGGCTATGCGGTTACTACCGTGCTGTCCGACGGCCGTAGCGTTAAAACCGGCGGCGCTCAGGATGCACCGGACGCACAAGCGCAAGGTAACGGACAGGCTCAATAAACAAATCGGAATTAACGAAATATAACGGAGTATGCCCTCAATGAGTTCACCCAATAACGGTCCGTCATCGCTGCATATCGCGCTGATGCTGGCCAGCGGTTTAGTTTTGCTGTTTCTGGCAACTGGCGACGCTGGTGCGGCCAACCCTAAAATTCCCCGGCTCGCCAACGGCAAACCCGACTTTTCCGGCATTTGGCAAACCACTAGCGCCGCCGATTACGATCTGGAGCCGCACAGCAACCGCAAGGACGCACCGCCCGGCGCCGGCATCGTCGAAGGTCACTACCTGCCTTACTTGCCTGCTGCACTGGAGCAAAAGAAGAAAAACTTCGCGGCGCGCGACACGCTGGATCCGGCCCTGAAAGGCTACACATTGGGCGTGCCGCGCGGCATTTATTACCCGGAACCGTTTCAAATCTTCCAGCGCAAACAAGACCTAACGTTAGTACATCAGTTCGGTCATTCGGTAAGAACCATACACACCGACGAAACCGATCATCCGAAAGACCCTTACGACTGGTGGCTGGGCGACTCCCGCGCGCATTGGGAGGGCGACACGCTGGTGGTCGACGTCAAGCATTTCAACGACAAAACCTGGTTCGACCGGGCCGGCAATTATCATAGCGACGCGCTGCATGTCGTCGAAAAATGGGCGTTTATCGACGCCAACACCGTCGAATATAAAGCCACCGTCGAAGATCCCAAGGTATTCAGCAAGCCCTGGAATCTATCGGTAATTCTGCATCGGCACCGCGAGAAGGATTTTCAGTTGATTGAGGACTACCGCTTTACGCTGGATTACGACGACGCGTATCCGCCTAAACCGAATAAACCTTAAAGCCGGATACCAGACGAGGACGTTATGACACACATGAATACAAGTCGCTCTGCGCTAGTTTCCGGGCTGGCCATCAGCGTAATGCTCACCGCCGCGCCTAGCCTATATGCTGCGGACGAGACGAAAAAACCGGACGCACCGGCTGCGAAACCGGCTCAACCGGCTACGAAACCGCTAAAACTCGGCGGCCCCGGCATCGAACAGGAAAGAAGTTTCCCGAAAATCGTCTCCGGCAAATGGACCGGCCCGAAAACCGCCGACGGCCAACCGGACGTGCAAGGCCATTGGTCCAACACTATCGCCAACCACAATAATTTTACCGACCCGCAAGGCGGCATCCTGAACGACCCCAATCCCAATCGGGTAGCCAAAGGTCCGCGAGAAGAACGCGCGCCCAGCCGGGTGAGTGATCCTGCCGACGGTCAGGTGCCGTTTCAGCCTTGGGCGCTGGATAAGGTCAAGGATTTTCAGGCGCATTTCCACGACCCGGTCAAACCGGAATACATTGAACCCTTGGCGCGCTGCGCACCGGGCGGCATTCCAAAATCCTTGTTTTGGCACGGTTACGAAATCAGCCAATATCCGGGTTATGTGTTGTTTCAATTCAACTCCGGCACCCGCATCATTCACCTGGATGGCAAGCCGCATTTGCCGGACAACATCAAGCTGTGGAATGGCGATTCGCGCGGCCATTGGGAAGGCAATACGCTGGTGGTGGACGTAACCAATCAAAACGGCAAAGCCTTGTTCGGCCGCTCCGGCGAGTTTATCAGCGAAAACGGCCATATCCAGGAGCGTTACATATTTAGCAACGATGGCGACCGCTACACCTACGAAGCCGTATTAAGCGACCCGACCGTCTACACTCGACCGTTTACCGTGACGGTGCCAGCACGCAAATGGACCGCAAAGGATCAGCCCAACGGCTGGCACTTCGAGGTCGAGCCGGCCAATTACACCGGCAAGGTAGCGCTTAAAGAGCCTATCCTCGATCAATATGAACGCGTCTGCGCCGAGAACAACGGCGGCTTCGGACTGGTCGCCGCTGAAGAACCGAAAAAATAAGCTCATCATGTCATTAGTCGAATTTGCCCAACTACTTAACGATTCCGAGTTCGGTACCGCGCTACGCGAGTCGGTGTACATGTTTCCCTTGATCGAAGGCCTGCATTTGATCGGCCTGGCAGTTGCCTTGGGTTTACTGTTTTTTGTTGATCTGCGCCTGCTCGGCCTGTTTCTGCCGCAGTTGCCGGTTGGGCAAGTCTTGCATCCGCTTAGGCCCTGGTTGCTGGTCGGGTTTTTAATCATCTTCGTGACCGGGATTTTGCTGTTCGTGGCGACGGCGGCAAAAATTATCACGTTGCCGGTGTTTTTCTACAAGCTGGGTTTTATCGCCTTGGCCGGCATCAATGCCTTGTGGTTTGAATTGAAATGGGGCCGCGACGTCGGGCACTGGGGCAATGCAGCCACGCTACCGGCAGCGGTGCGCTTTGCCGGTTTCACGTCACTAACTTTGTGGAGCCTGGTGGTCATCGCCGGGCGTTTGATCCCTTACTTGAGTTACCAATAAGCCTTATGTCTGTC
>Ga0123398_1036130_pt1 | contig 13544 bp, 12 predicted proteins | sample T5LHNO3metaT_FD_89926 | JGI IMG/M metagenome (GOLD analysis project Ga0123398, IMG submission 89926) | Methane-oxidizing artificial microbial communities from Washington, USA to study methane cycling - T5-LHNO3 metaT (Metagenome... | ecosystem: Engineered > Modeled > Simulated communities...
TCTCCCGCGCTGACGAAGCGTCATGAGCGACCTTCCTTCTTGTTTTCCGATGATTTGTCGGCCGCCTTGGCGCGATACATGGGCATCAGAATCCGGAAGGTCGTACGTCGGGGAAGGGAGTCGCATTCAATAACGCCGCCATGGTCGTTGACGATCTTGGCGACCAGTGCAAGTCCGAGGCCAGTCCCCGAAGACTTCGTGGTGACAAAGGGGTCGAAGAGATGCCCGGCAATGTCGTCCGGCACGCCCGGCCCGTTGTCGCGCACGCAGAATTCCAGCGGCAGGCCGACCGCGCCGCGCGCGCCGAGCGCCCGCAGGCTCACGCCCGGCCGGAAGGCGGTGGACAGCTCGATCTCGCCGTCCACCGCGTCGCCAATGGCTTCGGCGGCGTTTTTGACAAGATTCAGAAAGGCCTGCACGAGCTGATCGCGATTGGCCAGCACCGGCGGCAGCGAGGGGTCGTAATTCTCGACAAAGCGGATGCGCCGCGCAAAGCCGCTCTGCGCCACCTGCTTCACATGGTCGAGCACCGAATGGATATTCACCCGCTCGCGCTTCAGGGGCCGCGCGTCGGAAAAGACCTCCATGCGGTCGACGAGCCGCACGATGCGGTCGGTCTCCTCGCAAATGAGCCGCGTCAGCGCCCGGTCCTGATCGGAAAGGCCGCTCTCGAGCAATTGTGCGGCGCCACGAATTCCCGACAACGGGTTCTTGATTTCATGGGCGAGCATCGACGCGAGCCCGGAAACCGAGCGCACCGCCCCTCGATGGTTGAGCTGCCTGTCTATTTTATCGGCAATTGTACGTTCTTGCAGCACGATCAGCACGGCGCCGTCCGATTCTGGCAGCGGCGCGCAATGCACGTCGACGCGCCGGTCGCCCTCCTGCCCCGGCCGGCCAAGATCGACCTTATATTCATTGATCGCCGCGCCGCGGTCGCGCACATGCTGGATAAGAGTTGTAAGCGGCGACCCGAAAGGCAGGAGTCGGTCGATATTCTGCCCGATGAGCAAGGGCTTGCCGAGCTCGAAGAAACTCTCGGCGGCGGCGTTGGCGTCCTCGATCGCGCCTTCGCGCGAAACGGTGAGAATGGCGTTGGGCAGCGCCTCGAGCACACAGCTTCGACTGCGCTCGTCCACGATCCTGAGCGGAGCGAAGTCCTTGCGCCGGACGTCGTCGCGGCCCGAGCGATCCGAAAGGCTCATGCGGCGGCCTCTTGCGTCTCAGCGCCGAAAATCATGTCGATCAAGCGGAACGCCTCCTCCGCGCTGTCCGCCGTCACCAGCGCGCGGCGCAACTCAGCGACAGGCGCGCTTAACTTGGCGCTCGCCGCGCCAAAGGCCTCGTCCACATAGGCGGCGAGGTGCTTGCGCGCATGGCGCAGCCCCGCTTCCGCGCCCATCTGCGTAAGCAGCCCATCGAGATGCTCGCGCGCGACGGCGGCGCGCTCGGCGAGCGGAGGCGGCGGGCGGCGGCGGCCGGTCGCGAGATAATGCGCGATGTCGCCGACGAGCCACGGGCGGCCCTGCGCCGCCCGGCCGATCATGACCGCGTCGGCGCCCGACAATTCCAGCATCCGGACGGCGTCCTCCGGACCGCGGCAATCGCCGTTGGCGACGACCGGAATAGCGACCGCCTGCTTGACGGAAGCAATCGCCGCCCAGTCGGCGCGGCCCGCGTAAAACTGCTGGCGCGTGCGCCCGTGCACGGTGATCAGGCTGGCGCCTTCCGCCTCGGCGCGGCGCGCCAGCTGCGGCGCGTTGCGCGCGGCGTCGTCCCAGCCGAGCCGCATCTTGACGCTGAGCGGGGCGCCTATGGCGGCGCGCGCGGCGGCGATGAGGGACGCGGCCTGATCGAGATCGCGCATGAGCGCCGCCCCGGCGAGACCGCCGGTGACGCGCTTGCAAGGGCAGCCCATATTGACGTCGACCCAATCGGCGCCCGCCGCCTCCGCGTGACGCGCGGCGGCGGCGATTCCGGCCGGGTCGCGGGCCGCGATCTGAATGACGCGCGGCGCCGAATTTGTATTGCTTGAGGAAGCAAGCCGCAGCGCCGTCTCCCGGTCGCCGCGGCGGACGCCCGCCGCCGTGACCATCTCGCTGACGGTCGCGCTGGCGCCATAGCGCTCAGCGATACGTCGCATGGCGGGATCCGTGACGCCGGCCATGGGAGCAAGAAGGGCGCGGCCGGAAAGCCGCGCGGCGCCGATTTGCAGCGCAGGACGCGCACCGACGCCCACTTTTTCGGCAGTAGTCATCTTGCCCATAGTATAAGCAACCATCTTCGCACTTGCAACATAAGTTTTCCGCCGAGCCTCCGGCCATTTGACGCAGGGGACGAAAAGCGACACAGAGCGGCATGGTCGCACGAACGGATATCGCCATTCTCGTCGTCGCCGGCGGACGCGGGTCGCGCGCCGGCGACGGCTTGCCGAAGCAATACCGTCCGCTCGCCGGCGCCACCATCCTCGCGCGCACGCTGCGGGCGATGCGAAAGGGGTCGCCGGAGGCGCGGCTGAAGGTCGTGATCCATCCCGACGATCGCGCTCTTTATAGACAGAGCATAGCGGAGTTGAGCGGGACGGAACGGGCCGCTCTCTCCGAGCCCGCGCTCGGCGGCGCCTCGCGGCAGGAGAGCGTGCGCAACGGCCTCGAGGCGTTAGCGTGCGAAGGCGCGCCTCAGATCGTGCTGATCCACGACGCCGCCCGGCCCTTCGCCGACCCCGCGCTCATCGCCCGCGCGGTTCAAGCCGCCCGAGCCCATGGCGCCGCCGCGCCCGGCCTGCCGCTCAACGATACGGTGAAGGAGATCGACGCCGACGGCTTCGTCGTCGCGACGCCGGACCGCGCGCGGCTGCGCGCCGTGCAGACGCCACAATCCTTCCGCTTCCCGCTCATTCTCGACGCGCATCGCGCAGCGGCGGCCGCCGAGCGCGACTATACGGACGACGCCATGATCGCCGAGGCGGCGGGACACGCCGTCTTTGTCTTCCCCGGCGATCCCGCCAATTTCAAGCTAACCACGCCAGAGGATTTCGCCCGCGCCATGAATCAGCTCGACGCCCCTGCCCGCCCGGAGCCGTGCATTCTAACGGATGTAAGAACGGGCCAGGGCTATGACGTGCATGCTTTCACCGACGGCGATCACGTCTGGCTCGGCGGCGTCGCCATCCCGCACAGCCATAAGCTCGCCGGCCATTCCGACGCCGACGTGCTGATGCACGCCGTCACCGACGCCGTGCTCGGCGCCGTCGCCGAGGGCGACATCGGCGCGCATTTTCCACCGTCGGACCCGCAATGGAAAGGCGCCCCGTCGCGCATCTTCCTGGAGCGCGCCTGCAAGCTGGTGCGCGAACGCGGCGGCGCGATCGCCCATATCGACGCGACGGTGGTCTGCGAAGCGCCCAAGGTCGGCCCGCATCGCGACGCGATCCGCGCGAAGCTCGCGGAGATCATGGGACTCGATATCGGCCGCGTAGCGATCAAGGCGACGACGACGGAGCGGTTGGGCTTCACGGGTCGAGGCGAAGGAATCGCAGCGCTGGCGATTGCGACGGTGAGACTGCCGGAAGGAGGCGAATATTGATGTTTCTGAGCTCAAATCCGAAGGCGACGCAGCGAATTAGCTGAGTCGATCATAGGCGCGCCCCTCTCCCCGCGCGGGGCTACCGCATGCGCACATCTCGAAAATCGCCAATGATGGTGTGGACGGGCTTGTCCCGCCCATCCAGTGATCCCTCCCCCTTCGCCCTGCCTCTCCCCCGCACGCGGGGAGAGGGTAATGACGGCGCCATTGGCGGCATTTATTTCGCCGGGTCGTCTAAGGGGCGCGCATCTTCAAAAGACTCACAAACGTCGCGACGCCCTGCAGGATCTGCAAACGCGGCGAACTGAAATTCTTAACCCGCGAAATCCGGTTAATTTTACCCTAACTTTGCAAAATCAAAGACAAGTACGAAGGTCTCCCGCATCATTGCAACTGGTGAGGACGCTCGTTGGCGGCGCGCGCCCTTTTTGGAGCAAATCGATGCCTTGGAGCAAGGCCGCGCCTTCGGAGCGCGTGGACTGGGTGGATTACGCGAAGGGTTGGTGCATCATCCTGGTGGCGATGATGCATTCGACCCTTGGCGTCGAGGACGCGCTGGGCCGCGAGACCTGGCTCCACGGCTTCATAGACTGGGCGCGGCCCTTTCGCATGCCGGATTTCTTTCTCGTCGCCGGGCTCTTTCTCTCGCGTTCCATCGACAGGCCCTGGCGCGACTATCTCGACCGCAAGGTTCTGCACTTCGCCTATTTTTTCGTGCTTTGGACGCTGATCCAGGGCGTTCCCAAACTCGCTTTCGCCGGCGCCGATCCGCTTTCGATCGTCGGCCGTCTCGCCGTCGCGATGATCGAACCCTTCGGGACGCTGTGGTTCATCTATCTGCTGCCGATCTTCTTCGTCGCGACGAAACTCCTGCGGCGCACGCCGCCGGAGGCCGTGCTGCTCGTCACGGCCGCAATGCAGATCTCCGACATCCATGCCGGCTCGACCGTCATCGACGAATTCGCCGCGCGCTTCGTCTATTTTTACGCGGGCTATCTCTTCGCGCCGGAGGTTTTCCGCCTCGCGGAAAAGGCGCGCGGAAAAATGCGCGAAACGGTCGTCGCGCTTCTGGCCTGGGCGATCGCCAACGGACTCGCCGTACGTTTCGGCTATGCGGCGCTTCCCGGCGTCTCCCTTCTCCTCGGCTTCGCCGGCGCGGCGGCGGTCGTCTCCTTCTCGGCGCTGCTCGCCGAAACCGGCGCGCTGCCCCTGCTCCGTCGTCTCGGCGCGCAATCTCTCACGGTCTATCTCGCCTTTTTCCTGCCCATGGCCGTCACGCGCATCGTTTTGCTCAAGACCGGCCTGATCTCGGACGGCGGAAGCGTCGCGATCGTCGTGACGGCTGCGGCGGTCATTGTTCCAACATTTGTAAAACACATCACGGTCAACACGACGTTCTCATTTTTGTTCGAACGACCGCCGTGCTTCCGCATGCGTCCGCCGTCGGCTCCTGAGGCGAAAACGGAGGAGACGCTCCCCTCGCCCGCCCTCTCCTCCCGGCCCGCGTCGCATTCCACGCCTTGACAAGCGCGACGGCGGGCCTCCGATAGAGCTGACGGGGGCGCGATCCATCGCCCGCGCCGCTCAATCGAGGCCCGCAAACGCATGATCCGCGTCACGCCGACCCTCTTCCTCGACGACTCCGAGATTTCGCTCGAATTCCTGCGCGCCTCGGGACCCGGCGGACAGAATGTGAACAAGGTGGAGAGCGCGGTGCGTCTTCGCTTTGACGTCAGGCGCTCGCCGAACCTTCCCGAGCCCGTCAGGATGCGACTCGAGCGATTGGCGGGCGGGCGTCTGACCAAGGACGGCGTCCTTGTCATCGAGGCGCAACGCCATCGGACGCAGGAGCGCAACCGCGAGGACGCGATGGCGCGGCTCGTGGCGCTCGTTCGCGAAGCCGCCGCGCCGCCGCCGCCGCCGCGCCGAAAGACCAAGCCGACGCTGGGCTCCAAGGTCCGCCGCCTCGAAGGCAAGAAGCTGCGCGGCGACGTCAAAGCGCTGCGCGCCAAGCCGCCACAGGATTGAATTCACATGGTTATTACCAATGACGTAAAAGCGATTAGCGTTATCGTAAAAGCTAATAGCGCGGGATTTAAAATCGCGACGGCCGAATCCTGCACCGGCGGCCTGGTCTCGGCCGCCCTCACCGAGGTTCCCGGCGCCTCGGAGGTCTTCGACCGCGGCTTTGTGACCTACTCGAACGCCGCGAAGACGGATCTGCTCGGGGTCGCCGAAGCGGTCATCGCCGCCCATGGCGCGGTCAGCGCGGAAACGGCGCGCGCCATGGCCATCGGCGCGCTCATTCGGTCGCTCGCGGATGTTTCAGTGGCCGTCACCGGGATCGCCGGGCCCGGCGGCGGATCGGCGGAAAAGCCGGTTGGGCTCGTCCATTTCGCCAGCGCGCGCCGCGGCGGAGCCGTCGCCCATGTCGAGAGGCGCTTCGGTCCCCTCTCCCGGCGCGAAATACGCGAGGCCGCCGTGGATCAGGCTCTCGACATGCTGGTCGAGGCGATCGAGGCGGCCTGAAAAGCGGGCTCAGCGACGTGCGTAAATTGCGTCGGCGCGCGCCACGAAGGCGTCGGCATATTTCTGGAACGCCCTGTCGAACATCGCGCCCATGAGGAGACCGAGCGCCAGGCTCTTGAACTCGTAAGCAATATAGAATTCGACCAGCGAGCGCGGCTTGCCGTCGGGTCCCGGCGCCTCCTCCCGGAAGGACCAGCGATTGTCGAGCTTGCGGAAGGGCCCGTCCATATAGTCGACCTTGACGTCGAGCGTATTGGAGTCGCATGTCACGCGGCTCGTATAGCGCTCGCAGATCGCCTTGAATCCCACCTCCATCTCCACGACGAGCTCGATCACGCCCGGCGCCTTCTCCGTGCGGCGGCGGACCTTCATCCCCTCGCAGAGCGGCACGAATTGCGGATAGGCTTCGACGTTGCAAACGAGCGCGAACATATCGGCGGCGCTGTGCGACACAAGGCGGCGGGTGCGGAAGCTTTTCATGGCGCAGCGCTTTTAAGCCATTTCGACGGTCGAGGAAACGCCGCTTGCGGCGGACGTCTTCAGACGCCTTCCCGCCGTCGCGGAAACCGTCTAGTCTTCGCGCAGACGAGGAAATATCCTTTCCCGGGGTTGGGTTATGGCGAATAAATCGAATTTTACGACGGATCAATGGCGCAAGATCCTGCAGGCGCCGCTGCTCGCGGGTTTCGCTGTGAGCGCGGCCGATCCGAGCGGACTCATCGGCATGATTCAGGAAGGAATGGCGAGCGCGACGGCCCTCGCCGCGGCCAAGGCCGACGCCGGCGCGGACGAGTTGATAAAGGCGGTGGTGGAGGAGCTGCTGACGCCGGAAGGCCGCAGTTCGGCGCGCGAAGGCGTGCGACTCCTGATTCAGGGCGCCGAACTGAAGGAGATCAAGATCCGGGCGCTGGAGGAGTTGCGCAATACGTCGAAAATCCTTGACTCGGCGGCGCCGTTGGAGGCGCGGCCTTTCAAGAACTGGCTGAATGACATCGCCAATATGGTTGCCGAAGCGGGAACGGAGGACGGTTTCCTGGGTTTCGGCGGCGAGAAGGTGAGCGCGGCGGAGCGCGCGACGCTCGCGGAGATTTCGGCCGCGCTCGGCGCATGAAAAAGGCGACGCGACGACGCGACGCCGATTTGCTCGCCGGACCGCCGGCTGCTCCGCCGGCGGGTTGAAGGGGCGGACGGACTAGGTCAGGTTGCCCGAAACCTTGGCGAAGGTGCCCGACAGATTGGTGCCGAGAGCCTTGACGCCCGCGATGATGGCGACGCCGATCAGGGCGGCGATCAGGCCGTATTCGATGGCGGTCGCGCCGGACTCGTCGCGGATGAAGGTCTTGAAGATCTGGATCATCGTTTGCTCCTCAGTAGCGGAAACAGGCGCGCTGCACTTCATGGACGGCGGCTCACCTGCTTCCGGTCTACGCCCAAGGTCCCAAAACAAATATTAATCCGATCATGCGCCCCTTCTCTTCCTTGTCTTAAAATTCCTATGCTTTCCAATGTATTATCTCGATAATACAGACGCCGAGACAAAGCGAAAACCGCCTCCCGAAGAGGCGGTTTTTCTAGAGCGCGCCGCGAAAAAGCGAAAACCGGTTTTCGCATGAAGCGCGCTCCAATCCTTGGAATCGATCCCGTTATCCGCGAGGCGGTTCCGCCTAAACGCAGCGTGATCCGGGCGCTCGGCGAAAAACCTGAAATGAGGCGAGGCCGTCGGAGACCTTCGCGAGAGGGCCCCGACGGCCTCGCCGAAAGCCCTGACCTTGACGCGGGAGATGATGGCGCCGCCGATCACTCGCTACATTCGCGCCTGTTTTCTCCGCGGGGAGTATTGTCGGCCACAGCGCCATAATAATCGGCGCGAAATTTCAAGGGCCAGTTGATACAAATACATCGGCGACGGTAAAATTCGACCGGAAAGAAAACTTTCACGACGAAGATTTTGGTCCGCGATTGGAACGGACAGAAAATTTATAATGTCGATGCGGACCCGTTTACGCTCCGACGCCCTTGCCCCTCCGTCCGCGCCGCCCGCAGACGCAAAAAATCTTCCCCGGCGTGATGGGAGGAGCGGGTAAGGGGCGAGGAGGCGACATAGGCGAAGCCCTTGGCGAGCGCGATCGCCTTATAGGCCTCGAATTCCTGCGGCGGGACGAATCGGTCGATCGGATGATGCTTGCGCGTCGGCTGGAGATATTGGCCGAGCGTGATGAAATCGACCTCGGCCGCCCGCATGTCGTCCATCACCTGCATGACCTCGTTGCGCGTCTCGCCGAGGCCGAGCATCAGGCCAGACTTGGTGAAGATTTGCGGATTCAGCTCCTTGGCGCGCTGGAGCAGCCGCAGGGAGTGGAAATAACGAGCGCCCGGCCGCACTGTCACATAAAGCGACGGCACGGTCTCCAGATTATGGTTGAAGACATCGGGCGCGGCCGCCACGACGCGCTCGAGCGCGCCCTCCTTGCGCAGGAAGTCGGGCGTCAGCACTTCGATCGTCGTTTCCGGACAGGCCTTGCGAATGGCGTCGATGGTCTGCGCGAAATGCGCCGCGCCGCCGTCGGGGAGATCGTCACGGTCGACCGAGGTGACGACGACATGGGACAAGCCCAAGGCCTTCGTCGCCTCCGCCACCCTGCCCGGCTCGCCTGGATCGAGCGACGCCGGAAGGCCGGTCGCCACATTACAAAAGGCGCAGGCGCGGGTGCAGACCTCGCCCATGATCATGAAGGTGGCGTGCTTCTTCTCCCAGCACTCGCCGATGTTGGGACAGGCCGCCTCCTGGCAGACCGTCGCGAGGCCGGAGCCTTTCAGAAGCGCGCTGGTCTCGCCCCATGCGACGGAGCCCGGGGCCTTCACCCTGATCCAGGGCGGCTTTCTAGGAACCGGCTGATCGGGCCGCGCCGCTTTTTCGGGATGACGCAAAGCCGCCGCGCTGGTCGTCCCGCTCTTCGGCCGCGGGTCGTTATTGAGCAGGTCGATGGTGGCGGGCACAGGGGGCCTCCCTGCGCCTTTATCTATGCGTGAGGTTCGTGAATGGCAATGACGGCGTCCGGGTCGGGAGCCGGCCGATGCGCGCGCCGCCACGCATAGACGAGCCCGCAGGCCCCCGCCGCCGCGGCGAGGAGCTGGTAGGCGCCGCCGCTTTCAACCCACCCGAAGAGGTGGGCAAACTCCGCTCCCAGCCATGCGCCGCAGACGCCGATGATCGCGAGCGAGCAAGTCGAGGCGTCCCAGCGCCGCGGACTTGCGAAGAGGAAGCCCGCCGCGCCGCCGGTGACGAGAAAGACGAGGAAGTGGATGAAGAAGGCGAATTCCGAAGCGCCGAGCGCCGCGTCGATTGTCGCGGTCATGAAGCTGTTCCCCGAGGCGCCCCCGCCCGCCGCCGGACGAGCGGCTCCTCGTGTGAAAACGCAAGGCCAGCCCCAAGGTTCCTGCCGAGCAAAAAAAGCTTGTGCGGAACATATTCCTCCATTTTTCGCGGTGACTTAAAATATGAAGATTTAGGACGGACAGGGAGGGGCGCCTGGCGATCGTCGGCGCGCCCGGCGCTGACGCCGACGGAAGCTCAGGAAGAGGAGAAGGAAAAGAAGGGATGAATTTCACAGAAGCCGACGCGAGCCGGCGCCGGCCTTGATCGGGATTGGTCGCCTAACCTGAGACAACACGTTAAATATCAATAAAGTGGTTTATATGATAGTATTAAACGAAATAATTTCAGCACATTATGATCTAATCCTATAGTTGAGCCTGAAGTCTGTGAAAGTGGCGTCACAGATATTCCACCTCCAGCACGCCGGGAATGTCGCGCAGCGCGCTCGCCACCTCTGCATTGACCGGATAGGCGCCGGGCAATCGGATTTCGATCTCCTCCGGCGCGACGTCGCGCTTGATGAGAAGCGACACCTCGCCCTCGCCTTTTCCGGCAAGCCTGTTTTTAATCCTGTCTATCGGACTTTGATCCCCAACGACGATGCGCAGGCCCTTCTGCGCGCGGGCTGCGGCCGAGGCCAGCGGCTCGACCGCGACGATGCGGGCGCGCACGTCGTCGCCCTCGACCGAGGCGGAAAGCGTCACCAGAACGGCGGCGCCCTTCTCCAGCGCATCGCGATATTGGTTGAGCGCCTCCTGGAAAAGAATGGCCTCGTACTGGCCAGTTGTGTCGGAGAGTTGGACGATGCCCATCTTGGAGCCGGACTTGGTCCGCCGCTCGGCGCGGTCTAGAACAACGGCGGCGAGCCGCCCCGCGGTCGCCCCGCCCTTCACGTCGGCGACGAATTTCGCCCAGCGCGATACTCTCAATTTGGGTAGGAGGCCGGCATAGGAGTCGAGGGGGTGGCCGGAGAGGAAAAAGCCGGCCGCTTCATATTCCCGCCTGAGAGTCTCGCCCGCCGACCAGAGCTGGACCTTCGGCAGAACGAGCTCCTCCGCCTCGGCCGCGCCGAAAAGCGCATTCTGTCCCGCCTTGCGATCCTCGGCGTGGCGGTTGGCGGTCGCGAGGATGGTCTCGATCGCCACGAAGGCGCGGGCGCGGTTCGGCTCCAGCTCCTCAAAAGCCCCGCAGGCCGCGAGATTCTCCAGGACCTTCTTGTTCACCTCGCGCGGATTGATCCGGCTGGCGAAATCCGAGAGGCTCGTGAAGGGCCGCTTCCCCCGCGCGCGCACGATCGACTCCGCCTGCCCCTCGCCTACCCCTTTGATGGCGGAGAGCGCATAGCGGATGACGAGCTTGCCGTCCGGCCCCGGCGCCACGTCGAAATCCACGCCCGACCGCCTGATCGAGGGCGGCTCGACAGCGATGCCGAGCCGGCGGGCCTCGTCGCGGAACTCGGCCAGCTTGTCGGTCTGGCTCTTGTCGAAGGTCATCGAGGCGGCGAGGAATTCCGCCGGATAATGCGCCTTGAACCAGGCCGTCTGATAGGCGATCAGCGCATAGGCGGCGGCGTGCGACTTGTTGAAGCCGTAATCCGCGAATTTCGCCAGAAGGTCGAAGATGAAGTTGGCGCGCTCCTTCGTCAGGCCGCGTTCGACGGCGCCCTTCACGAAGCGCTCGCGTTGGGCGTCCATTTCCGCCTTGATCTTCTTGCCCATGGCGCGGCGGAGCATGTCGGCCTCGCCGAGCGTATAGCCCGAGAGCGCCTGGGCGATCTGCATCACCTGCTCCTGATAGATGATGACGCCGAAGGTCTCTTTCAGAATGGGCTCGATCTTGGGGTGGTAGTAATCGGCCTCCTCGTCCCCGAGCTTCACGGCGCAATAGGTGGGGATATTGGCCATGGGTCCCGGCCGGTAGAGCGCGACGAGGGCGATGATGTCCTCGAAACGGTCGGCGTGCATTTCGACGAGCGCCTTGCGCATGCCCGCGCTTTCGAGCTGGAACACGCCCACCGTCTCGCCGCGTCCGAGCATGGCGTAGGTGTCCGCGTCGTCGAGGGGGATTTTGGCGAGATCAAAGTCCGGGTCGCGGCGGCGCGCGAGGTCGGTCGCCATGGCGAGCACGGTCAGCGTCTTGAGGCCCAGAAAGTCGAATTTGATCAGGCCCGCGGGCTCGACCCATTTCATGTTGAACTGGGTCGCCGGCATGTCCGACTTCGGGTCGCGATAGAGCGGCGTCACCTCATGCAGCGGCCGGTCGCCGATGACGACGCCGGCGGCGTGGGTCGAGGCGTTGGAATAGAGGCCCTCCAGCGCGCCGGCGATCTTGAAGAGCCGCGCCACGCGCGCGTCCTGCTCGGCGGCCTCGCGCAATTTCAGTTCGCCGGCCACGGCGTCGGCGAGGCTCACGGGCTTGGCCGGGTTCTGCGGCACGAGCTTGGCGAGCTTATCCACCTGCCCCAGCGGCATTTCCAGCACGCGGCCGACGCTGCGGAGCACGCCGCGCGCCAGGAACGAGCCGAAGGTGATGATCTGCGCGACCCTGTCCGCGCCGTAGCGGTCGCGCACATAGTCGATCACCTCGCCGCGCCTTGTCTGGCAGAAGTCGATGTCGAAATCCGGCATCGAGACGCGCTCGGGATTGAGGAAGCGCTCGAAGAAGAGGCCGAAACGCAGCGGATCGAGATCGGTGATGGTGAGCGCATAGGCGACGAGCGAGCCCGCGCCCGAGCCGCGCCCCGGCCCGACCGGGATTCCTTGCGACTTCGCATATTTGATGAAGTCGGAAACGATGAGGAAGTAGCCGGGGAAACCCATCTTCTCGATGGTGCTCAACTCGAAATCGAGCCGCTTGAAATATTCCTCCCGGTCATGACCCTCGGCCGGGCCGTGCGCGGCGAGCCGGGCTTCGAGCCCCTCGGTCGCCTGGCGGCGCAACTCCTCCGCCTCCACCTCGGTGAGCGGCCGGTCGCCGGGGGCGTCGCGCAGGAAGCGCGGCATGATCGGCTTGCGAGTCCGCGGCCGGAAGCTCACGCGCCGCGCGATCTCGATGGTGTTGGCCGTCGCCTCAGGCAGGTCGGCGAAGAGCGCCAGCATTTCCGCGCGCGTCTTGAAGTAATGCTCGGGCGTCACGCGGCGCCGATCCGTGACGCTCGTGACCGTCCCCTCTGCGATGCAGAGCAGCGCGTCATGGGCCTCGAAATCGCCCCGCGAGGCGAAATAGGGTTCGTTAGCCGCAACGAGCGGGATGCCGCGGCGATAGGCGAGGTCGAGAAGCTGAGGCTCTACTTCACGTTCAACTTGAAGCTTATGCCGTTGAATTTCAACGTAGAGCCTGTCCAGAAACAGTTCCTGTAGAATCTCGAGCCGCGCCCGCGCCAGTTCCGGCCGCCCGGCTGCTATTGCGCGATCGAGCGCGCCGTCCGGCCCGCCGGTCAGGGCGATCAAATCGGCGGCGTCTTCCGCCAGGGCGGTGAGCGAAACATGAGGCTCCTCCCCCTCCGCCGTATCGAGATAGGCGCGCGAGGCGACGCGCATGAGATTGAGATAGCCCGCCTCGGTCTTGGCGAGGAGCACGAGATTGGCGAAGCCCTCGTCCCGCCCCGAAACGCTCCCCGGCTTGCCGTCGCCGAAATCGACCCGAAGCTGCACGCCCGCGATGGGCTGAATGCCGGCTTTCGCGGCCTTCTCGGAAAATTCCAGCGCCGCAAAGAGATTATTGGTGTCGGTGACGGCGAGCGCGGGCTGCTCGTCCCGCTTGGCGAGATCGATCAGCTTGCCGATGGTCAGCGCCCCTTCGCGGAGCGAAAAGGCGGTATGCAGATGAAGGTGGACGAAACCGGCTCTCTCGGCGCTCATCTCGAACCGCTTTTGCGCCCGGCGCCCATGGCCGGACTGGGATTCCGGAAAGGAATTTAGCGATCCGAAGGCGCGCCCGAAACGCCGGCGCGAACGTCATCCACTATAGAAGCGCGTTGGGAGGAGGATTCGAAGCGTCGCCGCCGCCGAACGCCCCGCAAAGCCCGCCGTGATCAGAATATCTCGAGAAAAAA
>Ga0123398_1007165_pt1 | contig 13498 bp, 9 predicted proteins | sample T5LHNO3metaT_FD_89926 | JGI IMG/M metagenome (GOLD analysis project Ga0123398, IMG submission 89926) | Methane-oxidizing artificial microbial communities from Washington, USA to study methane cycling - T5-LHNO3 metaT (Metagenome... | ecosystem: Engineered > Modeled > Simulated communities...
ATTGCTTCGCCAGTATTGCGAAGTCGGGTATGCCCGACTTCGAGAAAAGGCTGCGCAGCAATGACGGGGCGCGCGAACGAAGTGATCAAGCGGAAACTGTATGACGCCTTATGAACCGCTCTTCGCCAGGAAGATGGAGAAGGCCGAAGACATTGCGCGGCGATACCGCGACACGCTGGGCAATCCTGGCAAAATGAGCGACTCATCGCCGAATGACCGCTCTCACCGCCCCTCGGGCGCCCGCGCCGTTCCGTCCAGCACGCCCATGATCTTGCGCATCAGCCCCGGCGCGATGGCCGAGAGCGGGTTGACGTTGACGACGGGTGTCGAGAGCGCGCCCAGCACGCGGTAATTCAGCGCGAAAATGCCCTCGTGCTGGCCGCCGGCGATGACGAGGCCGACGACCGGAATGTTCGAGAGCAGGCTGTTCAGCGCGTAGGCCGGCACATAGGCGCCGGAGAGATCGAGCCGGTCGCGCGGGAAGTCGATATAGCCGTCGAAAGTCAGGCCGATCTCGGGGCCCGACATGACGCCCTCGCGCACCGAAAGCCGTCCTCCGGACCAGGTGAAATTCGACTGGAGGCGGCCGACCCGCACGGAGTCCGGATCGAAGCGCATCACGCCGCGGTCGTCGGCGCGCGACGACCCGCCCTGCGCCATGAGCTGGCGCATGGTCGGCTCGCCTTTCACATAGAAATCGCGAATGCCGATGGCCCCGTCGGCCCGGCCCGGCCCGAGCAGCACATTGGCGTTCAGGACGCCGTTCTCCATCTTCCGGTAGAGATCGAGAAAGGCCAGGAAGGAGCCGGCGTCGTTCGTCGAGACGTCGAGTTGCTGACCGCCGCCCTGCCCGCGCGTCATCGCCGCCGCAAGCTGCTCGCGACCGAAATTGCCGGTGAGCGACACGGCGCGCGGCCGCCCGCCCCGGCATTCATATTTGAAATCGACATTGGAAAGGATTTGCTTTCCGTGTCCGGTGACGATCGACGCCTTGAAGTCGACGTCGACATCGTCGCCAGCGCTCTTGCCGCTCCCGGATTTCTCGCCGCCCGAGCGAATGAGCGAGCCGAGCATCGGACGCGCGTCGAAATTGGAGCCGCGCACGACGATTTTCAGCGCCTCGCCGGCGCGTGAAATATCCATCTTCATGTCGTCGCCGGGAGAGAGCCGCGCGGGCGCCAGCCTGGCCGCGCGGAAAGCGCCGTCCTTGCCGAATTCGATGACGCCCTGCGCCTGAGCCGGGTTCGCGTCGAAACTGAACTGCTCGAGCGCGATCCCCTCTCCGCGCCTCGCGAGCACGAAGGACGCCCTGGCGGGTCTCCCCGCCGGCTTGGACACGCCGGGGACCGGATTGTCGAAGGCCGTTCGCGTCAGGTCGAGCTCGATACGGGTGTTGAGGTCCTCGACAGGCAGCGGCGTTCGCACGATCGCGGCGACGGGTCCGCTGACGCCAGAGACGGCGTAGCCGGCGCGCTGGCGCGCCGCCTCGTCGAAGGTGAAGGTCAGTTGCGCCTGGGCCGGGCCCCTCTCGCCAAAGCCCCGCCGCACGTCGAGCGTCGCGGGGGCGCCGTAGATGCGGCCCGTTCCGTTGACGCGCAATCCGCCGCGATCGGCGAGCACGCGCAGGGTCGCGCCTTCCAGCCGCTCCTTGCCGATGAGCCTCTCGATGACGAGATTGCTCGCCGTCGCGTCGATCGAGAAAGTCGTGCGGTCGTCGCGCGCCTTGTCGCCGATCTCGAAGTCGATATGCAAACGACCGTCGATCTGCCCTTTCATGGCGCCGGCGTCGACGGGAACGCTGGCGTGCGCGGAAATGGCGGGCAGCGAGAGAAGATCGGCGACCGCTTCGACGCTTCCAGCGACCTTGAGGTCCAGCGCGGCGGGAGCCGGCTGCAAGGCGTTGTCGGGGACCGAGAAGCGGCCTTCGGATAAGGCGAGGCGCCGGCCCGGCGCGGTTTCGAGCGCGCCGGAGGTGGCGTCGAAGGTCGCGGTGCGGCCCGTGATGTGAAGCCGGCCGGATACGCCCGTCAGCGGCCCCATGCCGTCGAGCACGCCGATCACCGCGCCATTGACGATCTCGCCGTCGGCGACGAGCGCGTCGTCGGGCGGCGGGCGCTCATAGCGCATGGCGGTAAGCGCGGCGTTGTCGAACGCGCCGGCGTAATGGGCGTGCTTGACTACGCCGGCCGGCACATGGTCCACGAACCAGGCGCGCACCGGCGGCGCGACATGCGTCGGCCAGAGCCGCGCGAGCGCGCGGATTTGCGTGTCGTCGACATCGAGCGCGTAGGAGACAGCCGGATCGCCGCGATAGGCCAGCGCGCCCGTCGAGGCGATGCGCACATCCGGACCGGAGAAGGCGAAGCGGTCGACCAGGACCCGACCTTGCCCGTGCATCAGCCGGGCCTGCAACGCGCCCTCATTGATGGGCACAACCTTCTCGCCCGCGCGTTCCGGCGCGACCTGGGTGGGCTTCACCAGCCGCATGGCGATGGTCCAGGCGTCGGCGCCGGGGTCCGCGCCCGCCGGAAGCTCGGCCGGCGCCGCCGCCTCGCCCGCGATCGCCATGTCGAAACCGCCCGCCTTGAACTGGAAGGGCGCGATCACGAGCTTGCGGGCGCGCCGGTCCCAGACCGCCTGGGCGGCGATGCGGTCGATCATCACCGGCTCATGATCGGGCTCTTCGAGCCGGAAGAAGCCCTTGCCGATTTCAAGCCCGCCTTTCGCCTCGAGGAGCGTGTCGTCCGGCGCGAGCGAGAAGCTCAGATCGACGCCCAGCGGCGAGTCGGTGTCGAAGCGCGTCGTCCGGAAGCCCCCGATCAGCGAGACCTCGTCGATCGTCAGGTCGCGCACATGCGCCGCGAATTGCCGCTGCTGGCCGGGCGCGCCTTTCGCCGCCGCCGTCGCTCTCCAGCGCCGCGAGGGGCCAGCCGCCGAAAAGCTGAAGCGCATGGCGCCGTCGCCTTTGGTCAGGCTCAGCGCGACGTCCTTGTATGTAATCGTCCGGTCGATGGTGCGGTCGTCAATGGTGAGACGACCGTGCTGTAGACCAAGCTTGTCGAGCGCGCCGACGGGGCTGTCCGGGCTTGTCGCGAAATCCATCACGGCGCGCAGCGCGCCCACCGCCGTCTTGAGCAACGCCGCGCGCTCGACCGCTGCGGCGGGCGCGACCTTCGGGGCGGCGAGCGGATCGGCGCCGGCGGAAACGGCGATCGTCCCGTCCGCTTGCAGCAGGAGCCTGAGATCGAGATCGAGCGCCTCCAGCCGGCGCGGCTGGACGCGCCCGACGAACAGGGCGGGAAGGTCGAGCGAGACCTCCGCGCGCGGCGCCGCGAGCACGGCGCGCCCGCCCGTCTTCACCACAAGGCCGTCGACCGTAAGGGTCGGACCATGATCCGCGCTGGCGAGCGAGGCGCTGCGAAGCTCAAAGTCAAAACGGCCGGCGAAGCGCTCGTCGAGCGCCGCAACGATGCGCGGCGCGAGCCAAGTAAGGCTGATCGGTCCCCGCGATAGAAACAGGAAGAAAGCGCCGATCGCCAGGCAGAGCAGCGCGAGCGCTCCCAGGCCGCAGAAAGCGGCGCCGCGCATCATCCGCCTAGGGGGCGCGCGCCGACGTCGCGGCGACCGCAAAAAGGCCGCCGGCCGATCGTCGCGATCCTCGCGCCCTCTCTGGTCGGTCAAAAACCCTCTCTTCCGGACGTCAATGTGGGCGCCGAAAATTAGCGCATCCTGTCAGACGGCGCACTTGCTCCACGGCGCCGACTCTGCATTCTGTGACTGAATTCTAAATGCGGTTGCGACGAAAGGAAGGCGAATGGCGACGAAAGCGGCTACAAAGAAACCAACGAGCGCCAAATCCACAGAGAAAAAGACGGCCGGGAAGGCGACGGCGGCCAAGGCGACCGTCAAGTCGAAGGCGACGGTCAAGAGCGACAAGCCCGCCCCCGCGAAAACTGCGCCCCCGGCGGCGGCCGCCGCCGTCCTCGCCGAAGGCGACCCGGCTCCGGATTTCGCGCTTCCCGGCGCGGGGGGCGAAACGCTCACGCTCGCGGCGTTCAAAGGCAAGAAGGTCGTCCTTTATTTCTACCCGAAGGACGACACGTCCGGCTGCACCACGGAAGCGGTCGAGTTCAACGCGCTGCGGGAAAAATTCGCCAAGGCGAACGCCGTCATTGTCGGCATGTCGCCAGATTCGACGAAAAGCCACGACAAGTTCCGCGAGAAATACGAACTCGCCATCCCGCTCGCCTCGGACGAGACGAAGGCGACGCTTTCGGCCTATGGCGTCTGGGTCGAGAAAAGCATGTATGGCCGCAAATATATGGGCGTCGAGCGCTCGACCTTCCTGATCGGCCCGGACGGCAGGATCGCGAAGATCTGGCGCAAGGCGAAGGCGCCGGGCCATGCGGCGGAAGCGCTGGCCGCGGCGGAGAGTCTCTAAGGCCGATCACATTGACGCCGCAGCCCTCTCCCCGCGGGGCGGGGAGAGGGAACGAACGAATCGCCGGCTAATTATGCTCGTGCTCGGCGCTCGCCGGCGGGGCCTCGGCGGGGACCGCGTCGCCGCTCGCGGCTTTCCTGGCGATGATCTTCGCCACGTCGTCCGCGCCTTTCTTCGCCGCGGCGAGGTCGGGCTTCAGGGCGAGCGCGGCGTCGTAATCGGCCTTGGCGCGCTCATAGTCCTTCTTGCCGCGCCAAGCGTTGGCGCGGTCGAGCAGCGCCGTGGCGTTTTTCGGATCGAGCTTGGCGGCGGCGTCGAAATCGGCGAGCGCCTTGTCGAAGTCGCCCTTGGCGTAATAGCAGCCGCCGCGCCCGATCAACGCCGCGAGGAGTCTGGGATCGCGCTTCAGCGCCTCCGAATAATCGGCGATGGCGCGGTCATGGTCGCCCTTGGCGTGATAATAATTGGCGCGGGCGGCGAGAGGCGCCGGCGACTTCCTGTCGAGCTTCAACGCCTCCTCAATGTCCGCGAGCGCCTTTTCGGCTTCCCCCTTGGCGCGCCAGGCGGAAGCGCGGGCCATGAAGGCGGCGGCGTCCTTCTTGCTCTTGGCGATGGCCTGGTCGTAATCGGCGATGGCCGCATCCAGATCGCCCTTGGCGTGCTCGGCCGCGCCGCGCGCGAGCAGCACGACCGCCGAGGCGGGATCGACCTCGAGCGCCTTGCCGTAATCCTCGATGGCGCGGACATAGTCGCCCTTGGCCTGATAGGCGCCGGCGCGGTTGACATAGGCCGCGACCTTGTTCTGCCTGGGCTCCTTGGCGAGGTCGGCGATGACCTGCGTGCAGCCGGAAATCCGCTCGTCCGGATTGGCGGACTTGCAAAGCTTCCATCCGGGGCCGAGCGCCGCTGGAGCCGCAAGGGCCTGGGAAATGGGGGAAAGACCGGCGAAAAGCGCGAAAGCCGCCGCCGCGCGGACCGCGCGAAGAGAGTGAACAGCCATGTTTCGGATAGGCTCCGTCGTCATAGAGTGGCGGCTTAATCCTACTCCCTTGATCGTCTTTCGCAACGACAATCATTTGTCGTCCGGATCCGCTGTTTGCGCTGATCCCTCGGGCGGATAGGCTAGCGGCAATTCACGATTCGCTTAGGAGAAAGCCGATGATCGTTTCGACGACCAATGAAATCGCCGGCTATCGCGTCGTCCGGCACCTTGGGCTGGTGCGCGGCATAACGGTCCGGTCGCGGTCCGTCGTCGGCAATTTCTTCGGCGGCATCCAGACGATCTTCGGCGGCAAGCTCTCGGTCTATGTCAATCTCGCCGAGGCGACGCGGCAGGAGGCTTTCGACCATATGTGCGAGCACGCCGCCGACGCGGGCGCCAACGCCATCATCGGGATGCGCTACGACGCCAATGAAATCATGGACGGCGTGACCGAGGTGCTCGCCTACGGCACCGCCGTGATTGTCGAGCGCGCATAAGCGAAAAGGCTTCAGCCCGCGGGAGAAACTGGATAGACTGGCGCCCGATGACTCTGCTGACCACAACCGACGAACTGGCCGCCATTTGCGAGCGTTTCTCGCAGCACCCCTTTGTGACCGTCGATACGGAATTTTTGCGCGAGACGACCTTCTGGCCGAAGGTCTGCGTGATCCAGATCGCCTCGCCGCTCGAGGCGGCGGCGATCGACGCCCTTGCGGAGGGCATTGATCTCTCGCCCTTTTTCGAATTGATGGCGAATCCGGAGGTCGTCAAGGTCTTCCACGCCGCCCGGCAGGACCTCGAAATCATCTGGCGCCTGGCGCGGCTGATCCCCGCGCCGCTGTTCGACACGCAGGTCGCGGCCATGGTCTGCGGCTTCGGCGAGCAGGCCTCCTATCTGGAGCTCGTCAAGGCGATCACGCGGGCGAATCTCGACAAGTCGTCGCGCTTCACGGACTGGTCGCGCCGGCCGCTCTCAGCGGCGCAGATCGACTACGCCATCGCCGACGTCACCCATCTGCGCGACATCTACACGACGCTCAGGGACCGGCTGGAGCGCACCAACCGGCTCGACTGGCTCGCGGACGAGATGGAGACGCTCACCTCGCCGGCGACCTATGAGCAGCACCCGGAAAACGCCTGGGAGCGCCTGCGTCACCGCGCCCGCAAGCCGCGCGACCTCGCCGTGCTGATGGAGCTCGCCGCCTGGCGCGAGGCCGAGGCCCAGAGCCGCGACGTGCCGCGCTCGCGCGTGCTCAAGGATGACGTGCTGGTCGAGATCGCCCAGGCTGCGCCGCGCAGCGCCGAGGCGCTCGCCAATCTCCGCTCCTTCCCCCGGGGCATGGAGCGTTCGCGCGCGGGGACGGACATCGTCGCGGCGGTCGAGCGCGGGCTCGCCCGCGATCCCGCCGGCATTCCGCGCATCGAGCGCGAGCGGCGCGGCTCCAACGGCGCGACCGTGGAGCTGCTCAAGGTTCTGCTGCGCCAGGTGACCGAGCAGACCGGCGTCGCGGCGAAGATGATCGCCACGGTCGAGGATCTCGAAGCCATCGCCAATGACGACCATGCCGACGTGGCGGCGCTCAAGGGCTGGCGGCGGACCATTTTCGGCGAGAAGGCGCTGGAGCTGAAGCGCGGAAGGCTGGCGCTCGCGATCGAGAACGGCAAGGTCGTCACCTTCGACTGGCATGACGCGGAGCCGGAAGGCGGATCCGAGCCCCGACATGCGGAGGGGCCCACCGATTCTCCCGCGGAAGCGTCCGCCTCGGGCTGACGCCGGCGGCAAAGCGTCCAGATCGCGCGCGGCTTTTTTCCGCGAGACGCGGAAAAGATTCACGTCAGTTTCTGCTCCAGCGCGATCTTCATCAGCTCCATCGGCGTGCGGGCGCCGAGCTTGCGTTTCATGATCGAGCAGCTATTCGCGATCGTCTTGTAGGAGACCCGCGTCGCCTCCGCGATCTCGGCCATGCCGAGGCCCGCGCCGAGCAGGCGCAGGATTTCCAGTTCGCGACCGGTGAGCGCCGCAAGCGGGCTGACGGCGCCGCCGCCTTTTTCGAACACGAGCTGATTGGCGATCTTCGGCATGAGGAACACGCCGCCCTCCGCCACTTCGCGCACCGCCTTCAGCAGCAGATAGGGATCATCGTTCTTCGTCACATAGCCCTTCGCGCCGGACTCGATCGCCCGCGCGGCGAAGATCGGATCGTCATTCATGCTGAAGACGACGATGCGCGCGGCCGGGTCGCGCTCCAGGATGCGACGCGTCAGCTCCAGTCCCGAGACGCCCGGCATGGCGATGTCGACAACGGCGACGTCCGGCTTGTGCGCGGCGAAGGCCGCGAGTCCCGTCTCGGCGTCGCGCGCCTCGAACACCTCGATGTCGCCCTCGCCGGAGAGCATGGCCGAACAGCCGGCGACAATGATTGGATGGTCGTCGACGATCAGAACCCGCATCTTTCCTCCCTTCAGAAGGGCGTAACATTGACCGCAAGCGGCGCCCTCGTCAAAGTCCCCGCTTCTCCCTCAAGGAAAGCGGCCATGCTCCAGACTCTGTCCCTGCGCGCGCGCCTGTCGCTGCTGCTCGGCGGCGTCCTGGCGGCGGGCCTCGTCTTTGGCGTCGGCCTGCTGATCCTGCACGCCGGCGCGCGCGTCAACGCCGAAGTCGAGGGCGCGACGCGTCTCGCGCGCGATCTCGCGCAAGCCACCCTGCCGCGCCTTCGCGTCTCCGCCGACCCACAGGCCGAGCTTGCCGGCCTCCTCGAAGACGCGCGCCGTCTGCGCCATGTGCGCGTAACCGTCGAAGGCGAAGCGCCGCCGGCGGCGAGCGAAAAGCGGGCGCCGGACTGGTTCAGCGCGCTCGTATTCCGCGCGCCCGCCCCGACGCGGCTCGAAACGCCCCTCGGCGCGATCGACATCGCCGCCAGCGCGGACGACGAGATTGCGGAGATCTGGGAGGAGATCGTGTGGCTTTCGATCGGCGCCGCCGCCGTGGCGTGCGTCGCCTTCGCGCTCGTTTCCTACGCCGTTTCGCGCGCCTTGCAGCCGGTCGCATCGCTCTCTGAAAATCTCCGGCAGCTCGAAAGGGGCGATCTCGCCGTGCGCGCGCCTGCCAACGGCCCTCCGGAATTCATCGCCATCGGCGAGCGCATCAACGCGCTCGCCGCGACGCTGGAGCGGCTCGACGACGAGAACCGGCGCCTGATGCGGCGCATGATCCATGTGCAGGACGAGGAGCGGCGCGACATCGCCCGCGACCTGCATGACGAGATCGGCCCTTTTCTCTTCACCGTGCGCGCCGGCGTCGGCGCGTTGGCGCGCAAGGCGAAAACTTCTGGCGCCGAGCCCGCGCGGCTCGCGGAAGATTGCGAAAAGATCGACGCGCAGATCGCGGCCCTGCAACAGGTGAACCGCCGCATTCTCGGGAGGCTTCGCCCCGCCGCGCTCGAAGAGATGGGCCTCGCCGACGCCATTCAGGCGCTCGCGCGCGGCTGGCGCGAGACGCGGCCGGCGGTCGCGATTGATCTTGCGATCGACGGCGCGCGCGGCGAGATGGACGAGACGACGGCGCTCACCGCCTATCGCGTCGTGCAGGAAGGGCTGACCAACGCCTTCCGGCACTCGGGCGCACGAAACATCGGCGTCGTCATCGCGCGCGACGGCGATCTGCTGCGCATCGACGTCAGCGACGACGGCGCCGGCCTGCCGGCGACGTCTTCCACTGGCGGCCTCGGCCTGCGCGGCATGGCCGAGCGCGTGGGCGCGCTCGGCGGAACGCTCACATTGACGAACAGGCCGGAAGGCGGCGCGCGCCTCTCGGCGACGCTGCGTCTCGGGACGGGCTCTCAAGCATAGTCCGGCATCGGGAAAAATTCCCGAACGAAACAGGATTGGTTCCCTAGAAAACCATTATTTTTCAGAACTGTAGCGACGGCGCCACAGGACGGGAATATTGTCGCAAAGTCGTCACGGCGCCGGGACGGAACGGCTTCGTCAGCGATATAAATCCCGCCATCAGAAGATGCCTAAAGACATCGGGCTGGGGATATGACGCTCAACAAGCAGGTTTCATTCATCGCGCTCGGCGCCGCGCTCGCGTCCGGCTCCGCCGCCGCGCAACAGTCGCTGCCCACGATCGACATCGGCGCGACGCCGCTGCGCTCCTCGACGCGCGCCGCGGCGAAACCCTCGCCCGCTCCGGTTCAGGCGGCGCCCACCGCGCCGAGAAGCGCGCAATCCCGTCCGGCGCCCCGCATCTCCCAAGCGACGCCCGCCCCGGCTCCCTATGTCTCGCCGCTGGTCAATTATCAGGTTCCGGCTTCGGTTCACGTCGTCGACGCGAAGGAAATCGCGAATTCGCGCAAGTTCAACATCGGCGACGCATTGCAGCGCGCCGCGCCGGGCGTGTCGATCAACGACATTGGCGGCAATCCTTCCTTCCCCGAGGTCGATTATCGCGGCTTCGTCGCCTCGCCCTACGCCGGCGTGCCGGCAGGCATCGCCGTGTTCCAGAACGGCGTCCGCATCAACGAGATGTGGGGCGACACGGTCAATTGGGACCTGATCCCGAGCGTCGCCATCGACAGCGTGGCGATCGAGACCGGCAATCCGCTCTATGGCCTGAACGCCATTGGCGGCGCCATCGTTCTCGACATGAAGAACGGCTTCACCTGGCAAGGCGCCGAGCTCGATCTGCGCGGCGGCTCGTTCAATCGCCGTCAGGGCGCGTTCCAATATGGCCGCCAGATCGGCGACTTCGCCATGTACGCCGCCGGCGAGGCGGCGGGCGATTCAGGCTATCGCTATTTCTCGGGCTCGCACATCAAGCGCTTCTACGGCGATCTCGGCTGGCGCGGCGAGAACGCCGAGGTTCACGCCAATGTGACGCTCGGCTCGAACCGCTTCGGCGCTTCCGGCCCTGCGCCCGTCGACATGGTCGCGGCGAACAAGAGCGCGACCTACACGACGCCGCAGACCTACAAAAATCAGGTCATGATGTTCGACCTGAACGGTCAGGTTCAGGTCAATCCGACAACGAAGCTGCTCGGCGACATTCACTATCGCGGCTATAATCAGGCGCGCGTCGACGGCAATACGACCGATTTCGAATGCGAAGGCGGCTCGGCCTTCTGCACGAGCGGAGACGGCCAGCCGACCGGCGTTCCGAACTTCTTCAATACCGGGAACGAGATGATCGCCGGTCCGGCGCTCGGCGCGATCGACCGCACCTGGACCAGGATCAACACGCTCGGCTTCACCGGGCAGGTCAACAACACGGACAGGATTCTCGGCTTCCCGAACAAATTCACCGTCGGGGTGAACCTGGAGCACGGATATACGAATTTCACGGCGAATGAGGAGCTCGGAATCGTCAATTCGGACTTCACGGTCACCGGCTTCAACTATTTCACGAACGAACCGGGCGCGGGCATCGCGCCGGTGAAGCTCGGCGTCTCGAATTATTACCTCGGCGCCTATGCGCTGGACTCCCTCGATCTGACCGACAGGCTGACGGCGACGGGCGGCCTGCGCTACAATCGCGCCAGCGTCCAGATGTACGACAATATGGGCGCGGCGCTGAACGCCACCCATATCTTCGACCACATCAACCCGATGGGCGGCCTGACCTACAAGATCACGCCCCAGATCGCGGCCTATGGCAGCTACTCCGTGGCAAACCGCGCGCCCACGCCGCTGGAGCTCGGCTGCTCGGATCCGAACCGCCCCTGCGTGATCGATTCATTCATGGTCTCTGATCCGCCGCTGAAGCAAGTGACGTCGAACACCATCGACATGGGTCTGCGCGGCGGCTTCCGGCCGGCCGAGACCCTGCCCGAGATTCTCGGCGTCTTCCCCGGAACGCTGCAATGGTCGGCGGGAATCTTCCGCACCAATGTCTTCGACGACATTCTCGCGATCCCGAGCAACATCACGGGCCGGGGCTATTTCACCAACGCCGGCAATACGGTGCGTCAGGGCGTGGAGTTTTCCATGCGCTACAGCGACGAGCGCCTGTCGGCCTATGTGAACTACACGCTGACCGACGCCTATTTCAATTCGCAGAACTTCCTCGGCGCGCCGGCCAACCCGGCCGCCGTGGCGATCGGCGCGCCCTCGATCCTCGTCAATCCCGGCGCCACGCTGCCCTCGATCGCGCCCCATCGCTTCAAGGCGGGCGCCGATTACGCCGTTACGCCCAAATGGAAGGTGGGGGGAGACCTCGTCTACGCCAGCGGCCCCTATCTCGTCGGCGACTGGGCGAACCAGTTCGGCGCGCTGTCGCCCTACGCCATCCTGAACCTGCGGACGTCCTATGACGTGACGCCCTATCTGCAGCTTTATGCGCTGATCGAGAACGCGACGAACACGCGGGCGCGCAGCTTCGGCGCGTTCTTCGAAACCGACTCCATCAACTTCGCGAATTTCAACAGTCCGAAGATGGTCTCGGTCGGCCCGCCGACGGCCTTCTATGGCGGCATGAAGTGGAGCTTCGGCGCCGAGCCCGGCGGCTGGATGGCCTCGGCGCGCGACCAGCTCGCGCGGGAGCGCGGCGACGACAAGCCCGCTCCGCGCAGATGGGCCGGTCTCTATGCCGGTCTCAACGCAGGCTATGGCTGGGGCGCCACGACCGGCGTCGGCGTGAGCCCCAACGGCTATGGCGACCGCTTCGCGAACCTCTGGAACGAGAAGATCATCGACGAGGAGCCCGCCGACGACGGCGCCGCATGGTGGGGACTGTTCCAGCCCGGCGCGGCCGCCTTCGCGAACGCCGGCGTCGCCAATGTGAGCCGCAGCGGCTTTGTCGGCGGCGGCCAGATCGGCTGGAACTATCAGGACGAATCGAACGTCGTGCTCGGCGCGGAAGCCGATTTCCAGGGAACGACCTTCCGCGGCAGGGGCTCCTATAGCAGCGGCCTTTATGAGCGCGCCGGCTATATTGGCAAGCCGGAGGGCGGCGGTCTCGAAGACCTCGTGATCACGCGCCAATCCGTCGGCGGCGGCGCCGTTTCCGCCGGCGCGGACTGGATGGGCACTTTCCGCGGCAAGCTCGGCTACGCGATCACCGACACGCTTCTCGCCTATGGCACGGGCGGCCTCGCCTATGGCAATGTCCATGCGTCGGCCGCGCATTACAACACGTCGAGCATTCAGCGCGAGAACGATGTGGGCGTGCTGGCGTGGAACTACGCCAATCCGGCCGCTATCGGCGGCGCCAGCTATTCCGGCGTCCGCGCCGGATGGTCGGCCGGCGGCGGCGTCGAATGGATGTTCGCCGACAATTGGAGCGCCAAGGCGGAGGGGCTCTACTACAATCTCGGCGCTGTGGACCTCGTCTCGTCTCCGCTCGCGACTGTCTGCTCGAGCCAGGCGGCGAATACGTCAGGCGGCGCCTGCGCCAGAGGCGCGTCAAGCGCCAACCGCATCGCGGCGGGCGGGCTCCTTTGGGCCAACAGCCCCGTGTCGAAGGTTCAGTTTGATGGCGTGATCCTTCGCGCGGGCGTCAACTATCACTTCAATTGGGGATCGAACCTCTTCTGATCGCCTTCGCTCGTGACCCTCGACCAACTTGGCGGCCCCTCGCGGGCCGCTTTTTTCGTCACGGGGCGGCATGATGGCGAATTGGGAAAAACAACCCTATATTTCGTGAGTTCTTCCCGATCACGGAGGCTGATATGAACAGAATATTTATTGTGGCCGCCCTCGCAATGGCCGCTCTTATCGCAGCGCCGTCGAGCCCGGCGCTCGCCAAGAAAGCCTCGCCGCTCGCCACGCTCGACGCCGACAATGACGGAACCGTCGATCTCATCGAGACCAACAAGGCGGCCGAAGCCTTGTTCGCCAAGCTCGAAAAGGACAATGACGGCACGATCGAGCCCAAGGAGCTTCAGGGCCGCCTCTCCAAAAAGGAGTTCAAGGCCGCCGATCCCGACAATGACGGCACGCTGGACAAGACCGAATTTCTCGCCGTTGTCGAAAGCCTCTTCAAGGCCGCGGACCCGGATAATGACGGCACGCTCGACGCGAAGGAGCTCGCCTCGAAGCAAGGCAAGGCGCTGCTGCGCCTGACCCGCTGACGCCAA
>Ga0123398_1074142_pt1 | contig 13423 bp, 12 predicted proteins | sample T5LHNO3metaT_FD_89926 | JGI IMG/M metagenome (GOLD analysis project Ga0123398, IMG submission 89926) | Methane-oxidizing artificial microbial communities from Washington, USA to study methane cycling - T5-LHNO3 metaT (Metagenome... | ecosystem: Engineered > Modeled > Simulated communities...
CACTGTCACTGACCTAGCTAAGATGCTGGATGTCGGACGCCAGCAACTGCACCGGATTCTCTCTGGCGAGTCGAGCATATCTCCGGAAATGGCTTTGAAGCTAGGCAAACTTTGTGGAAATGGGCCTGAAATTTGGATCAATATGCAGGTTGCCGTCGACCTTTGGCGTGCTCGAAAGGCTTTGGGGGCGCGACTGGAATCTATCAAAGAAATCCAGCCTTGCGCCTAGCCGCCTTTCTGCCGGTCTTCGTCATCAACGATTTTGAGCAGAGGGCGTGAGCGCCCCCATCGTCATTGCGGGCGCCGGCATTGGCGGGCTGACCGCGGCGCTCGCCCTCGCCCGCGCGGGCAGGCGCGCGCTGGTTCTGGAGCGCGCCGCGAAAATCGAGGAGGTCGGGGCGGGGCTGCAAATCGCGCCCAATGCCGGCCGCGTTCTCGCGGGCCTCGGACTTGAGAGCGCGCTTTGCTCCGTGGCCCTGGAGCCGCAGGCCATCAATATCCGGCGCGGGCGCGACGGGGCCGTGCTGGCGAGGCTGAACCTTTCCGATTCCCGCGCGCGCTGGGGCGCGCCCTTCCGCGTCTTCCATCGCGCCGACCTCCAGCAGGCGCTGTTGCAGGCGGCGCTCGCCGATCCGGCGATCGACATCCGCACAAGCGCCCGGGCCGGCGATTTCGAGGATCGCGCCGGCTGCGTGCGCCTGCGCGTCCATGGCGAAAACGGCGTCGAGGAGATCGAGGCGGCGGGCCTCGTCGGCGCTGATGGACAGCGCTCCGCCGTGCGCGGCCATCTCTTCCGCACCGAGCGCGACGCGCCTTTCTATTCCGGCCTAACGGCCTGGCGCGCCCTCGTGCCCGCCGAACTGGCGCCGCCGGCCTTGCGCGCCCGCGAGAGCAATCTCTGGATGCTGCCCGGCGCGCATGTGGTGCATTATCCTCTGCGCGACGGCGGCGTCATCAATGTCGTCGTCATCGTTTCCGAGGAGCCGCAAGCGGAGGGCGGCGCCGCCATTCTGTCGCTTTCAGGTCCCGAACTGGCGGGCGCGCTCGCGCCCAAGCGCCCCGGCGCCGATCTCCTGGCGCTTGTTCAGGCGGGCGCGTCCTGGCGGCATTGGCCGCTGTTCGCCCGACCGCCGCTGACGCGCTGGAGCCGGGGCGCGGTCACGCTGCTCGGCGACGCCGCTCATCCCATGCCGCCTTTTCTGGCGCAGGGCGCGGCCCAGGCCATCGAGGACGCGGCGGCCCTTGGCGGCGCCTTCCTGCAGATCGGCGCCAGCGTCGAAGCGGCCTTCGCCGCCTATGAACGGAGCCGGATCGCCCGCGCCTCCCAAATCGTGCGCGCCTCGCGTCGTCAGGGCGCGTATTTCCATCTCGGCGGCCCGGCCGCCGTCGCGCGCGACATGGCGATCCGGGCGCTCGGCGGCAGGGGCATGCTGGCGCGCAACGCTTGGCTCTACCGATAGAACGCTTGGCTCTACCGATAGGAGGCGTTCCGCGAATTTTACGAAAAATCTCTCTATATTTATGATTTTATATGATTTTTGCCTTTCCCGACTCCCCCGCGGGCGAAAGCTGCGCTAGATCTGGCGGCGTGGCCTTGGGGTCACAATCGCCAAGATGCTGACGTTTTAGACGGGCAGATAGTGGCCAGACGGTCGAAGGGTTGTTAAAGAACTGTCAAGAAACGCGTCTCCAGGGGATCGTTTTCCTTGCGAATCAGAGTCTTGAAAATTCTGCTCCCGGCCGCGGCCGCGCTTTCCTGCGCCCAGAATCCGGGCGCGGCGGCGGAATTGATTCCCCCGCCCAAGACCGACGCCAATGGCTGGATCGTCACGGTCAGCGTCATCGGGGCGGTCGCTCCGAGCTTTCCGGGCTCCGGTCAGGTGCGGCCCTATCCTTTTCCGGCGGTGGCGGTGCGCCGCGTGGACGAGCCGGAGACCTTCTCGACGCCGGACGAAGGTTTCGGTCTCGCCCTGGCCGATTTCGGCGTCGTGCGCGCCGGGCCGGTCGCGAACTTCGTCTTCCAGCGCGGACAGCGCGACGGGCTCTTCGGGCTGCGCCGCATCGGGCTGACGCATGAAATCGGCGGATTCGTCGAGGTCCATCCCTTCGATCATTTCCGGATGCGCGCGGAGATGCGCCAGGGCGTCGACGGCCATCAGGGCTTTGTCGCCGCCTTCTATGCCGACGCTTATGAGAGCGTGGGCAGGTTCCGCTTCTCGGTCGGGCCGAGGCTCAATTTCGGCGACAACACTTACGCCAACGCCTATTTCTCCGTGACGCCCTTCGAGGCGCTGGTGAACGGGCGACTCACGCCCTACATGGCGACGGGCGGATTCACGGCGGCGGGCGGCATGGCGACGGTTCGCTACAATGTCACCGACCGGGCGGCCGTCTCCGTCTATGGCGGCGGTCAGCGCCTCCTCGGCAGCGTCGGCTCCAGCCCCATTCCGGATTTCATCGGCTCGCGCAATCAGTTCAATGCGGGCCTGGCGCTGTCCTATTCCTTCGTCGTGCAGGATCCGCTGCAATATATTCCGGCCTCGATGAAGCCCTGACGGCGACGGCGGAGAGGCGGCGCGTTCCGGGCGATAATGGCGGAAATCTGTTCTCCGCACGCCCGAAGATTTCCGCAACCTGTTGATAATACTGATACGGCTGCCCACAGCGGCCGCTCATAGGCGCTTTCGCCGCGCCGCCGCCATAAAAATTACGCCGCAACGAGAGGCGTTAACCGCTTCCCGCCGACTCCGTTTACGAATGTCGATGGAAGGTTGAAGCGCGGGCGCAGCAGGCTTGCCGCGGCGGCCGGCCATTCGAATATAACATTTTTAAAATCAACATCATGTGTGAATTTGTAAAATTTTACGCATCCCGGTTCCGAAAAGTTATACTTACCAGGCTTGCGCGTAAATCTGAACGAGTTCGCGTAAAATGCGGACGAAATACTTTGAAGGACAGAAAAACAAGAAACCTATTCTCGTCTCGACGAAGGGAGACGGGACATGTTCGGCATCATCGGAAAAACGGTTGTGGCTCTTGGGCTGGCGGGCGCAGGCCTCGTGGCGGTCGCCGCGACGAGCAGCCTTGCGGGACCCGACGCGTCGAGCTACGCCGCGACCGGCGCCGAGACGAGCGTCCCCTATGGCTGGGTCGAATTTTGCCAGCGAAACCGGACCGAATGCGACGACGAGGCGCGCATTCCCGTCGACATTCAGCTCGACGCAGCCGCCTTCGACAAGATTGCGCGCGTCAACGCCTGGGTGAACAAGCATATCGAGCCCGTCGCCGACACGGATCATTGGGGCGCGCTCGATCAGTGGGATTATCCGACGGACGGCAGGGGCGATTGCGAGGACTATGCGCTCCTCAAGCGCCGCATGCTGATCGAGCAGGGCTTCCCGCGCGAGGCGCTGCTGCTGACGGTGGTGAAGGAAAGGAATGGCGACGGCCATTCGGTGCTCACGATCCGCACCAATCGCGGCGAGTTCGTCCTCGATAATCTCGCCGATCAGGTGAAGCCCTGGAAGAAGACGCCCTATCGCTTCGTGAAGCGCCAGTCGCAGCAGAACCAGAACGTCTGGGTCGCGATCGGCGAGCCGACCGCCGCGCCGGCCTATGTGTCGAACAAGTGAATGGGCGGCTCGGCCGTTTGTGCGGACGGCAACGCTTAATAATTGTGGCGGCGCCGGGCGAGGGACAAATTCCTCTCCGGCGCGCCGATATTTCGCGGATGTCGCTTCATATTATTGATTCTAAATGAAATCCATTCATGAGCGACGCGCCGTCGCCGCTCGGGAGGCTCCTTGCCGTAAACCATAAGTTAAGACGCTCTTAACGCGCATCTTGGCAAACCGGCCACAATCGTAAAAGATTTCTTAACGATCGGCTTGCGATTAGGGTTGCGTCAACATGCGTGTCGCGCGTCTTGTTCCGAAAGGTCTCGCTCTTATCGCCCTGAGCCTTTCGGTTCTCCCGGCCGCCGCCGGCGCCCGCCTGCCGACCTCCACACTCTCTCCTCTTGGCCCGGAAACGAGCGTGCCCTTCGGCTGGGTCGATTTCTGCCAGCGCTATAGCGGCGAGTGCGACGCGGCGGCCGGCGGGCCGCAGACGATCGAGCTGACGGCGGCGGCGCTGCGCAAGCTGGAAAGCGTCAACGCCGTCGTCAACAACAAGATCGAGCCGGTCTCCGACGCCGAGCATGCCGGCGCGCCGGACGCCTGGGACTATCCGACGGACGGCAAGGGCGACTGCGAGGACTACGCGCTGCTCAAGCGCCGCGTGCTGATGGAGGCCGGCTTTCCGCGCGGCGCCCTGCTGCTCGCGGTGGTGAAGGACGAGCATGGCGACGGCCACGCCGTGCTCATGGCGCGCACCAGCCGCGGCGATTTCGTCCTCGACAATCTCGCCGACGCGGTGAAGCCATGGGACAAGACGTCCTACCGCTTCGTGAAGCGCCAGTCGCAGGAAAACCAGAATGTCTGGGTCGCCATCGGCGCGCCGACGACCGCGCCGATGTATGTGGCGAAGTGAGCGGTCAGCGCGCGATCTCGACCAGCCCTTTCAGATAGCGCCGACCGTTCTCCACATAATGCTGCGCCGATTCGAGGAACTTTTCCCGCGAATCGGCCCCGAGCTCGCGGATGACCTTCGCGGGCGATCCCACGATCAGCGAATTGTCAGGAAACTCCTTGCCTTCCGTCACCAGCGCATTGGCGCCGACGAGGCAGTTCCTGCCGATCCTCGCACCGTTCAGGATCGTCGCGCCCATGCCGATGAGGCTGCCCTCGCCGATCGCACAGCCATGCAGGATCACATTGTGGCCGATGGTGCAGTCGGCGCCGATCGTCAGCGGATAGCCCATGTCGGTATGGAGAATGCTGTTGTCCTGGATGTTCGCGCGCGCGCCGATCGTGATCCACTCATTGTCGCCGCGCAGCACGCAGTTGAACCAGACATTGGCGTCCTCGCGCAGCTCGACGCGGCCGATGAGATGCGCGCCGGGGGCCACGAAATAGCGGCCTTCGGCGGGCAGGCGCGGCGCAATTCCATCGAGCGTGTAGAGCGGCATTCAGATTCTCCTCCGGGGATCGGTTCTTTCGGACATTGCCATTTCCCGCCGCGCGCGAAAAGCGGAGCCTGTCGCGGCCGGAAACGAGGGGCATGTTCGGCGCGGCGCTCAAATTAGTGTATAAACAGTTGCGGGCGCTTCGCTCTTAGCCGCTGGGCGGGCAATCGCCGGGCGTATTGGCCCTTTTTTACGGGCGCTTCGGCGAATTGGGAGGAAGAGGAACTGAACGGCGGCCTTCGTGACCAGATGCGGATGGCCGGCGCCTTCGCCGCGAAGGTTTTCGCGCGCGGCGCGGCGACGCCCTACCATGTGGTGAAGTCCATGGCGATCGCGCCGCCCGAGCGGCTGCGCATCGCGCCGCCCGACATTCGCACCGCCGATCCGACCGTCGCCGACGAGATCTACGCCGGCTATTTCTCTTTCGCCGGCAAGACCCTGCAAAGCTACGGCGCCTCGCCTTTCTCGCTCACGCCGCCCTCGCCGGCCTGGCGCCGCGCGCTCGCGGGCTTCTCCTGGCTGAGGCATTTGCGCGCCGCCGACAAGACGCTGGCGCAGGCCAACGCCCGGGCGCTCGTCGCCGATTTCCTCGCGCTGAAAAAGCCGCCTCATGACGATCCCGCGATGGAGCCGGCGGTGGTCGCCCGGCGCCTTCTGTCCTTCTTCGCGCAGTCGCCCGTGCTGCTGGAGGGCGCCGAGGCGGAGTTCTACGACGCCTTCATGATGTCGCTCGCCCAGAGCGCGCGGCTCATCTGGCGGGCGCTCGCCACCGGCCAGGCGCAGGGCGCCGACCGGGCGCTCTGCGCCATCGCCCTCGCGGAATTCGCGGTTTGCGCCGACACTGGCCGCAAGATCGCCCCGCAAGTGTCGCGCACGCTCTCGTCGGAGCTCGACCAGCAAATTCTGAGCGACGGCGGCCATGTCAGCCGCAATCCGCAAGTTGCGGTCGATCTGCTGCTCGACCTCCTGCCGCTGCGGCAGGTGCTCGCCGCCCGCGGCCTGCAGACGCCTCCCTCCATGCTCCGCGCCGTGGACCGCATGATGCCGACCCTGCGCATGCTGCAGCATGGCGACGGCTCGCTCGCGCTTTTCAACGGCATGGGCGCGACGGAGCTCGACCGCGTGGCGAATGTGCTCGCCAACGAGGATACGCGCGGCGCGGCGCCGCTGAAGGCCCCCTATGTCGGCTATCAGCGCCTCGAGGCGAAGGACGCGGTGGTCCTCGTCGAGGCCGGCGGTCCGCCGCCTTTCGAGTTCTCCGCCTGCTCCCATGCCGGCTTCCTCTCCTTCGAATATTCGGTGGGCGTCGAGCGGGTCGTCGTCAATTGCGGCGCGCCCGCCCCGCCCCATGAGGAGCTGCGGGAACTGGCGCGCGCGACGGCGGCGCATTCGACGCTCGTCATCGACGACCGCTCCTCCGCGCGCTTCGCCAGGAAAGACGCCGGCCGCTGGCGCGCCGGGCGCATTCTCGAGGGGCCGGGCCATGTCTCGGTCGAGCGCCACGACGCGCCGGGCGCGACGATCCTGTCGCTCTCGCATGACGGCTACGCGAAGGCTTTCGGCTTCATTCACGCGCGGGAGATCATTCTCGCGGCCGACGGGGCGACGCTCGCCGGCCGCGACCGTCTGCTCGCCGCCGAGGGCGCCGCCGCAGGGGCCGACGGCCCCGATTTCGCGGTGCGCTTCCATCTCCACCCGCGCGTGCGGGCCGTCGAGCTTCAGGAAGCGGTCGAGCTGCAATTGTCGAACGGCGAGACGCTGATTTTCGAAGCCGACGGCGTCTGGCCGCAGATCGAGGAAAGCATATTTTTCGCCGCGCCCGCCGGGGCGCGCAAATGCGCCCAGATCGTGCTGCGCGGAAAGGCCGCGCCGGACGCCGAGCTGCGCTGGTCGTTCCAACGGGGGTGACGGTTCCGCGCCCGGAGGATGTGTGATAAGCGCGGCGCGAACATCCCCGAAGAGGATTTTGAGCCCATGCCGGTCGATCAGCGTAAAGTCGCGCGCGCCCTTCTCTCCGTCTCGGACAAGACGGGACTCGTCGAGTTCGCGCGCGCGCTGGCCGGCCATGGCGTGGAGCTCCTCTCGACCGGCGGCACCCGCAAGGCGCTCAGCGAGGCCGGACTTGCGGTGAAGGACGTTTCCGATCTCACGCATTTTCCCGAGATGATGGACGGCCGCCTGAAGACGCTGCATCCCAAGGTGCATGGCGGCCTGCTCGCGATCCGCGAGAATCCGGAGCACGAGGCGGCGATGCTCGCCCACGACATCCGGCCGATCGACCTTCTCGTCGTCAATCTCTATCCCTTCGAGGCGACCCTCGCCAAGGGCGCGCCTTTCGCGGAATGCGTGGAGAATATCGACATTGGCGGGCCGGCCATGATCCGCGCCGCCTCGAAGAATCACGAAGACGTCGCCGTGGTGGTCGACCCTTCCGATTACGCCGCATTGGCGGACGAGATCGCCGCGACCGGCGGCGCCACGCTGCTCGCCACGCGCCGCCGTCTCGCACAGAAGGCCTTTGCGCGCACGGCGGCCTATGACGCGGCGATCTCCAATTGGCTGGCGGCGGAGCTCGGCGAAGCCGCGCCGCCCGTCCGCGCCTTCGGCGGCAGGCTCGCGGAGCCCATGCGCTACGGGGAGAACCCGCATCAGGCGGCGGGCTTCTATCTCACGGGCGAAACGCGGCCCGGCGTCGCCACCGCGCGGCAGGCGCAAGGCAAGCAGCTCTCCTACAATAACGTCAACGATACGGACGCCGCCTTCGAATGCGTCGCGGAATTCGATCCGGCGCGCGCGGCGGCCGTCGTCATCGTCAAGCACGCCAATCCTTGCGGCGTCGCGGAAGGCGCCTCGCTGCGGGAGGCCTATCTCAAGGCGCTGCGCTGCGATCCGGTTTCGGCCTTTGGCGGCGTCGTCGCGCTCAATCGCACGCTCGACGCGGCGGCGGCGCGAGAGATCGTGAAGATCTTCACCGAAGTCATCATCGCGCCCGACGCCGAAGACGAAGCGATCGAGATCGTCGGCGCGAAAAAGAATCTGCGCCTGCTGCTGACGGGAGGCCTTCCCGATCCCCGCGCGCGCGGCGTGACCTTTCGCAGCGTCGCGGGCGGCTTCCTCGCGCAGACGCGCGACAACGCCGTCGTCGACGACATGGATCTGAAGGCGGTGACGAAGCGCGCGCCGACCGCGCAGGAGCTCGCCGACCTGAAATTCGCCTATCGCGTCGTCAAGCACGTCAAGTCCAACGCCATCGTGTATGCGAAGGACCTTGCGACGGTGGGCGTCGGCGCGGGGCAGATGTCGCGCGTCGACAGCTCCCGCATAGCGGCTCATAAGGCGGGCGAGGCGGCGCAGGCGGCGGGCCTCGCGGAAAGCCTCGCCAAGGGATCGGTGGTGGCGTCGGACGCCTTCTTTCCTTTTCCCGACGGCCTGCTGACGGCGGCGGCGGCGGGCGCGACGGCGGTCATCCAGCCGGGCGGCTCGGTGAAGGACAATGAGGTCATCGCCGCCGCGGACGCGCAGGGCCTCGCCATGATCTTCACCGGGGTGCGGCATTTCCGGCATTAAATGTGATCGCATCTGGCGCCGGGGCGCGGGCGTCGGCTAAGGTCGGACGCATCGGAGGTTTCATGGAGCTCCCCATGCGTCGCGCCTTCACGCTTTCACTCGGCCTCGCCATGGCTGTCGCGCTTTTTTGCGGGGACGCACTGGCGAAATCGCGCAAGCCGGCGCCGGCGCAGCGGCCGGCCGCCGAAAGCGACGCCTTCCCGATCCCGCTGCCGAAGGAGCTCACGACCAGCGCGGATTGGCTCGACGGCGGCGCCGGAGACCCGGCTTCGGGCGCGCTGCCGCCGGACGCGCATGCGAACGATAATTATTTTCTCCTGCAGCAGGATTTTTCGAGGAACGACCCCACCCGCTTCACTGAAGCGGGCGGCCTCTTCGACAATCGCTGATCTTCAACGCTCGCCAGATGCGCCCGTCGATCGGCGATCGGCGTCAGTCGCCGCACCCCAAGCGCCGCTCCTCGGCGACGATCTCGCGCACCGCGGCCCGCTGACGCGCCGACAGCGGCGCGTCGCTTATGTCGTCGAAACTGCAGCCGGCGTTGCCGAAGGCCCGGATGGCGCGCGCCGTCTTGAAGCAATAGCCGGCGTCCTTGTAAATCTGGTTGCGCTCCGCCCAGAGGCTCGCGCAGGAAGCCTGCGCGACGGACGGCGCCAGAGCGGCGCATGTCGCGGCGGCGGCCAGCGAAGAGACAAACATTTTATTACGCATTTCATTTCCCCCCGGTCTTGCTCGCCCAGCTCGCGCGGAGCGGCAGTCGCAATAACGCCTGCGGCGGGAAGCCGATCGCGTCGTCCCTTGGATTATATGCCGACGCGCAGCGGCGCGGGGACCGCGGATCGCGCAACCCGGCCCGCAGGTAAAGGCGGATTCCGTGTGACGCCGCACGAGCGGCAGGGGCTACCTTCCCGCGCCCGCCGGCAGAATGTCGGCCGGCGAAAAGCTCAAATTCACGCCGAAGCGGATGCTGTGCATGCCGCTCGTGTTGCAGATCGGCGCTGAATAGAGCGCGGCGCTCGTATTGTAGAGCGGATAGTCATGCTCCAGCTTGATGTAGAGATATTCGGCGTTGACCGAGATGTTGCGCGTCAGCGCGTAGCTGACGCCGGCGCCGACCGTCCAGCCCGGACGGAAGGGATTGTTGACGCTATTGCCGAAGGAATAGGCCGGACCGATCACGTTCGGACCCGAGAAGCTCCGGGGCGCGACGATATGGCCGTAGGCGAGGCCGCCCGCGCCGTAAACCAGGAAACGATCGAAAGCGTAGCCGAGCTTCACGCGCGCCGTGCCGAGATAGCCCGGGCGCGAGCCGGAGGTCGTTCCGTGGCTGTTGGTCGAGCCGCCGATCTCGCTGCGATATTGGAAGTCCGTCTCGAAGCCGCCGACGATATTGGCCCAGAGGGGCAGCATGTAGCCGAGCTTGAGCCCCCCCGCGAAGGCGACGCCGTTCATCGGCACCGGATCGGCGAAGCTGCCGTCGCCAACGGTCGGCCCGAACGTCACGCCGATGGTCGGTCCGCCCCAATTGATCGGGAACTCGCCCCCGCCGGGGAGCGGGAAGGGCCCGGCTGGCGGCGGCGCGCCTTGGTCGGACGGCGGCGGCGCGCCCTTGCACGCCCTGTCGAAGCTCCAGTCGTTCTTGCCGATCGTTCTGGGCTGCGTGATTCCGGACGCCGTGACCGTGACGAAGGTGCAAGGCCTGTCCAGGGTGCGGCAGACGCCCGCCCGATCGCAGACCTCAATGGCGCCGGAATAGATCACCGCATCCGTGCGGCCGCCGGGCAGAACGCGGGCGGCGAAAATGGTGCCGCGCACGCCGATCGTCGCCGTCGGCGTCCTGACCTCGTAGCCTTTGTGCGCGCCGGGCGTCGAGACGAAGCGGAAGGCGCCCTTGGCGGCGTTGAAGACGACGCCCGAGCCCGCCGAATAGACGAAGCTGTCGAGCCTCACCTTCGAGGAAGGGCCCATCTGCATCGCGGTGCGGTCGACGAAAGCGAGCCTGGCGCGGCTGTCGGCGCCGGTCGTCAGCACCTCGTCGAAATAGACCGTGTCGCCGGTCGAGAGACGCGCGCTGCGGCCGCTGGTCGCGCCCTGCACGTCCTTCTCGACCGAGGCCGCGTTGCCGATCGCCTCCTCCGCGGCTGCGGGAACGGACAAGGCGCAAAGAACGGCGCAACAAAGGGCCGAGAGTGAGGTCGCTATTCTGCGCATCAGGCGCGCCCCCATGGCCCGTGATTCAAATGAAATACGAAAAGCGAAGGCCGAGCCCGCCTTTAAACGCAAGCTATCGCAAGCCGGCGGCGGAGGCGCAACCGGTTGGAGCCGAACGAATTCTCAAATTTCGTGACAGTGGCCTTTCCGCCACACCCGGGGTAGCGCGGACGAGCGCGTTTTAGAGCCGCGTCGTCTCGCTCAATTCGCCCTCCGCGAAAGGCTCCTCGAATTCGGCGACGAAGCCGCCCGCGAAGACGCGCCCCACCACCGCCGCCTTGACCCCGAAGGCGACGCGATCGCCGACGGCGACGTCCGCCGCCGCGTCGACGCTGACGCCGGCGATCGAGACGTCGTTGATATGGGCGACCATCTCCATGCCGTCCGGCATCCGCACGCGGGTCCACGGCATCCGCGGAACGATGCGCTTGTGGCGGCGGCCCTCGGGCAGGCCGCAGCGCTCCCGGTTCGCAAACCAGATGAGCTGTCCGGCGAGCCGGCGCCGGCGCGTCTCCGTCAAATCGAGCGTGATGGCGAAGCCGCCTTCTATCCGGCGCTCCACATCGCCCTCAAGCCGGCCGAGCTCGCTGGCGTAGACGACGACATGATCGCCATAGCGGGGCTCGAGCGGCGTCGCGAAGGCCATTTCCGCCGTCGAAGCCTCCATGATCCGGCACGAATGCTCCGTCCCGCCGGGCAGGACGAGCGACGCGGCGAGATCGACCCGCACCAGCGGTCCGTGCATTCGTCCGGGAAGCGCGCCCGTTTCAAAAATGGTTTGCAGAGACATGCCGCCCCGAGCCACTCTGTTTACCAGAACGACGTTTACACAGATGTCCTCATACAGGGTTAACGAGAGCTTTGCGGGACGGCCCATGCGCTGATGCGGAGGGCTTTGCGTAACGGCTCCGGCTGTGGCAGATAGGCGCAGGCCATTCCAAGGGGATCACCATGGCGGCGGACGTCACTTTTCCCGCGGCGGCGGCGGCGGGGCTTCTCTCCTTTCTGTCGCCCTGCGTGCTGCCGCTGGTGCCGCCTTACCTGACCTATCTCGCGGGCGTCTCCATGGAGGACCTCGAGATGGAGACGCGCTCGCAGGCGCGGCGGGACGTCCTCTTCTCGGCCGTCCTTTTCGTGCTGGGCTTCACGACCGTCTTCGTGGCGCTCGGCGCGACGGCGAGCGCCTTCGGCGCCGTCATTCGCGCCAATCTGCACATCCTGTCCTGGGTCGCCGGCGCCGTCATCATCCTGATGGGGCTGCATTTCGTGGGCCTGCTCAAGGTCAGCCTGCTCTATCGCGAGAAACGGGCCGAAATCTCCAAGCCCATTGGCCTTTTTGGCTCCTATGTCATGGGCCTCGCCTTCGCCTTCGGCTGGACGCCCTGCATCGGGCCGATCCTCGCGGCGATCCTCGCCGTCGCGGGAACGCAGGACACCGTCGCGCGCGGCGCGGCGCTGCTCGCGACCTACTCCGTCGGACTGGGCCTGCCCTTCATCGGCGCGGGTTTCGCGCTCGGGCGCTTCCTCGCCTTCGTCGCGCGCTTCCGCAAGCATTTCAGCAAGGTCGAGAAGATCGTCGGCGCGCTGCTGATCTTCACCGGCGTCGCCTTCCTTACCGGCGGAGTGCAGGAAATGTCTTTCTGGCTTCTCGAAATGTTCCCCGGACTGGCGGCGCTTGGATGAGGGCGCCGCCCGGCGTCGAGATCGCCGACGATCCGCGCCTGCCGGAGATCGACCGGCTGCGCGGGCTCGTCATGGTCGTCATGGCGCTCGACCATATGCGCGACTTCTTCGACGCCGACACGCTTCGCTTCAGCGCCACGAATCTGGACCGCACCTATCCCTTTCTCTTCCTCACCCGCTTCGTCACGCATTTCTGCGCCCCGACCTTCGCGCTTCTCGCCGGCGTCGGCGCCTGTCTCTACGGCGCGCGCCAGCGGGACCCGAAGGCGCTGAGCCTCTTTCTCGCGACGCGGGGCGTCTGGCTCATCCTGCTCGACGCTTTCGTCATCAGCCCCGTCTGGAGCGGGCCCGGGCGCATCGAGCTTGGAACCCTCTGGGCGATCGGCTGCGGCCTTCTCTCGCTCTCCCTTCTGTCCCTGTCGCCGCCGCGCGCCGTCCTCGCCGTCGGCGCGGCGATCATTCTGGGCCATAATCTCCTCGACGGGGTTCACGCCGCAGACCTCGGAAGCTTCGGCCCTTTCTGGCCGCTGCTGCACCAACAGGGCCCCTTGCCCTTTGGCCTCGCCGGGGACGTCTATTACCCCGCCCTCCCCTGGATCGGCGTCGTGGCGCTGGGCTATGGAATCGGACCGCTCTTCCAGACGGAGACCGAGCGGCGCGACCGGACGCTGCGCCTCGCCGGCATCGGCGCGCTGGCGCTCTTCGTTCTGTTGCGCGCGGGCAATTTCTATGGCGACCCGCATCCCTGGGCGGCGCAAAGGGACGGCGTCTTTACCGTCCTCTCCTTCGTCAACGTCACGAAATATCCGCCGTCGCTTCTTTATCTTCTCGTCACGCTCGGCGGCGCCGCGCTCGCCCTGCCGCCGCTGGCGAGGCTCGGCGGCAAGGCCGGACAGG
>Ga0123398_1021938_pt1 | contig 13383 bp, 17 predicted proteins | sample T5LHNO3metaT_FD_89926 | JGI IMG/M metagenome (GOLD analysis project Ga0123398, IMG submission 89926) | Methane-oxidizing artificial microbial communities from Washington, USA to study methane cycling - T5-LHNO3 metaT (Metagenome... | ecosystem: Engineered > Modeled > Simulated communities...
CCATAAGGACCCCTCCCAATAGGGTGACGACAGGACTTCTCCCTGAGCGCGTACTCAAACGCTGCACAACCTTGGGTGTTCCTCTTATTGTTGGGAAGGAAACGCCGAGCCTGAGAAATGGTTGCATCGGCGCCACAAAAATATTTTTCGGCCGCGATGGCCGTCACAATTTCGCCTTATGCCGGAAAAACGGCGCAGCCATACGGGCGTCGTCAGCCCGGCGGCTTCACTTCCTTTCCAGCCGCGCGATCAGGCTCGACGTGTCCCAGCGCTTGCCGCCCATCGATTCGACCTCGGCGTAGAACTGATCGACGAGCGCCGCGACGGGGAGCTTGGCGCCGTTGCGGCGCGCCTCGGCGAGGCAGATGGCGAGGTCCTTGCGCATCCATTCGACCGCGAAACCATGGTCGAACGCGCCCGCCAGCATTGTTTTCGTGCGATTCTCCATCTGCCAGGACTGCGCCGCGCCGTTCTTGATGAGCTCGATCACGGCCTCCGCGTCGAGGCCCGCGCTTTTCGCGAAATGCAGCGCCTCGGAGAGGCTCTGGATCAGGCCGGCGATGGCGATCTGATTGACCATCTTGGCGAGCTGGCCCGAGCCCGGCGGACCCATGAGCCGGCAGGCGCGGGAATAGGCGGCCATCACCGGCTCGGCCCTGGCGTAGACCTCGGGCTCGGCGCCGCACATGATGGTGAGCCTGCCGTTCTCCGCCCCCGCCTGTCCGCCGGAGATCGGCGCGTCGACGGCGCCGATGTCGAGCTTCCTGGCTTCGGCGTAAAGCTCGCGGGCGACTTGCGCCGAGGCGGTGGTGTGGTCGACAAAGATCGCGCCCGGCTTCATGCCGGCGAAGGCCCCGTCGGGGCCAAGGGTCACGGCCCGGAGGTCGTCGTCATTGCCGACGCAGGAGAAGACGAAATCCGCGCCCTCGGCCGCCAGCCGGGGGGTCGGCGCCCAGATCGCCGCGCCTTGTTGCAAGGCGACAAACTTTTCCGCCTTGGCGATCGTGCGGTTGTAGACCGTAACCTTATGGCCCGCGCGGGCGAGATGGCCGGCCATGGGAAAGCCCATGACGCCGAGCCCGAGGAAGGCGACATTCCTGGAATCGGACATGGATCAGCCGCCCGTCATGCTCATATGACGCGCGACCGAAGGAGTCTCATTCGCGCGGTCGATGATGAAATCATGGCCCTTGGGCTTGCGCAAAATGGCGGCCTCGATCGCGGCGTGCAGCAGCGCGTCGTCGGCGCTTTCGCGCAGCGGCGCGCGCAGGTCGATGGCGGCGTCCTGGCCGAGGCACATATAAAGCGTGCCGGTGCAGGTGACGCGCACGCGGTTGCAGCTCTCGCAGAAATTATGGGTCATCGGCGTGATGAAGCCGACGCGCCCACCCGTCTCGCCGACGCGCATATAGCGGGCGGGGCCGCCGGTGCGATAGTCTATTTCCGTGAGGGTGAAAGCCTCGCTGAGCGTCTCGCGTACGGCGGTCATGGGGAGATATTGATCGGCCCGCGCGGGGCCGTCGAGCTCGCCGAGCGGCATGACCTCGATGAAGGTCATGTCCATGCCGCGTTCATGGGCGAAGCGGACGAGGGGAACGAATTCATCCTCATTGACGCCTTTCAGCGCCACGGCGTTGAGCTTCACTCTCAACCCCGCTTTCAGCGCCGCGTCGATCCCCGCCAGAACGCGGGCATGGTCGCCCGTGCGGGTGAGCGCGCGGAAACGGCCCGAGTCGAGCGTGTCGAGCGAGACATTGACGCGCCTCACGCCGCAATCGGCGAGCTCGGCCGCGAAGCGGGAGAGCTGCGAGCCATTGGTGGTCAGCGTCAGCTCGTCGAGCCTGCCGGAGACGAGGTGACGCGACAGGGCGCGAAAGAGCGTCATCACATTATGGCGCATCAGCGGCTCGCCGCCGGTGATGCGCAATTTCCGCGCGCCGCGCGCGATGAAGGCGGCGCAGAGCCGGTCGAGCTCCTCGAGCGTCAGCAGATCCCTGCGCGGCAGGAAGGTCATGTGCTCCGCCATGCAGTAGACGCAGCGGAAGTCGCAGCGGTCCGTCACCGAGACGCGCACATAGGAAACCGCGCGGCCAAAGGGATCGACGAGCGGCGCGGGCGCGGCGGCGGCGGGTTTCTGCGTGAAGGCGTTCATACCGGCGTTTCCCGAGGGCGGACGGTCGCCGCCTTAACTCCTTCATATATTGATGTCAGCGAATGGCGTGAAGCCCGAGCAATTCTATATAGCTATCGGAAACGCCGATAGCGGGCGCTTTCCAGCGGCGGGACTCGCGCGGATAATGTGCGCCGGCGGAGACGAAATGCAGGAGCCTTCCGTGACAGCCGACCCCTGGCCCACCGAAATCCGCGTCCTCGACAATGGCCGCAATCTTCGCGTCGTCTTCGACGACGGGGCGAGCTTCACCTTGAGCGCCGAGCTGCTCAGGGTGCGCAGCCCCAGCGCCGAGGTGCAGGGCCATTCGCCCGACGGGCAGAAGACGGTCGGCGGCAAGCGCAACGTCATGATCATCGCCGTCGCGCCGGTGGGAAATTATGCGATCCGGCTCGACTTCGACGATATGCACCGCACCGGCATCTATACATGGCGCTATCTGCGCGACCTCGGCGAGACGGCCGAGGCGAGCTTCACGGCTTATCTCAACGAGCTGAAGGCGAAGGGGCTGGATCGGGACCGGCCCGGAGAGGCCTGAGCCGGTCTGTTTCCGCGTTCTGGCCAGGCTCGGCCCAATGCGTCTCCGTCATTGCAATGACGGCCCTTCGGCGGCGCAGGGCGCCTTCAAAAGCAAGAACAGCCCTTACCGCGTCACGACCACCTTCGTGCCCACCCTCACGCGGTCATAGAGGTCCACCACGTCGTCATTGGTCATGCGGATGCAGCCCGAGGATACGGCCTGGCCGATCGTCTCCGGCTCGTTGGAGCCGTGGATGCGGTAGAGCGTGCCTGAAAGATACATGGCGCGGGCGCCGAGCGGATTGTTGACGCCGCCCTCCATATGGCGCGGCAGATCGGGTCGGCGCCTCAGCATCTGCGCCGGCGGCGTCCAGTCGGGCCATTCGCGCTTGCTGGAGATGTGGCGGGTTCCCGCCCATTCGAAGCCCGGACGGCCGACGCCGACGCCATAGCGAATCGCCTGGCCTTCGCCGAGCACGTAATAGAGGCGGCGCTCGCTCGTATTGATGACGATGGTGCCCGGCGCGTATCTCGCGTCGAAGGCCACGATCTCGCGCGGGATGGCGACCGCCTGCGGGCGGCCCTGGCTCGTCGGGGCGGCGGGCGCGGGGGCGCCGCCGAAAAGCTCGGTCAGCGGGTCGATGGATTCCGCCGGGGACGCGGCGTTGCGCGCGAGGCCCTGCGTCGGGAGCGCGCCGACGCAGGCGAAAATGCAGAGCGATGCAAGGACGAGCCGTCGCATGAATATTCCCTGTTCGATCGGTGGAGAAGCGGCGCGCCGTTGACGCCCGTGCAAATCATGGCGCCGAGAGCGCGACTGCATTGATTAGTCTCAAACGCGGATTCGCGGCGCAAGCGGCAAGCGGCAAGCGCCTGTGACCACAGCGCGTTTCCTCCGCGACAGTTGCAACCATGCAACAGTATGATTGCTAAAATCTTAGCGACCGCGCCTGCTTGACGCCAGGGAGCGCCCGGATCGCCGCAAGCACGTCGTCGGAGAGGGGCCCGTCCACGGCGACGAGCGCGACGGCGCAGCCGCCCGGCCTGTCGCGGCCCAGGGCGAAGGTGGCGATATTCACCTCCGCCGCGCCGAGCGCGCCGGCGAATCGGCCGATGAAGCCGGGCCGGTCCTCGTTCTGCGTGTAGATCATCGACGGCGCGAATTCGGCGTCGACGCCGATCTCGCCAATGCGCATGATTCGCGGCTTGCCGTCGTGAAAGACCGTGCCGGCGATGCGGATCTCGCCCTCGGCGGTTTTTGCGGCCAGCGTGACGAGCGACTCATAGCCGGCCGGCGCCTCGCGGGCGACCTCCTCCACCGCGATCCCGCGCGCCTTGGCGATGGCCGGCGCGGAGACGGGAGTCGCGTCTTCCAGAATCGGCTTCAGCAGGCCGGCGAGCGCCGCCGCCGTCACCGCCTTGGTTTTTTGTTGCGCGATATGTCCTTCGAAAACAATGGAAAGCGTCTCGACGCCCGAGCGCGCGACCTGGCCGATAAAGAGGCCGAGCTTCTCGCCGAGCGCGATGAAGGGCCTGAGATGCGGCGCTTCCTCGGCGGTGATGGACGGGAAATTGACGGCGTTCGCGACGGCGCCGCGCGTAAAATAGTCCGACATCTGCTCGGCGATCTGCAGCGCGACCTTCTCCTGCGCTTCGGTCGTGGCGGCGCCGAGATGCGGCGTGCAGACGACGTTGGGCCGCCCGAAGAGCGGATTCTCGACGGCGGGCTCCACCGCGAAGACGTCGAGCGCGGCGCCCGCGACATGGCCCTCGTCCAGCGCCCGGGCGAGCGCCGCCTCGTCGAGCAGGCCGCCGCGCGCGCAATTGATGATGCGCACGCCCTTGCGGGTCCTGGCGAGCGCCTCGGCCGAAAGGATGTTCCTCGTTTGCGCCGTGAGCGGCGTGTGAAGGGTGATGAAATCGGCGCGGGCGAGAAGATCGTCGAGTTCGACCTTCTCGACGCCGAGCGTTTGGGCGCGCTCCGCCGTGAGGAAGGGATCATAGGCGAGAACCCGCATTTTTAGGCCCTGCGCCCGGTCGGCGACGATCGCGCCAATATTGCCGCAACCGACGATTCCGAGCGTCTTGCTGGCGATCTCGACGCCCATGAAGCGGTTCTTCTCCCATTTGCCGGCCTGGGTGGAGGCGTCGGCGGCGGGGATTTCACGGGCGAGGGCAAGCATCATCGCAATGGCGTGCTCGGCGGTTGTGACTGAATTGCCGAAAGGCGCGTTCATCACGATCACGCCCTTGGCCGTCGCGGCCGGGATGTCGACATTGTCGACGCCGACGCCCGCCCGCCCCACGACCTTCAACCGTCCGGCGCAAGCGAGAATCTCGGCCGTCACGCGGGTCGCCGAGCGGATGGCGAGCCCGTCATAGGCTCCGATGGCGGCGGCGAGCCTCGCTTTGTCCTTGCCGAGCGCGGGCTCGAAATCGGCCTCGATCCCCCGGGAGCGGAAAATCTCGACGGCGGCGGGGGAGAGGGAGTCGGAGATGAGGACGCGAGGCGGCATGGGGCTTCTTCCTGCGGATCAGCCTGAATTGATCCAGTCTTCGACAATGAGGCCTTCGACGCGGCGGAACTCTTTGCCATTTGCGGAGACGAGCGTCAGGCCGCGCGCCAGCGCCTGTCCCGCGATCAGGACGTCATATGGGCCGATTGGCGCGCCTTCCGCCCGCAGCTTCGCGCGGATCTCTCCGGCGGCGATCGAGTCTTCCAGATCGAAAGGCGCAACCTCGAAGCGCAGGGCCCGCAACTTAGCGAGATTGGCCTCCACCCGTGCGCTCTCATAGGCGCCGAAATAGAGTTCATGCGTGACGATGGCGGACAGGCAAACGTCCTCCGGCCGATGCTCGCGTAACCGCCGCAATAAAGTGGAATCGGCAGCCTTGAGCAAATGGATGACGGCGTTGGTATCGAGAAGATAGCGCAAAATCAGAACGTTTCATCGAGTTCCGGACGATCCTGCACAGGCGGCTGTTCGCGGCCGTCTTTCAGAAAATCGTCGGAAAACGCGCCGGCGACGGCGTCGAGCCAAGCCCAATCCTTGGGGATCGGCTCGAGAATGATCGTATCGCCGCGCCGACGGATGCGCACTTCGTCGGCGTCTATTCGGAAATCCTTTGGGAGGCGCACGGCCTGCGAGCGACCGGTCCAGAAGAGCTTCGCCTTGTCCATCAGGACTCCATTGATATATTCCAAAAAGATATACCAGAAGGTCCGACGGTTCAAGATCAGGCCGCTTCGACCGTCGCCGTCGCCTCGGCATAGGCCCAATCGAGCCACTGCGTCAGGATCGCGACGTCCGAGGCTTCGACCGTCGCGCCGCACCAGATGCGGAAGCCGGGGGGCGCGTCGCGATAGGCGCCGAAATCATAACCCGCGTCCTCCGCCTCGATCATGGCGACCATCTTCTTGGCGAGCGCCGCCCTCTCTTCCCCGGTCCGGGCCGCGCTCTCGTCCGAGAAGACGAGGCAGACGCCGGTATTGGAGCGCGTGGCGGGGTTTTTGGCGAGATGGTCGATCCAGGGCGTCCGCGCAACCCAGTCGGCGACGGCCTGGGCGGAGGCGTCGCAGCGGGCGCGCAGCGCCGGCAGGCCGCCGATCGACTTCGCCCAGGAGAGCGTGTCGAGATAATCCTCGGTCGCGAGCAGCGAGGGCGTGTTGATCGTGTCGCCCTCGAAAATGCCCTCGATCAGCTTGCCCTTGCTGGTGAGTCGGAAAATCTTGGGCATGGGCCAGGCCGGCGTGTGGCTTTCCAGGCGCTCCACCGCGCGCGGCGAGAGGATCAGCATGCCATGCGCCGCCTCGCCGCCCATCACCTTCTGCCAGCTATAGGTGGTGACGTCGAGCTTGGCGAAATCGAGATTCTGGGCGAAGGCGGCCGAGGTCGCGTCGCAGATCGTCAAACCCTTCCGGTCGGCGGGGATGAAGTCGGCGTTGGGCGCGCGCACGCCCGCCGTTGTGCCGTTCCAGGCGAAGACGAAGTCGTTGTCGAAATTGATCTGCGAGAGATCGGGCAGTTCGCCGAAGGGCGCGGTGAAGGTCCGCGCGTCGGGCAGCCGCAACTGCCTGACGACATCGGTCACCCAGTCGGCCGAGAAGCTCTCCCAGGCCGCGACATCGACGCCGCGCGGACCGAGAAGCGACCACAGCGCCATCTCGACGGCGCCCGTGTCGGAAGCCGGCACGATGCCGATGCGGTAGTCTGACGGAACCTGCAGCACCTCGCGGGTGAGGTCGATCGCCCGCTTGAGCTTGCCCTTGCCCGTCCTGGAGCGATGCGAACGGCCGAGCGCCGCGTCTTTCAGATTTTCGAGCGACCAGCCCGGACGCTTGGCGCAGGGGCCGGAGGAAAAACGCGGATTGGCCGGCTTGGCGCCGGGCTTGGTCGTAGCCATGGCATGTCCTGATCGTCGCGCGGGGCGCAAGAAGTCGCTCCGCGCTACGCTCTCGTCATGAAATCGTCAAGACTTCCCAAGCAAGACTTCCCAAGCAGGCGTTCGCAGGATCACCCGCGCACCGACAGCTTGCGATAGGGGTTCGCCAAGCCGGTCTCGTAGACATGGCCGTATTCGGTCTTCTCATAGCTCACAGTCTCGGCCGGCAGGGCGATGGTCAGCGAGACGACCTTGAGCGGGAAATCCGGCGTCGCGGAGACGCTGTCGCATTTGAGCTCCGTCGGGCCGGCGCCCGCCGAGAAATCCGCCACGGCCGCGCCGTCGGCCGTCAACGCCCGCGCCCAGCCGGGGGTTCCCACATGCCGCGCGACGACGGGATTTTCGACGAAGACGGGCGTTTTGGCGTCGTCGAAGGCCGGGCTCGCAAAGACATATTCGGCGAGGACCGAGCTGCGGGTGACCTTGTGGTCGGGCGACGGCGGACGGCCAACCGAATAAAGGATCAGCTTGCCGCCCGCGAGGGCCGCCTCGATCTCTTCCGCGGTCGCATTGGCGTAGGCTTCGGCTAGTCTCATTTCTGGCGCTCCTTTTCACGGATTCTGTCGCATCTGCGACAAAGCGGGCCTGGGGAGAGGCCGTTCGGCGCGCTTTCCGCAAGCGGCGTGCCGGCAAACGCCGACGCCGACGCCGCTGGCGCGATTTTTTCTAGAAGGACAGAAAAGAAAGAAGGGAGAGAGGCGCCATGACCGAGGCGAAGGACTACAAATATTTCCTCACCTATAGCGGCGTGCGCATGCCGCTGAAGCTCGTGGAGCCGCTCGCGCCCGGCGAACTCGGCAACCGCAACACCTATTTCCGCGCCACCTATGATTCCTCAGGCCGGATCGAGACCTGCGAGAAAATGGTTTACGGCGAGGTGGAGCTCTCCCACCAATACGCCTATCGCGCCGACGGCTCGCTGGCGCGGGCGAGAATCGAGTTGGGCGACGAGGTGACGGAGGTCGATTGCGACGAGACCGGGGCGCCGATACGATACTAGCCTTGCCGCGCCCTCATTGACCGGCTGGAGCCGGGCGAGAGAGGCGGAGATTTTGGGCCGGGCTCATCCCGCCTCCCCCGGAGTTTTCGCCCCGATCGCCAGCGCATGCACCCCTTCCGCGATTTCCTGCGCCAGCAGGGCGTTCACCAAGCGGTGCCGCTCCACCCGGCTCTTGCCCTCGAAGGCCGCGCTCACCACCTCCACCCTGAAATGGCTTTCATTGCCGTGGCGCTTGTCGCCGGCATGGCCGTGCCCCGCGTGGTGGCGCGATTCGTCGATCACTTCCAAGGAAATCGGCGCGAGCCCCTCGGCAAGCTTCTTCTCGATGCGCGCGGCCACCGGTCCTTTACCCTGATCCGCCATGATGTTCTTCTCCTTCTGTCCCGCCAGCTAAGCCCGGGGCGCCTCTCTTGCAAGAATGGGCGCAAGAACGATCGCCTGCGAAAATTGGCGCCGTCCGCGCTTGCGGCGGGGACCGCGACCATCATAATGGAATGAAATGAACCTCAATTCGCCCCTCTTCGACCGAATCAGAACGCAGCGCCAGCCGCGGGAGGAGAAGCGCGAGTCGGGGATCAAATGCGACGCGCCCGGCTGCGAGGCGGAGGGCGGCTATCGTGCGCCCATGGGCCGGCTGCGCGAGGGGCAATATTTCTGCTTCTGCCTCGACCACGTCCGCGAATACAACGCGACCTACAACTATTTCAACGGGATGAACGACGCCGACGTCGCCCGCTACATGAAGGACGCGACGGTGGGCCATCGCCCGACCTGGGCCATGGGCACGCGCCGGGGCGACGCCGGATTCCGCGAGGACGGCGGCGCGACAGGCGATGTGCTCGGCATGTACCGCGCCCGCCGCCACCGCCACGCCGCCGAGAAGAAGGAGCCGCGCTACTCGCCGGTGACCATGCGCGCCTTCGAGGCCCTCGGCCTCGACGAAACGGCTGGACCGGAGGCCATCCGGGCGCGCTATAAGGAACTCGTCAAGCGTCACCACCCCGACGCCAATGGCGGCGATCGTTCCCGCGAGGAGAAATTGCGGGAAATCATCCATGCCTATAAGACGCTGAGGGCCGCGCGGCTCGTCTGACGCCTGGATCGCAGACGCCGCTTGCCCGCCCGCCAGACGGAGGACGATTTTGGTCGAAGAAGTTAAATCCGGCTCGGGCCTCGAAAGCGTTCCGGACATCAAGATTCCGGCGCGCGAGGTTTTCGGAATCGACACGGATCTCGTTGTCCCGGCCTTCTCCGAGCGCAACGAGCATGTGCCGGACCTCGACCCCGACTATCTCTTCGACCGCCAGACGACGCTCGCCATTCTCGCGGGCTTCGCGCGAAATCGCCGCGTGATGGTCACGGGCTATCACGGCACCGGCAAATCGACCCATATCGAGCAGGTTGCGGCGCGGCTCAACTGGCCCTTCGTGCGCGTCAATCTCGACAGCCACATTTCCCGCATCGACCTCGTCGGCAAGGACGCGATCGTGCTCAAGGACGGCAAGCAGGTCACGGAATTCCGCGACGGCATCCTGCCATGGGCGGTCCAGCACAATGTCGCGCTCTGCTTCGACGAATATGACGCCGGCCGTCCGGATGTGATGTTCGTCATCCAGCGCGTGCTGGAGGTCTCGGGCCGCCTGACGCTCCTGGACCAGAACCGCGTCATCCGCCCGCATCCGGCCTTCCGGCTCTTCGCCACGGCGAACACGGTCGGCCTCGGCGACACGTCGGGCCTCTATCATGGCGTGCAGCAGATCAACCAGGCGCAGATGGACCGCTGGTCGATCGTGACGACGCTCAATTATCTGCCGCACGACGCGGAAACCAATATCGTCGTCTCCAAGGTCAAGTCCTACGGCGCCACGAAGGAAGGGCGCGACATCGCCAACAAGATGGTGCGCGTCGCCGACCTCACCCGCAACGCCTTCATGGCGGGCGACCTCTCGACCGTCATGAGCCCGCGCACCGTCATCACCTGGGCGGAGAACGCCGAGATCTTCAACGATGTCGGCTTCGCCTTCCGCCTGACCTTCCTCAATAAATGCGACGAGCTGGAGCGCCCGCTGGTCGCCGAGTTCTATCAGCGCTGCTTCGGCAAGGAGCTGCCGGAGAGCGCGGTGAATGTGGTGATGACCTAGGGCGGCTCGCATAGTAGGCTGAGACATGGCCGACGAACCCGATAATCTCGTTTTGCATCTGCTTCGCCAGTTGCGTGAAGATGTCGCTGACACGCAGTCGCAGATTCATTCTCTGCGTGCGGATGTCGCTTCCGACCTAGCGACGATGCAGGCGAAGAACGAAGCGGAGCACAAGGCGACCCGCGAACAGATCGCCGGTCTGCGGCGCGCAGTGGTAGAGTATCACTCCGCCGTGCTCGGCCATGGGATGCTCATCAGCGATCTCGAGGCGCGCGTGCGCCGGCTGGAGCAGAAGGTCGGGATTTCCGACGCATAGCCGAAGCGCGGCGTCGTTATGCGTCGGGCGCCGGTCGTTCCTTGTTCTCGGCCTCGTTCAGGAAAGGCCTGTCATGAGGCCGTCACGGTCGCGCGCCCAAGGCTCCTTGAAATGAGGCCGAGACCATGACCCCCGACCGACTGAAAGACGCCCTTCACGCCGGCGTTCCCGGCTGCCTCTGGATCATCCGCTTCGACGCCGCGGGCCGCGCCGAGCCGGGGTCGGCCCACGACATCGAAACGCTCGGCAAGACGCGCGAGGGCTTCCTCTGGCTGCATCTGAACCTGACCGATGTGAGGACGCGGCCGCTCATCGGCCGGATCGCGGCGCTCTCGGAAAGCGCGCGCGAGGCGCTGTGCGACCAGATCGACCATCAATATCTCGAATATTCCGAGGGGCTCGTGAGCGGCGCGCTGCTCGATCACGAACACACGCTTTCCGGCCCCGCCTCGCAGACCAATTATCTGCGTTTCGCCATCGGCGACGCCTTCCTCGTCACGTCGCGGCGCAGCCCGATGAGCTGCGTGGACGCGACGCGCAGCGCGCTCGGCCGGGGCGCGACGGCCGAGTCGCCGATCGCGCTTTTCGAGATGATGGCGAATTTTCTCGTCGACGACCTGGTGCGGATGACGGCTCAAATCGGCGCGGCCTTCGATCGGGCGGAAGATCTCATCATCGATTCGCGGGGCCGCCGGGCGCGGCCGCTGCTCGGCTCCGCCCGGCGCGACGCGGTGCGCCTGTCGCGGCAGGTCGGCGGCCTCGTCTCGACGCTCGCGCGCCTCGAAGACATCGAGGACGATCCCGAGGCCCGCACGGACAACGAACTCCGCGAGACGGCCGCGCGGCTCGTTCAGCACACGGAGGCGCTGGCAGGCGAAATGTCGAGCCTGCAGGAGCGCGCCCGTCTGCTTCAGGACGAATTGAACGCCATTCTCAATCTGGAGACGAATGATCGGCTCTACGCGCTCACCGTCGTCACCATCCTGCTCCTGCCCGCGACCTTCGTGACCGGTTTTTTCGGCATGAACACGGATAATCTGCTGTTCGCCGGGAACGCCAACGGCACGCTCTACGCGACCATCATGTGCGGCATGGCCTCCGCTTTCGCGCTTGTGATGATGCGCTGGTTCGGGCTCACGAACCCGAAGGACGACGAGCCGTCCAAGCCCCCGCGCAGCGTCATGGAGCCGTCGCGGCCGGCGGATCGCAGCCTTTAGAGCGCGCAACGAAAAAGTGGGAACCGGTTTTTCGCGGGACGCGCGCTCTAAGCTTGAAATCGCCTTCGCCCGTCGGGGAAGCCGCTTTACAGCCGGGCCGGCGCCGAATAGGTTCCGCGCCACTTCCGGAACGCGCGGCGAAAAAGTGGAGACCGGTTTTTCGCGAGACGCGCGCTCTAAATTTTGGGGAGCGTCGCTCCCATTTGACCGAAAGATCGAAACTCATGCGCGCCGAGCCGCTTGCGCTCAAAGAACAGATCGAGCAGTCCATGGGACTGCTGAGGAGGCATCTTTGACGTCGAGACCGCGACCCGCCGTCTCGCCGAACTGAACGTCAAGGCCGAAGACCCGAATTTCTGGAACGACCCCGAGGAAGCGCAGAAGCTCATGCGCGAACGCACCCAGCTCGAGGAGCAGATGGGCGCGATCGACAAGCTCGCGCGCGATCTGGAGGACGCGGCGACTCTCGTCGAGCTCGGCGAGGAGGCCGGCGACGAGGCGACGGAGAAGGAGGGCGTCGAGGCGCTCAAGGCCGTGCTCAAGGACGCCCAACGCCGACAGATCGAGGCGCTCTTCTCGGGCGAGGCCGACGCCAACGACACCTTCATCGAAATCCATTCCGGCGCCGGCGGCACCGAAAGCCAGGACTGGGCGCGCATGCTGTTCCGCATGTACGCCCGCTGGGCGGAGCGCAAGAAGTTCAAGGTCGAGGTGATCGAGGAGACCGCCGGCGAAGAGGCCGGCATCAAATCGGGCACGCTGCTCGTCAGGGGCCACAACGCCCATGGCTGGGCCAAGACCGAATCCGGCGTGCATCGCCTCGTGCGCATCTCGCCTTTCGATTCGAATGCGCGCCGCCATACGAGCTTCGCGTCCGTCTGGGTCTATCCGGTGGTCGACGACCGGATCGAGGTGAACATCAACGAGTCGGACTGCCGTATCGACACGTATAGATCCTCCGGCGCCGGCGGACAGCACGTCAATACGACGGATTCGGCGATCCGCATCACCCATATCCCGACCGGCATCGTCGTCGCCTGTCAGGCCGAGCGCTCCCAGCACAAGAACCGCGCCACCGCCTGGAACATGCTGCGCGCCCGCCTCTATGAGCTCGAGCTCGAAAAGCGCGAGGCCGAAGCGAACAAGGCGGCGGCCAGCAAGACCGATATTGGCTGGGGCCATCAGATCCGCTCCTACGTCCTGCAGCCCTATCAGCTCGTGAAGGACCTGCGCACCGGCGTCGCCTCCGGCACGCCGCAGGAGGTGCTGGACGGCGATCTCGACGACTTCATGCAGGCGTCGCTCGCCCAGCGCATCTATGGCGGCGGGCCTGCGAGCGTCGAGGACGTGGAGTAGAGCTTGAGTAGCGCGCGATCTTCGTCCGGTGATTTGGCGGCGAGGAGGGTCGGGCGAAGGACCCTTCATGCATGAAGGCAGAACTTATCAGAGGGTGGAGCTGATCGCCGGGAGCCGGCGTCGCGCAGTTGGACGTCAGTGAGAAGGCCCGGATCGTCGCCGAGAGCGCGGAGCCGAACGCGAACATATCGGATGTCGCTCGACGCAACGGCGTGAGCCGC
>Ga0123398_1021077_pt1 | contig 13349 bp, 10 predicted proteins | sample T5LHNO3metaT_FD_89926 | JGI IMG/M metagenome (GOLD analysis project Ga0123398, IMG submission 89926) | Methane-oxidizing artificial microbial communities from Washington, USA to study methane cycling - T5-LHNO3 metaT (Metagenome... | ecosystem: Engineered > Modeled > Simulated communities...
CGCCCGAGTTGCCGCGGTTGACCGGCGCGTCGATCTGAAGGAAATCGTCATAGGGGCCGGCGCCGATGTCGCGGCCGCGCGCCGAGACGATGCCCGCCGTCACGGAGCCGCCGAGACCGAAGGGGTTGCCGACCGCGATGACCCAGTCGCCGACGCGCGGCGGCGCGCTGGCCCATTCGACATAAGGCAGCTTGTCGCCGTCATTCACCTTCAGCAGCGCGAGGTCGGTGCGCTTGTCCGTGCCGACGACCTTGGCGGGCAGCGTGCGGCCGTCTTCGAGCGTGACCTCGACATCCGTCGCGCGTTCGACGACATGGTTGTTCGTCACGACATAGCCGTCGGCGCTGAGGATGAAGCCCGAGCCCTGGGACATCGTCATGCGCTTTTGCGGCGTCTCGCCGAAGCGTTTGAAGAAGCGATACAGGGGATCGTCGGGCGAGAGCTCCTGGCCCTCGAAGGGATTTTGCGACTCTTCATAGGCCTTGACCTTGACGGCGACAACGGCGCCCTTCACGCGCTCGACGACATCGGCGAAGGAGGCGGGGCCCACGGGCGCGACCGTGACGGAGGACGGCGCCTCGGCGAAAGCCTTGTTCACGGGCGCGCCGACCGCCGCGCCAAGAGCGAGCGCGGCGGCGGCGCCCATCAGCGCGAAGCGCGAGGCGAGGCGGGGTCTGCGCTCATAAATCGGATGACGCATGTCAAAAACTCTCCATTCTCGCGGCGACGGGGGAGGAGGAACCGGGAGCCGCCGGCGTCGCCCGCATGAGGAAGATGGAGACGCCCCGCTTGCCATCCAATGGCCGGCGGATGAAACTTTCGTAAGGAGAAGCGCGGCCGCAATCCAAGACCGCGCTTAAGAACGCACGAGATAAAGCCGCCTCACAGCCAGCCGGCTCTGCGGAAGCGCCAATACAGCGTCAGGCAAATCGTGAAGGTGACGGCGAGCACGCCAAAATAGCCATATTCCCACTTGAGCTCGGGCATGTGCTCGAAATTCATGCCGTAAATGCCGGCGATGGCCGTCGGCACGGCGAGGATCGCCGCCCAGGCGGCGAGGCGGCGCGATATGTTCGTCTGCTGCATCTGCGCATTCATCAGGCTCGCCTCGAAAGCGAAGGCGAGCGTCTCGCGCAGCGTGTCGATACGCTCCTGCGCGCGGCGCAGATGGTCGCGGACGTCGCGGAAATGCGGACGCATGACCGGATCAATGACGAAAATGTCGGTGCGCTCCAGGCGACGGCAGACGTCCTGCAGCGGAACGACGGCGTTGCGCAGGCGCAGGAGCTCGCGGCGCAGCGTGTAGAGTTGCTCGATCTCCTCCTGCCCCATGGTGATCGTCAGGACATGATCCTCGATGTCGTCGACCTGATCGTTGATGCAGTCGAGCACGGGGGAGTAGTTGTCGACGATGAAATCCAGAATGGCGTAGACGATGAAGTCCTCGCCTTCCGAAAGACGCTGCGCCCGCGCCTCGCAGCGGTGGCGCACCTCCGCATAGCTTTGCGAGGCGCCGTGGCGCACGCTCACGACATAGCCGGCGCCCACGAAGAGATGCGTCTCGCCGAAAGTGACGCGGCCGTCCTCCATCTGCGCGGTGCGCGCGACGATGAAGAGGCTGTCGTCGAATTCCTCGAGCTTGGGAAATTGATGCGCCTTGGCGGCGTCCTCGACCGCGAGCGGGTGCAGCGAGAATTGCGTTCTCACCCGCTCCAGGAGATCGACGTCGGGCTCGTAAAGGCCGATCCAGACGACGTGATCCTCGCGCTTCGCCCACGCGCCGGCGTCGTCAATGTCGATATCGGCGGCCTTGACGCCCTTGCAGTAGGCGACGGCGTTGACGACGCCGGGGCGGATCGCCGCCTCCGGCTTCGTCTGGTTCGGCGCCGGGGCGTCCATCGCCCGGTCAGGCCTTGGGCCCGCCGCGCGTCACGCCGACTTTCGCCGGACGCAGCACGCGCTCGCCGATCACATAGCCCTGCTCCACGACCTGGGCCACCGTGCCGGCGGGCTGGGTCTCGTCCGGGATCTCGAACAGCGCCTCGTGCTGGTTGGGGTCGAATTTGGCGCCTTGCGCCTCGATCGGCTTCACGCCGAAACGGGCGAGGCGCGACAGGAAGTCGCGCTCGGTGACGGTAAGCCCATCGAGTAGCGCCTTGGCCACGGGATCGAGATTGGAGCGCGCCTCGGCCGGCACGCTCTCGGCGGCGCGGCGGAGATTGTCGGCGAAAGCCAGCATCTCGCGCGCGAAATTTGCGACGCCGTAAATTTTCGCGTCGGCGACCTCCTTCTCGGCGCGGCGGCGGACATTCTCCACCTCCGCCATGGCGCGCAGGACCTTGTCCTTGAGACCGGCGTTTTCCTGATAAAGATTTTCGAGCTCGGTGAAAGGCTCGGGCTCGCTGATGGGAGATTCCGCCGAGGGCTGCGACAGGGAGGACGCTTGCGCCTCGCCCCCTTCGCCCTGCGGCGGCGGAGTTTCAGCGTTGTGCCCGGCGTTGCTCTGGTCGCTCATGCTCATGTCCGTCTTTTGGATAAGGGACGCTCTTCAAAGGCCTCGATATCTGCGTTCGAGACCATAAAATCAAGTCGCCGCGACGCTCTGCGCCCGGGCGAGGCGCTTCTCCCCCGCGGGCTCGAAGACTTCCAGAAGCGCCCGCTTGATCGCCGCCTGGCGCTGCGCGGCGACGATTTTCGTCCCTGTCAGATCCGTGACGTAGAAGGCGTCGACCGCCCGCTCGCCGAAGGTCACGATATGGGCCGAGGCGATGTTGAGATTGAGCTTCGAGATCGCGTTGGTGAGATCGAAAAGCAGGCCCTCGCGGTCGAGGCCCGAGACCTCGATCACCGTATAGACGTTGGAGAGGCTGTTATCGACGACGACCTCCGGCGCGACATTGAAGGCCGTCGGCGCGCGATGCTGCGTGGCGCGCGCCTTCACGGCGTCGGACACGATGACCTCGCCCCGCAGCGCCCTGGCGATGAATTCGGCGATGCGGCGCGCGCGGCGCAGCTCGTCCTCGTCGAAATCGAAGGCGCGCGAGATGAAGATCGTGTCGAGCGCGAGCCCGTCCACGGTCGTAAAAATATGCGCGTCGACGATATTGGCCCCGCTCGCCGCGCAGCCGCCCGCGATGATGGAGAGCAGCCGTCGATGGTCCGGCGCGATGACCGTGAGCTCCACGGCGCCGCGCGCGCGGTCGAGCTCCACGGCGGTCGCGAGCGGCGTCACGGCGCCGGTGAGCTTTTCCAGCATATGCGCGTGACGCACCTTGCGGGCGACGTCGACCTTGAGCCAATAGGCGGGATAATGCCGCCTGGCGTAGGCGTCGAATTTCTCGTCGCTCCATTCGGGCAAGGCGGCGCGCAGTTCGGCGAGAGCCGCCGAGACGCGGCTCTTGCGGTCGACCGAGGAATGGCCGCCGCCGAGCACGACCTCCGTCTCCCAATAGAGCACGCGCAGGAGCTGCGATTTCCAGGCGTCGAGCACGCCGGGGCCGACGGCGTTGATGTCGCAGACCGTCAGCACGAAGAGCATTTTGAGACGCTCCATCGTCTGCACGATGGCCGCGAAGCTCTCGATCGTCACGCGGTCCGAGAGATCGCGGCTCTGCGCGAAGCTCGACATGGTGAGATGATGCTCGACGAGCCAGGCGACCGTCTCGGTCTCGCCGGGCGTGAAGCCGAGACGCGGGCAGAGCGTGCGCGCCACCTCCATGCCGGCGATGGAGTGATCCTCCTTGCGGCCCTTGGCGATGTCGTGAAGAAAGAGCCCGAGATAAAGCACCTTGCGATTCACGATCGTCGGCAGGATTTCGCTCACGAGCTGCGGATGCTCCGGGAAGCGCCCGGCTTCGAGATCGGAGAGTCCGCCGACAGCGCGCAACAGATGCTCGTCGACCGTATAATGATGATACATGTTGAATTGCATCATCGCGACGATGCGTCCGAAGTCGGGAATGAAGCGGCCAAGCACGCCCGTCTCGTTCATGCGGCGCAGGATGATCTCCGTCATGTTTCGCGACAGCAGGATTTCGAGGAACAGCCGGTTCGCCTCCTTGTCGGCGCGCAGCTTCGCGTCGATCTCGCGCAACGACAACGTCACGGCGCGCAGCGCGTCGGGATGCAGCGGCAAGCCGTGATGGTCCGCCATCCAGAACAGGCGGATGATGTTCACCGGATCGCGATGGAAGACGTCCTCGTTCGCGACGCTGATGCGGTCGTGGTCGATGACGAAGTCGCCCTGCGGCGCCTTGCTGCGCCGGCGGCGGAAAGGCTGCATGAAGCGCTCGAAAATGGCGCGCGGCTTGGCCTGCCGCTCTTCGAGCGCGGCGCAGACGATCGCCGTGAGATCGCCGACCTGCTTGGCGACGAGGAAATAGTGCTTCATGAAGCGCTCGACGCGCGAAAGGCCCGCGCGGTCGTGATAGCCGAGACGCTTCGCCATCGCCGTCTGAATGTCGAAGGAGAGCCGCTCCTCCGCGCGCCCCGTCGCGAAATGCAGATGGCAGCGCACGCGCCACAGAAACTCCTCGCAGCGCTCGAAGAGGCTCAGCTCCGCCGAGGTGAACAGCCCCGCCGCGACGAGCTCTTTCACGTCGCGAACGCGATAGACATATTTGGAGATCCAGAACAGCGTGTTGAGATCGCGCAGGCCGCCTTTGCCTTCTTTCACGTTGGGCTCGACGAGATAGCGCGACGCCCCCGCGCGGCGCACGCGCGCATCGCGCTCGGCGAGCTTGGCGGCGACGAATTCGCGCGCGTCGGAACGCGCGACCTCGCGGTCGAAAGCGTCCTGCAATTCGTTGAAGAGCTCGACGCTGCCAAGGATGAAACGCGATTCCAGCAGCGTCGTGCGGATCGTCATGTCGGCGCGCGCCTGACGCATGCACTCGGCGACCGAGCGCGTCGCGTGGCCGACCTTCTGGCGCAAATCCCACAGGACATAGAGGATCGCCTCGACGACGCTCTCGCCCCAGGGCGTCTGCTTGTAAGGGAGCAGGAACAAAAGGTCGATGTCCGAGCCCGGCGCCAGCATGCCGCGCCCATAGCCGCCGACCGCGACGATGGTCAGGCGCTCGGCGAAAGTGGGATTGTCGGCGGGATAGACGTAATTGACGATGTAATCATAGATCGCGCCGATCAGTTCGTCCTGAAGCTGCGAAATGAGCCGCGCGCAGTCGAGGCCGGAGCCCCGCGCCTCCAGCCGCGCCTGCGCGCGCGCGCGTCCTTCGTCGAGCGTGGAACGGAAGAGATCGACGGCGGCGGTGCGCCGGGCATGGCCCTTCTCCGTCCTGCAAAGCTCGGCGACCGGCGCCGCGAGCGCGGCGCGCAGGCCGCGAAAGCCCGCCGCCGGATCGAGGCTGTCGAAGACGCTCGCCGAAACCGTCTGATCCATCAAATTCATCCTGCCGCGCGCAGCGCCTTCAGCCGCGTCTCGATGGCGTCGAAGAGCGGAACCGCGAGATCGGGCCCGCCGACGCGCTTGAGCGCCCGCAGGCCGGTGGGCGAGGTCACGTTGATCTCCGTCAGCCGCCCGTCGATCACGTCGATCCCGACGAAGATCAGCCCGCGCTTTTTAAGCTCCGGCCCGAGACGCGCGCAAATCTCCTGCTCACGCGGATCGAGCTCGGTCGCCGCCGCCGCGCCGCCGCGCACCATGTTGGAGCGGATGTCGTCCTGCGCCGGCACGCGGTTGACCGCGCCCATGGCGACGCCGTCGATGAAGATAATGCGCTTGTCTCCCCTGACGACCTCCGGCAGGAATTGCTGCACCACCCAGGGCTCGCGGAAGCTCGTGCTGAACATGTCGAAGAGCGAGCCGAAATTGGGGTCGCGCGGCGCCACCTTGAACACCGCCGCGCCGCCATGGCCGTAGAGCGGCTTCATCACGATGTCGCCATGCCGCGCACGGAAACGCTCGATCGCCGCGCGGTCGCGGGTGATGAGCGTCGGGGGCATGAGGTCCGCGAAATCCATCACGAAGACTTTTTCCGGCGCGTTGCGGACATGGCCGGGATCGTTCACGACCAGCACGCGCGACTGGACGCGCTCCAGGAAATGGGTCGAGGTGATATAGGCGAGGTCGAAGGGCGGGTCCTGGCGCAGCAGCACCACGTCCATCTCGATCAGGTCGATCTCCCGCGCCTCTCCGAGCGCGTAATAGCCGGCGGGGTCGTCGAAGACGTCGATATGATGGGCGCGGGCCGTGAGGCGGCCTCCTTCCAGCGACAGCAGGTCCGGCGTGTAGAACCAGAGCCGGTGTCCGCGCCGCTTGGCCTCCAGCATGAGCGCGAAAGTCGAGTCCCCGGCGAAGTTGATTCGCTCCAGCGGGTCCATCTGCACCGCGATTTCCAGCATTTCCGCTCCTTGGGCGCGCCTCGTCCGCCGGCGTCGACGGCCTGTGAAAGGCCGTCAATTCGCCTGCGTCCGATCAATAGCAGGACAATCGAGCAAATGCGCTATCCCCTCCCGCAAGCGGGAAGAGAAGTAGCCCCGTCGCTCAGTATCGTCCCCATCGCTGCGCCGAGCCGGCATAGTCGCCGCGGCCGCCGCCCATTCCTCCGCCCCAAGGGCGCTGGGGATAATGACCGCCTCCGCCGCCCCAAGGCCCTCCTCCCCAGGGCCTGCCGCCCCAATATCCGCCGCCCGGGAAACGCGGACGGAACGGCCCGGCGCCGAAGATGGCGGGCGGACGCGCCGGGAATCGCGGCGGCGCGTAATCCGGCCCGTCGTCGGGCGCGTCATAGACCGGCGGACGGGACGGCCAGCGGGGCCGGACCGGCGCGGCGACGGCGCGGCGCGGCGGCGGCTGGACGGGCTGGGCAACCTCCTGGCGCGGCGGCTCGACACGCGCCGCCCGGACCTTGCGCGGCGGCGCCTCTATGTCGCGCGGCGCGGCGCGACGGGGCGCGATCACGGGCGGCGGCGGATTTGCCGGCGGCTCGACGGCGCCATGGCGGCGCTTGAGCGCCGGCTTCGGCCGGCAGGCCTCGTCGAAGGTCCAGTCCCTTGCGCCGACCTCACGCGTTTCCTCGAAGCCGGCGTCAGTGACCGAGACCGTCGTGCAAGGCCGATCGAGGACGCGGCAGGCGCCGCCGCCGGGGAGGCAGACCTCGATCGCGCCCTCATAGAGCACGGCGTCGGTGCGCAAATCCGTCGAGCGCACGGCGAAAGCCGTGCCGCGCACGCCGATCGTCGTCCGGTTCGTGCGCACCTCGTAAGGCTTGTGGTTTGCGCCCGCGCTCACGAAGCGCAGCGCGCCCTTCGTGACGTTGAACGCCACGGCCGGCGCGCCGCCGCCGGAAGCGCCGGCATAGACGAAATTGTCGAGCCGCACCTGCGACTGCGGCCCCATTTGCAGCGCGGCGCGGTCGTCGAAGACGAACTTGCCCGCCGACGCCTGGCCCGTCGTCAGCAGCTCGTTGAAATAGACCGCGTCGCCGACCTTGAGTCGCATATTGCGCTCGCCTGTTAGGCCTTCGACGGTCTTCTCGATCAGCGTCGCGCTGCCGATGTTCCTGTCAGCCGGAGTCTGCTCCGCCCGGGCCGGCGCGCAAAGCGCCAGCAGGGCGGAAAAGGGAATTGTGAAATTGCGCATTGTCGCCGTCCCATCTCGATGTCACGGCGCCCGCGCGAGACGGCGCGGACCATGTCGGCATTGAACGGCGCCGCGCGGCGATTTTCCGTGCGCTGGCGCACGTCCCGTCAGCGGCTGGCGTAACGGGCGGCGCCGCGCGGCGCGCCAGTGATCGAGATGCTCGCGCCCTCGCGCTGAACCAGCTCATAGAGCCGTTGCGCATGGGCCGGCGACAGGCGCACGCAGCCATGCGAGGCGGGCGTGCCGAGCGCGGCGGTCGCATAGCTGCCGTGAATGGCGTAGCCGCCGCGGAAGAAGATCGAATAAGGCATGGGCGAATTGTGATATTTCTTCGAGTAATGCATGCGCTCCATGCCGATGGGCGAGAAATGGCCGCGCGGCGTGGTGAAGCCGGCGCGCGCCGTCGACACCGGCCAGGCGTAGGAGCCTTCGGCGGACGCGACATGCATGGTCTGCGACGTCAGATCGACGTCGATGACGACTTCCGCATGCGCGGCGACGGCGCCAAGAGCGAAAACGGAAACAGCTCCCGCGACGAGCGTGCGGGACAGGCGGACAAAGCGCGCATTCGAGAAAAACGTGGACATTTTATTCTCCCCCAATTGATGGCGGCTCGTTCGAACCGAACGCCGTCAGACTAGAGGATGCGTCGCAGGCTTCCGTGCGCCGCTGCACATGGCGCGAGAGCGTTAACGGGAACGAAAGAATTTTATGGATCGGACGCGCGTCACCGCTCCGACACGGCCTCCACCTCGAGGTCTTCCAGAATTTCCGAAGGCTGCTTCGCCATCACGTCGAGCGCGTTGATCCCTTTTTCCGACGCAAGCCGCACATGCAGCCTTTTTGGCTTCAGAATGTAAGCCGAAACCGCCTCGCCGATCTTCTTCGCCTTCTCGCCGCCGCCGAGAAGCGCCGCCACGGCGATCGCGGCGGATTTGGCGTAGTCGGCGCGCAGCCTGTCGAGCGGCTTTCCGTCCTGCTTCGCCTCCAGCGCCAGCACGCGGTCGACAAGCCCGCCGCCTTCGACCGTCAGCGCCGCCGACTTCACCGACGAAGCGAACGCGGCAGCTTTGGCGACGATCGGCATGGAGGAAAAGACCGCGCTCGACACGTCGCCGAAGGTCACGTCGAGCGTCGCCGCGCCCATGTCCTTGCCCTCCACGCGCAGCGGCGCGAAGACGGCTTCCTGCGTCTTCTCGCGCCACTCGCCGGCGAGCGCCGCAGAGAGGTCGAGATTGCGATAGCCGAGGGCGAGGAACTGCGCGGTCGATTGCGTCTCGCCGCGCGCGGCGAGGTCGATCGACAGCCTGTCGACGCGCGCGGAGAATTTCGTCGGCGCGATCTCGCGGAAATCCCTGAAATCCGCCTCGGCGCCGGCAAGGCTGAACTTCATGCGCGACGTCTCGCTTGCCCGAATGTCCGGCAGGTCGCCGTCAAGGCCCTTGGCCTCGACATGGCCGACGAGCGGCAGGGGATTCTCGATGAAGGACGCGAGCCGCGCGTCGCGCAACCCGAAGCGCTTGAGCGCGAGCCGGCCGCCATCGGAGGATTGCAGCGAGAAATCCTCCAAAGCGAGATCGCCGATCGTCGCGCCGGCGATCCGGCTCGCGACGATGCGTCCAAGCTTCGCCGAATAGGGCTTGTCCGCCGGTTCGCCCTTGCCGGTCGCGACGATGTCGCGGACGTCGAAGGAGGCGACGTCGACGGACGCAAGGGCGTCGATCAAATCCTTCAGCAGCGCCGGGTCGGCCTCCGGCTTGTCGGGATGGTATTTCTCCAGCCGCTCCAGAAGCTCGGACGGCCGCGACGCCAGCGCCCGCCCCTTCACGCCGGTCATTGCGATGCGGCCGGTCTTGACCGTGAGCCGCTCGCTTTTGTCCTCCAGCGTCAGCGACTCGACGCTCTCCTCGTCGATGACCGGCTTCAGCGCCTCCTGCGGATCGACGCGGACCGCGAGCGCCATATGGACGAGTTGACGAAGATCCACGCCCTTTGCGAGGCTCGCGCCCCAAAGATAGCGCTCTGAACCTTCCGGCTTGTCGACCGTCTGCTCGACCGAAGCCGCGCGGAAGGTCGCGATTCGGCCGGCGCGAATGTCCTCGGCCCGCACGTCCCGGTACAGGATGCGCTCGGTCCCGCCGCCGGTCTTGCTCTCGACGGCGAGCGAGGGGATGACGAGGCTCTTCGCGGAAAGGCGCGCAAGGCGCCCGTCCACGGCCTTCTCGTCGCCCTTGAAGAGATCGGCGAGCTCGGCGGCCGAAAGCGTCGCGCCCACAAGCTCCAGATGAGGAATCCGACAGGTCGTCGCGCCGAGCGTTAAGGTCAGATCCTCGAGCGAGACGGCGGTTTCCGCGGCGCGCGGGACGGCGTAAGGCGCGAGCAGCGCGGCGGCGCCGGCGGCGAGCCAGGACAGCCGCAGGGAATAAGCGCGTCTTTTGACCGATTGTCGCATCGTCGGGATTTTTTCGCGTGAAAGGGAAAGGGCGAACGAGCTTGCACAAGCGGCCCGTCCTGGTAAAGAGCCGGGTCGTTTCGTCGCAATTGCGGCGCGGACTCTGGCAGGGCAATCAGGCTAAGGGTGGGTATGAGCGAATCCCTTCCCTTTTACGGGGAGGGCGGCGCAGCGAAGCTGCGTCGGGTGGGGTCAAGCCCCGCCGACCTCCACGTAAAGGGGAGGTCGGCGCCAACCGTTGATGATTATTGTTCGCCCGATTGCCTTGGGACGCCGGTCGCCGGATGGCGGCCCTTCGGGTTTGCATGCTAGAGAGGCTCCATTCAGAGAGGCTCAATGCGACGACTTCTTCTTTTGCGCCACGGCAAAGCGGACCGCCACTCGGCCGGGGGCGATCGCGAACGCCCGCTGACCCGACGCGGCGAGGAGGATTCCCGCCGGATGGGCGAATTCCTGCGCGATTCGAGCATGACGCCCGATCTCGCCGTCGCCTCCAATGCGCGCCGCGCCAAGCAAACGCTCGAGCGCGCGCTCGAAGCCTTTCCCGCCCATGTGACGCATCTGATCGAGAACACGATCTATCTCGCCACGCGCGAGCATCTCGTCGAGGTGCTGCGCCAGACGCCGGACAAGGTGCAGACGCTTCTCGCCGTCGGCCACAATCCCGGCTTCGCGGAGCTCGCCGACTGGCTCGCGGGCGGCGGCGAGGCCGAGGAGCTCGACAATATGCGGTCGAGCTATCCCACCGCCGCGCTTGCGATCCTGGATTTTGACGCGGATCATTGGGCTGAGATTCGGAAAGGGGCCGCGCGGCTCCGTCGATTCGTGACGCCGGCGGCGCTGCGCGACGACGTGGCCGACGAGCCGGACTGAGTCGAAGCGGGGAGCGCCTGCGCCCATGCTGCTCGAAACGCTCGTGTCTCTCCTGACCGCGGCGGCGCCCGCCCGGCCGCCGGCGGTCGTCATCGCGCCCGCCTCCATCGTCTGGCGCACACCGGCGCCGGCCTATGCGCCGGAGAAGCGCGCCGTCGACAATTGGCGCCTCGAAAGCGCGATGTGGCTCGACATGAGTCCCGTCGCCGCCATGCGCCGCGCGCTCGGCGCCGAGGACAACGACCCGGCGCGCTGCGTGAAGCTCAACAATTACTGGTGCGTGAAGCGCGCCGGCTGGACCGGCGAGATCGCCGCCGACGCGGAAGGCCATGTCGCCTTCGCCTCGGCCGAGGAAGGCGCCGCCGTCGCCGCGCTGCTGCTGCGCCGCTATTACGTCGACTACCAGCGCCACAGCGCTCGCGCCATCGTCGAGCGCTGGGCGCCGGCGCAATGCTCGCCCATGGTCGCGCGCGCCACGCCGGGCGCGCCCGCCTCGCGCGAGGGCATGGCGCGGATGCTGCCGCAACGCGTCGTGCCCATGGGCCTCGCGCCGCGCGGCATTCAGAACACGCTGCGCGCGCGCTGGCTCGCCGCGCATGGACGCGGCGGCGTCGGCCCCGCGCCGGTCCGCAGCGCGCGCGCCAGCGCCATGGACCTGATGCCCGCGCCGTCGATCATGGAGGGCGTCGCCGAGGCGCGGCCCGAGGGCGCCAGGAAACGCGACGGGCGACGGCCCGCCCCGATCAAGACCGATCTCGATGCGACGGCCTCGCTCGCCGCTCCGGCGCCGCCCGCGCCGCCGCCGCTCGGGGTCACGGATTGCTCGGGAGAGCTCGCGCGCATCGCCAATTACGCGGCGCATATGGCGGAAGGCCTCGCCGCCTCGCCGAATGACGACCTGCTGCTCTTCACCGCCGCCGGCCAGCCGACCGGCAATCTCGCCAAGGCGCTCGCCAATATGGCGGCCGTGGAGATCGGCCCGGCGCGGCCGCGCATGGGCCTCGTGACGGCGGCGGTCGCGCAATTGCGGCGGCTGATCGAGGACCCGGCCGCCGCCGCGACGGCCTCGGCGCCCGAAGCCGAGACGGCGCCCGCGGCCGCGAAGTGAATGACGCATGGGGGGCCGGCGTGTCCATTTGACCCGCGCAGGCCCCGCCCCTAATAACCTCGCATGTCCCACAACAGCTTCGGCCATCTCTTCCGCGTCACGACCTTCGGCGAAAGCCACGGGATCGCGCTCGGCGCGATCGTCGACGGCTGCCCACCGGGGATATCGCTGACCGAGGCCGACATTCAGGGCTTTCTCGACAAGCGCAAGCCCGGCCAGTCGCGCTTCACGACGCAGCGGCGCGAGGCGGACGAGGTGAAGATCCTCTCGGGCGTGTTCGCGCGCGACGACGGCGCGCAGGTGACGACGGGAACGCCCATCGCGCTCGTCATCGAGAATGCCGACCAGCGCTCGAAGGACTATGGCGAGATCGCCAATAAATACCGGCCGGGCCACGCCGATTATGTCTACGACGCGAAATACGGAATCCGCGACTATCGCGGCGGCGGACGCTCCTCCGCGCGCGAGACGGCCGCGCGCGTCGCCGCCGGCGCCGTAGCGCGCAAGGTGATCCCCGGCGTGACCATTCGCGGCGCGCTCGTGCAGATCGGCCCGCACAGAATCGACCGTTCGCGCTTCGATTGGGCGGAGGTGGAGAAGAATCCGCTCTTCTGCCCGGACGCCGTCATGGCCGAAAAATGGGCGGACTATCTCGACGGCGTGCGCAAGGCGGGCTCCTCCATCGGCGCCGTCGTGGAGGTCGTCGCCGAAGGCGCGCCGGCCGGCTGGGGCGCGCCGCTCTATGGCAAGCTCGACGCCGACCTCGCGGCGGCGATGATGTCGATCAACGCCGTGAAGGGCGTCGAGATCGGCGACGGCTTCGCCGCCGCGGCGCTTTCGGGCGAGGAAAACGCCGACGAGATGCGAGCGGGTCCGACATTCCTGTCGAACCATGCCGGCGGCGTGCTCGGCGGGCTCTCGACAGGGCAGCCGATCATCGTCCGTTTCGCTGTGAAGCCGACCTCGTCGATCCTCACCCCTCGCCGCACCATCGACCGCGACGGCAATGAGACGGAAATCGTAACCAAGGGCCGCCACGACCCCTGCGTCGGCATCCGCGCCGTGCCGGTCGGCGAAGCGATGATGGCCTGCGTGCTGGCGGATCATTTCTTGCGGCATCGGGGGCAGATCGGCGGGTGAGGAGAGCTTTGACTTTCCTCCGCCCCTTACTAAAATCGCGCGGAAGGAGCTCCTCATGCCGAGACTAAATGTCGATCTCACGCCCGAGATGGCGGAATACGTCGCGGAACGCTTGGCTGCTGGCGATTACGCTTCCGAGAGCGAGCTCTTCGGCGAAGCCCTTCGACTCTTGCGCG
>Ga0123398_1080782_pt1 | contig 13338 bp, 14 predicted proteins | sample T5LHNO3metaT_FD_89926 | JGI IMG/M metagenome (GOLD analysis project Ga0123398, IMG submission 89926) | Methane-oxidizing artificial microbial communities from Washington, USA to study methane cycling - T5-LHNO3 metaT (Metagenome... | ecosystem: Engineered > Modeled > Simulated communities...
GGCTACAACTTCAGACGCCTGCTCGCCTGGCTGACAATTTTGCGCGCCTTCATCATCGCCCTCATCTCAGCCTACAGCGCACGCCTATCCGCGGCTTGAAACCCATTCTTCACAGGAGACTAAATTGCGGGAGGACTTTTCGGCTGAAGAGCTTCGGGCTTCGGCCTGAGGTTCGAAGGACCTCAATCAGGGCCGGCGCTTGCTGTCGCTCGCGGCAGTTCGTGACGGCTCATCGCCTGCCGCAAATAATCACATCAATCGGATTGCGAGATTGGGCTCATATCAGTCAGTCCTCGGGACCGTTGGTGTTATGCGGCGGACTATTCGCCTAACGGCTCGCGCCCTGCTTTCATCGCGTCTTCCAGCCGCATCGTCGCCGAGCCGGGCTTGGCTGGTTTCTGCTGGCTCTCATGCGGCGCCCAGCCGGAGATCCAGACGATCTCGAAGCTCGCGCGCACGCGGCCGTCCGGGTCGGAGAAGCGGTCGGCGTAGATTTGCGCGGCGCGGGCGAGCACGTCCCGCCGCAAGGGGCGCGAGGCCCGCTTCACGAGCACATTGGCCGCGCCCATGGCGCGCAGATCGGCCATCAGGCCCAGTACGGAATCATAGCGCAGCGCGAAGCTGTCGACGTCCGAGACGGGCAGGGCGAAGCCCGCGCGCTGAAGGAGCCCGCCCATGTCGCGCACGTCGACAAAGGGCGAGATGCGCGGGCTCGCGCCGCCGGTGATCTCCTCCTCCGCCTGCGCCAGCGCCACGCGCAGCTCCACGAGACTCGCGCCGCCGGGCAGACACGCCAGAAACAGCCCGTCCGGCGCGAGAATGCGCCGCGCCTGCGCGAAGACGCCAGGAAGGTCGTTGACCCATTGCAGCGCCATCCCCGAGACGACGAGGTCGAAGGAGCCCGGCGCGAAGGGCAGGGCCTCCTCGTCGGCGATCACCGCGCCGCCGAGCCGGCTCGCCCGCAACGGCGCCGCGCGTCCGCTGGCGACGATCGCCTGCGAGAAATGCTCCGCCGGCGCGCCCAGATCGAGTGAACGCGGGAAGTCGCGCTTAACGGTTAAGAGCCGGTCCAGAAGGTCGTCCGCCGCCCGCGCGAGCAGGAAGTCGGGCGCGCCTCTGGCGAGCGCCCGACGCAGCCGCGCATGCAGCAATTTCCGGTCGAAGATTCGGGGCGGGGGCGATTGTTTTTCCATCGTCTTTTTCTATCGCGCAAGGGCGGCGCGGCGGCAAGCGCCGGCTCGTACAGACTCCAGCCGCAAGAGGGCTAAATAAGCCCTCGAGAGCCGGGCGCATGCGCTGTTGCGCAAGCGCAACATACGGAAATGCTTAACCTTAAACCCTAACCGCAAGACGCGGAACGCTTAGACAGGAACCTGGCGAAGACTAGAATGCCGTCATTGTGAGCGTCCGCGTTCCGCGCGTCAGTTAAAAGGTGAATCCAATGCGTAGCTCGTCCCACCGCCTGAAGGGCCTTCTGTTTGGCGCCGTCGCGGCGCTCGGCCTCGCCATCCTCCCGCAGGGCGCCGCGGCCGGCGACACCGTCGCCTTCTCGCCTTATGTCGAGCCGGGCACGATCGTCATCAGCGCCAGCCAGCGCAAGCTGTTCTACGTGGTGAGCCCCGGCGTCGCCATCCGCTATCCGGTCGCCGTGCCCAAGCGCGGCAAGGAATGGTCTGGCTACGCTTCGGTCGACGGCAAATACCTCCATCCCGACTGGTCGCCGCCGGCCGTCGTCCGCGCGGATCACCCGGAGCTTCCGCATTTCATCCGGGGCGGTTCCTCCCGCAACCCGATGGGCGTCGCCGCGCTGACCCTCGACCGTGGCGAGGTCGCGATCCACGGCACGAGCCCGAGGATGCGGTCCTCCGTCGGCACCGCCGCCTCCTATGGCTGCATCCGCATGCTGAACGAGGACGTCGCCGACCTCTATTCCCGCGTCGACATCGGCGCGCCGGTCGTCATGGAGCGCTGACGCCGGCGCAGTCGTCCACAGGCGGGCGGCCGGAACGGGGCTCCGGCGCCCGCTTTTTAGCGTGGCTTTTCCAGGCGCCTAAAAAGTAAAGGCATTTTCTCCAAAGCTTTTTGTCCGCATTTCCGCGTCTAGCTGTGGAATGGAGCCCGCGGCCCATGGACGGGGAAAGGCGAATCCAGCAGTCTGCCGGCCAGGTTGACGCGCGCTTCGCGCTTGAGCCGTCACGCGTTTCTGAACAGGTGGAGTATAGTGGCCGTAGCGGATGATTCGACCGCGCGAACGCAACGCTCGAAGGAGGCGCCTGTTACCCGAAGTCTCGTGATGCGTCGCCCTATGTTATTTGTTAGTCGCCGCGTCCTGCTGACACTCCGATGAAGGTTGGCTCATGCTGATCGCTACAGAAAAAGAAATAGAACGCGCCGAGCATCCCGTGGATGTTGTGGAGCAACTGGCCGCCACGAATGATTGGTCCTTTGACCGCGAAGACGAGGACGAAATCTCGATTTCCGTCGCCGGCGCCTGGACAGAATATCACATTGCTTTCACCTGGCTTCCCCAGCTCGAAACCCTTCATGTAAGCTGCGCTTTCGATCTCAAGGCGCCTGAGCGCCGCCGCGCGGAGGTCATGACCCTCGTCAACGCGATCAACGAGCAGATGTGGATCGGCCATTTCGATTTCTGGCCGCAGGAGGGCGTCGCCATGCATCGCCATGGCCTGATGCTCTGCGGCGGCGCGCAGCCCTCGCCGACGCAATGCGCCGCCTTGCTGGAAAATGCGCTGACGTCCTGCGAGCGTTATTATCAGGCGTTCCAATTCGTGCTCTGGGCGGGAAAATCGGCCAAGGACGCGCTCGACGCCGCCAATTTCGAGACGAAGGGCGAGGCGTGAGCGCCTCCTCCCTGAGCGACGCGTCGGTGGCGCTGATCGGCGCCGGCAATATGGGCCTCGCCATGCTCGAGGGCTGGGCGGCGCAGGGTCTCTCCGCCGAGCGCGTCGCCATTATCGAGCCCAACCCTTCAGAGCGCCTGCGCGCGCTTTGCGCCGCGCATGGCTTCGCGCTCTCCCCCGAGGGCGGAGCGCGGGACGCGGTGGTCCTTGCCGTGAAGCCGCAGATGCTGGAGGCCGGCGCCGAAGCCGCCGCGCCTTTCGTCGGACTGGACTCGGTCGTCGTTTCAATCCTCGCGGGCAAGCGCATTTCGGACCTCGCCGCGCGCCTGCCGGCCGCGAGGGCGATCGTGCGCGCCATGCCCAACACGCCCGCCGCCATCGGCAGGGGCATGACCGGCGCCTACGCCAGCGCCGGGACGAGCGAGGCGCAGCGCGCGCTCGCCCATGCGCTGCTCGCGGCGTCCGGACAGGTGGAATGGGTCGGGAGCGAGGCGCTCATCGACGGCGTGACGGCCGTCTCGGGCTCCGGTCCCGCCTATGTGTTCTATCTCGTCGAATGCCTCGCCGCCGCGGGGGTCGAGGCGGGCCTGCCCGCGGACCTCGCCGGACGCCTCGCCCGCGCCACCGTCGAAGGGGCGGGGGAGCTCCTGCATCGGCAAGCCGAAATTTCCGCAGAGACGCTACGCCAGCGCGTCACCTCGCCGGGCGGCACGACGGCGGCGGCGCTTTCCGTTCTCATGGCGGAGGACGGCCTCGCGCCGCTCATGGCGCGCGCCGTGGCCGCCGCGAAAAGCCGCGCCACCGAACTTTCGGGTTGAGCGCGAATTCGCCTTGTCCTCATGCGGCGCGGCAATAGATTATCCGCAGCGAGAATTAGATCGGAGACGAAGATGAGCGCCCGGAACAGGGTGATCGACGCGGCCCTGAAGCTCGCGGCTCGCCGCGAGTTCGCCGACGTCAGCCTCACCGACATCGCCCATGAGGCGGATATTTCGCTCGCCGAGATGCGCGACCTCTTCCCTTCGAAGGGCGCGATCATCGGCGGGTTCAATCGGAAGATCGACCGCGAGGTGCTGGAGGCCGTCTCGACGCAGGATTCGCACGATCCGGCGCGCGACCGGCTTTACGAGGTGCTGCGCAAGCGTCTCGAGGCGCTGGAGCCCTATCGCGACGCGCTGGCGAGCATCGCCCGCTGGGCTACCCGTGATCCGCTGACCGGAACCGCTCTGAACCGCGAGACCGTCAATTCCATGCGCTTCATGCTGGAGGCGGCGGACATAGACTGCGAAGGGCCAGTCGGCTCGCTGAAGCTGCAAGGGCTGGCGCTGGCCTGGGGCCGGGTGCTCGACGCCTGGTTCGAGAACGGCTTCAGCTTCGCGCTGGAGACGCTCGACCGCGAGATCGCGCGCGGCGAGCGCTATGTGGAGCATGTCGAGGACTTCGCCCGCATCACGCGGCCCTTCGCCGATATGGCGAACCGGCTCTTCGAGATGGGCGGCTTCCGTCGCCGCCACGCGGCGGACGACGACCATCCGCACCCGGACGCGTAAGACAACCCGTCATTGCTTCGCTTCGCTCGGGATAGGGACGTGATTTTTTAAATCGGCAGCGTCACCGTCGCCCGCAAACCGCCGAGCGGGCTGCGATCGAGCTGGATGTCGCCGCCATGCGAGCGGGCGATGTCGCGGGCGATGGCGAGGCCCAGGCCCGAATTGCCATTGTCCTGGTTGCGCGACTCGTCGAGCCGGTAGAAGGGGCGGAAGGCGTCCTCGCGCCGCTCCACCGGAATGCCCGGCCCGTCGTCGTCGATATGGACGACCATGGCTTGTCCGTCGTTCACGATCGAGAACTCCAGCGTCTTTCCATAACGCTGGGCGTTGCCGACGAGATTGGCGAGCAGCCGCTTGATCGCCGCCGGCCGCGCGACGACTCTCGGGTCGCCGTCGACCTTCAGGGCGGCGGCGATGCCCCGGCGTTCGGTGTCCGCCTTCAATTCCTCGAGGATGGCGCCGACGTCGGTTGGCGCCGAGGCCTCTCCGCCGTCGCCGCGCGCGAAGGCGAGATAGGCCTCGACCATGCGCTCCATCTCATCGACGTCCTTGCGCATCTCATTTGCTTCGTTGCTCTCGCCCATCAGGGCGAGCGACAGCTTGAACCGCGTGATGATGGTGCGCAGATCGTGCGAGACGCCGTTGAGCATGGTCGTGCGCTGCTCGATGGCGCGCTCGACGCGGCGCTTCATCTCGAGAAAGGCGTGGCCCGCCTGGCGCACCTCGCGCGCGCCGCGCGGGGAAAACTGCACGTCGCGGCCCTTGCCGAACTCCTCCGCCGCGCGGGCGAGCCGCAGGATCGGGCGGATCTGGTTGCGCAGGAAGGAAGTGGCGATGGCGAGAATGATGACCGACGCGATCGCCATCCACATGAAGAAGATGTAAGAGTTCGACGCATAGGCGTGGGTGCGCGTGACGAGCATGCGCAGCGTCGCGTCGTCGAGCGCCACGCGAATCTCGATGAGATTGCCCGGCAGGCTCGTATTGATCCAATAGGGCTGGATGATCTTCCGCGACAATTCCCGCGCGAGCGCCTTGTCGAGCAGCGAGAAGAGCGACTTCCTGGAGACCGGCTCGGGCAGCGGCTCCTTAGGCAGCACTGACAGCTCCATATTGAGGTCGATCGCGGCGATGCGGCGAAGCTGGCTGCGGCCGGAATCGTCTGGGAAGGTCTGGTAGATGTCCACGACGGCGGCGACCTGCCGCGCGACGCCCGCCGAGAGGCGGTAGGTGACGACCTCCCAATGACGCTCCATGAACACATAGGCCACCGCGGACTGCAGCAGCACCACCGGCAGAATCACGATGAGGAGCGCGCGCGCATAAAGGCCTTTGGGCATGCGCGCGTGAAGCCAGTCGGCGAAGCGGCGCCAGAGCTGGCGCGGCGCGGAGAGGACTTCGGTGATGACGAGGGACATTTCCGCCTCTAGCTTTGCATTCTTGTCGCGCGCGAGAAGTCGAGGACGAGCCGGTAGCCCTGGCCGCGCACCGTTTGCAAATGGCGCGGCGCGTTGGGGTCGGCCTCGATCTTGCGGCGCAGGCGGGCGATCTCGACATCGACCGTCCGCTCCGCCGCCTTTTGCTCGCAAGCGCGATTGGAGAGAGTTTGCCGCGAAACGATGGCGCCCGCATGTTCGACGAATGTCTGCAGCAAGTCGCGCTCGCGCGTCGTGAGCCGCACCGCTTCGCCGGCGCGGGTGAGCTCGCCGCGCGCGGGATCGAAGGCGAAGGGACCGAAGCGCACGAGCGGATCGACCGGCTCGGGACGGCGCGCGCGCCGCAGAATGCTCGCAATGCGCAGCGACAATTCGCGCGGGTCGAAAGGCTTGGCGAGATAGTCGTCGACGCCGGCTTCCAGCCCTTCGACGCGGTTCGCGGTTTCGTGGCGCGCCGTGAGCATCAGGATCGGCGCGGAGCGCAGCGGCTCTGGCCCCTCGCGCAGGCGCGCGGCGAATTGCGTGCCGCTCTCGCCGGGCATCATGACGTCGAGAACGATCAGGTCGAAGGCGAAGTCCCGCAAGCGTTCGGAGGCTTCCCGCGCATCGCTGGCCGCGCTGACGAGATAGCCTTCGCGCATGAGATAGCGGGAGAGAAGCGCGCGGATGCGCTTGTCGTCGTCGACGACGAGAATATGCGCGCCCTTCGTGATCGCCGAGGCCGGCGCGCGGGTGGAGGCGATGGTCGCGGCGCCGCTCATCTTCTTTCCCGGCCAAGGTCCGCGCGGCCGATATGATTCCGAACGCGCTCGCGCTCCCTGGCGTCGACCACCGCGAAGAGGAAGGCGGCGGCGGCCTCGCGCGCTTCGGGCGGCAGATCGTCCAGCACGCGGCGAAAGCGCTCCGATTGCAGCGCCGCAAGCTCGCGCGCGAGCTGGGCGCCGCGCGGCGTCGGATAGAGCAGGCGCTGGCGGCGATCGAGGTCGCCCGCGCGCGCCTCGACGAAGCCGCCGTCGAGCAACTGCTTCAGGACGCGGTTGAGGCTCTGCTTGGTGATCTTGAGAATGTCGAGCAGCGCCGCGATGGCGAGGCCCGGCCGGCGATGGACGAAATGCAGCACGCGGTGATGCGCGCGCCCGAAACCGTAATTTTCGAGAAGGCGGTCGGCGTCGCCGACAAAGTCGCGATAGGCGAAGAAAAACAATTCGACGAGATCGAGCGCCTCGGCGTCTTCCTCCGTGCGGCGCGGCTCCCCGCCCGGCGCCGTCGGAGCGGCCGGCGCCCGAACGGCCGCCTGGGGCTGGAGAAGCTCGCTCAACTCGCGGTTTCCTGGATTTCTTCTCAAGATTCGAGACGCCTATATGTCAGCTATATTGACATATTTCTGACCGATGGCTAGTGCTTCCCGCCAGCGTCGAAACGGCCTCTCGGCTGGCGCCGTGACGCCGCTTTCCCGGAGCTTGCCATGGTTGTCCCGCCTTTCGATCAGCGCGACGGATTCATTTGGTACAATGGCGCGCTGGTTCCCTGGCGCGACGCGAGGCTGCATGTGCTCTCGCACGGCCTCCATTACGGCTCCTGCGTCTTCGAGGGCGAGCGCGCCTATGGCGGCAAGATCTTCAAGTCGCGCGAGCATTCCGAGCGTTTCAGGCGCTCGGCCCAGGTGCTCGACTTCGAGATCCCCTATACGGTCGAGGAGCTGGACGCGGCCAAGGACGCGACGCTGAAGGCCAATAACCTCGTGAACTCCTATGTGCGCCCGGTCGCCTGGCGCGGCAGCGAGATGATGGCGGTCGCCGCGCAGAATTCGACCATCCATGTCGCGATCGCGGTGTGGGACTGGCCGAGCATGTTCGACATTGGCGCCAAGATGAAGGGCATCAAGCTCGACATCGCCGAATATCGCCGTCCCGATCCGCGCACGGCGCCGTCCCTGGCCAAGGCCGCCGGCCTTTATATGATCTGCACCATCTCCAAGCACCGCGCCGAGCGCCGCGGCTATGCCGACGCGCTGATGCTCGACTGGCAGGGCAGGGTGGCGGAATGCACCGGCGCCAATGTCTTCTTCGTGAAGGACGGCGCGCTGCATACGCCGATCGCCGACTGTTTCCTCGACGGCATCACCCGCCGCACGGTCATCGACCTCGCCAAGGCCCGGGGCTTCGACGTTGTCGAGCGCCGCATCCAGCCGGAGGAGCTGGCGAGCTTCGACGAATGCTTCATTTGCGGCACGGGCGCGGAAGTCACGCCGGTCGCGGAGATCGGCCCCTACAAATTCACGCCCGGCGAGGTGTCTCGCGCGCTGGTCGAGGATTATGACAAGGCGGTTCACGCCTGAGGGTTGCAAAAAGCGCCGTCCGTCGAAAAATCTTGCGGCGGCCTTTCGGGCCGCCGCTTTCATTTTCAGTAGATCGTCTCGCAGTGGCAGCGCTTGCGCACCACGCGATAGGTGGTCACGGGCTGATAGTGCACGGTATTGTAGGCGCGATAGGTCGTCACCGGCACGTAATGGGTGCGGACATAGGGGCGATAGGCCGTCTGCGGCACGACATAGGCGCGCTCATAGGTGGAGCCGTAGGCATAGCCGCCGTTCACATAGACGTCGGCGGCGCTGTAGGCCGCGCGGCGATAGGGGCCGCCGCCATAGCCGCCCGCCGGGTATTGGTAGCCGCCCTGATAATAACCCTGGTCATAGCCCACGGCGCCGACGCCGACGCCACCCCCGACGCCGATTCCGCCGCCGTAGCCGCCGCCATAGGCGTAGCTCGGTCCGGGCGCATAGGCGCCGCCGAAGAAGGGCGAGGAAAAGTCCTGCGCCGAAACTCCGCTCGCCGCGAGAACGCACGCCGCGGCGCCGGCCAGCGACAGGGACCGGATCGTTGAAACAAAACGCATGATGCTCACCCCCACATTACGGCGCGTGATATGCGCCATTGAAACTCAATACGCGGCGTCGCGGCGAGCGGATTTTCGCGTCGCGCCGCGATTGTTGTCGGGCAGGTAAAAGATGTGCTGCGAAGGACGGTAAACCGTCCGCGGCGCGTAACCCGTCGGCCCGTAGGCCGTGTAACCATCTTCGTATCCGCCGGGCGGCCGGATGGCATAGAGGCGGCTGTAGCCGTCGTCGGGGTAGAACACGCCCCCGCCGCCGAAGAAGCCGCCGTCGCGCCGGCGGTTGTCGTAATGGTTGTAGGTATAGACGTTGGTCGAGTTGCCCATGGAGACGGCGTCGCCGCCGCCCCCGCTCCCGTAGCCGCCGCCCCAGTAGCCAAAGCCATTCAGGACGCCGCGCCGATTGGCGCCCAGACCCAGGCCGGCCGCGCCTGTTGGACCCTGGCCGGGCGCATAGGCGCCAACGCCGACCGCGGGACGCCCGCCAAAGCCGCCGACTCCACCGCCGCCATGTCCGCCGCCGAATCCGCCCCCCTGCGCCAGCCCGGCGCCGGGAAGCAGCGTGAGCGCTCCCGCGATGGCGGCCGCGCGAAGTCCCGAAATGAAACGCATGACTGACGCCCTTTCGTGTCCAATCGGCTCAAAGGAGAGCGCAATGCGCCGCGATTGTCCGATTATGGCGCGCCGTGGCGGCGCGCCGATCACCCGGGGCAAATAGCGTTCCGGCCGGCGCGGCACAGGCGCGCGCGCCGCGGCCAATCGTCAGCCGCTCATGCGCGCCTTGATGGCGTGCTCGGCGAGCGTCTTGCCGAGCGACCAGACGGCGGACGCGTTATGCGCGTCGGCGATCACGGCGTCGAAAGCGCTTTCGATCCAGTCGCAATCGGCGTCGCTCAAGGTCAACGCCGGCAGCAGCTTGATTGTCGGATTGGCGTGGCCGGCGACCTGCGTGAGAATTTTGTGGTCCTTGAACAGCGGAATGCAGATGAGCTGACCGAAGAGGCCGGAATTGGCCGTCTCCAGCAGGTTCCATGTGGCTTTCAGCATAAGCGACTTCGGCGGGCCGAATTCGACGCCGATCATCAGCCCCTTGCCGCGCACGTCGGAGACGAGCTCATAGCCTTCGGCCATCTTGCGAAAGGCGGCGAGCAGCCGCTCGCCTTTCGCCGCGGCGTTCTCAATGACGCGCTCATTCTTGATGACGTCGAGAGTCGCGACGCCCGCCGCCATGGCGAGGTCGTTCTTGCTGAAAGTGGAGCCGTGCACGACGGCGCGGTCCATGCGGTCGAAGACCTTGTCGAAAACCCATTTGCGCGTGAGCACGGCGCCGACGGGGACGTGACCGCCCGACAGCGCCTTGGCGACGACGATCATGTCAGGCTCGATCCCCTTGTAATGATCGATCGCGAAGAATTTGCCGGTGCGCCCGAGGCCCGTCTGGATTTCGTCGGCGACGAAGAGCGCGCCGTATTTGCGGCATAGCAACTGGACGCCGGCGAGATAATCGTCCGACGGAATGTTGACGCCCTTGCCCTGAATCGGCTCGACGAAGAACGCCGCGACCTCACGCGAGGCGAGCGCCTTTTCCAGCGCGGGCAGATCGTTGAAGGGCACTTCCTGCACATTCGGCAGCAGCGGTCCGAAGCCCTTCTTGAAGATCTCGTCGCCATTCATCGACAGCGAGCCATAGGTGAGGCCGTGGAACGAATGCGCGCAATGCAGAATGCCGGGACGGCCCGTCGCCGCGCGCGCGAATTTGATCGCCGCCTCGACGGACTCGGCGCCGGAATTGGCGAAGAAGACCTTGTCGAGATAGGGCGCGCGTTCGATCAGCTTCTCGGCGAGAACGCCGGCGAGCGTCGAGACGTCGAACTGCACGAGATTGGCGAATTCGCCGTCGATTACGCTGACGAGCGCCTCGCGCAGCGCCGGGTGGTTGCGGCCGATCGCGAAAACGCCCCAGCCGCTGAGAAGATCGAGATAGCGGTCCCCCTTGCGGTCCCACAGATAGGGGCCGAGGCCGCGCGTGAAGCCGACGTCGTAGCCGATCGTCTTGAGCACGCGCACCCACATCTCGTTGAGATATTTCGAATGCAGCGCGAAACGCTCGTTCTCGCGCGCCGAAATGAGCGCCGCGAGGTCGTATGAAGAGGCGGCGCCAGCGCCGCCTTGCGCAGCGGAAACGCTCGATTGCGCAGTCGACAGATCAGTCATGCGGCGGCTCCAGAATGTAGAGAAAGCGGCGCGGGTCGCTCGGGCCGAAACGCCGGCCAGGACAAGACAGCGCTTTTCGATTGCGCGCGGCGCGCGATTTGTCAAATTCCGGCAGGCGCGCGCGGCGGCCCCCATTTTCGCGGCCCGATTGCGACGCTTGCGCCCGCGCGCCGCCGCGCCGCGTGGACGCGACATGGCGGGATTCGGGGCGGCGGAACGCGGCGCGGCGAAGAATTCAGTTCTTTTTGAATCGCTTGCGTCACATGCGCGGAAGTCTCCGCGACGAGGCGGCCGTCCGCGTGGCGCGTATCCACAGGCATTCGCGCCGGCGGTTGAAATCTCTGGTTGGATGAACGGCCGGCAATGTTATCCTCTCGCCAGTGAATCATTTGCCACGCAGCGATTCGGGATTTTTATATGCTCGCGTTCTGCGCCGGTCGAATGCTCTGGATCAGCACTGGGGAGTTGGTCGGTTGGGAGCGAAGGTGACTTTTCCGGACGAGTTGGGCGCCGCGTCCGCCGCCGAGGGCGAAGAGGGTCTGGAACTTGTCGAAGTAGCCGGACGCATCAAATGGTTCGACGTCGCCAAGGGTTACGGATTCGTCGTTCCCGACGACGGCTCCCCCGACATTCTGCTGCATGTGACCATTTTACGCCGCAGCGGGCTGCAAACCGCCTTCGAGGGCGCGCGCGTCGTTTGCGAGGCGCAACGCCGCGCGAAGGGTATGCAGGTGTTCCGCGTTCTCGCCATGGACGAGTCGACCGCCGTGCATCCGGCGCAGTCGTCCGCCGGCCGGACCCACACGCAGGTCAAGGCGACGAGCGGCTACGAAATCGCCATCGTGAAATGGTTCAACCGTGTGAAGGGCTTCGGCTTCCTCACCCGCGGCGAGGGCACGGAAGACATCTTCCTGCATATGGAGACGGTGCGCCGCTACGGCATGACCGAGCTCAAGCCCGGCGACAGCGTGCTCGTGCGCTATGGCGACGGCCCCAAGGGCCTCATGGCCGCGGAAGTGCGGCCGCTCGAGGCGAAGAACCCTTCGCACTGAAAACCCCTCGCCGATAAATCGGGCGCATTGACCTTGCGATCCTCCGCCCCTTAATTGCGCAAGCCTCTGGAGAATTTGGAGAGCGCAATGGGTCGTCGTTCGTCAGCATTCATCCATTTCATGGCGCTTCTCGCGGCGCTGACGGCCGTCGGCGCGCTGATCGTTCCGCAGGCCGGCGCGCGCGCCGAAGCGGCGCTCCAGCGACTCGAATTCATCACCGCGGACGGGCCGCATGAATTCCGCGTGGAGCTGGCGGACACGCCCGCCGAGCGCGCCAAGGGCCTGATGTATCGCAAGCACATGCCGGCGGATCAGGGCATGCTCTTCGACTTCCACGAAGAAGGCCCGGTCATGATGTGGATGAAGAACACCTACATTCCGCTCGACATGATTTTCGTCTCGCGTCGAGGCGTCGTCACGCATGTCGCCGTCAACGCCGCGCCCTTTTCCGAGGAGATCATCACCTCCGGCGGCCCGGCCTATGCGGTCATAGAACTCAACGCCGGCGCGGCGAGCAAGATCGGGCTCAAGCCGGGCGACGAGGTGCGCCACCCGGCCTTTAAACGCTAACGCGGGGCGCGTCGTCGCCTTGTGAGGCGAAGCGCCGCGTGGTAGCGGAATGAAGGGCAGGGGCGTCGCGGCGTTCCGAGTTCGGCGGGGTATAGCGCAGCCTGGTAGCGCGGAAGTTTTGGGTACTTCAGGTCGCAGGTTCGAATCCTGCTGCCCCGACCAGCGCCGGATTTATCAGGCTGAATTCAAGGCGATCGGGTAGGATCAACATCCCTTCGCCCTCACGCCGAGGAGGCTCCGCGGGAGCCGTCTCGAAGCGCGAAGGCGGGCTCCCTGAGGCTGAATTGTCGGGACGTTAAAATATAGCGGATTCTATGCCATGGCCTTTTGGATGAAGGTCCTGTTTCTGTTTCTGGCCGGCTTTGTCGGCCAGGAGCGCTGCGACGCCGAGCGGTCGCAAGACTGAAAAGATCGGGTTGCAAAATCTCGCTGGCTGATTACGAAGAGGCGGAGGGCGCCGCTTTCAGCGAGGCGTTGGGAGCCCGGAGCGGCGGCGGCCGCGGAACGAAACATGAGGTTGAAATGACCGCTCGCATCTATCGTCAGTCGCCGAGCGTGACCCAGTCGGGTCCGGCTCCCGCCAAGCCCTGGCGGCTGGCGTTCGACCCCGAGGCGCCGCGCTCGATCGAGCCGCTGATGGGCTGGACCAGCTCGGGCGACATGAAGCAGCAGATCCGCCTGCGCTTCGAGACGAAGGAAGAGGCGATCGCCTATGCCGAGCGCGAGGGAATTCCCTATCGCGTCGAGGAGCCCAAGCCCGACA
>Ga0123398_1024447_pt1 | contig 13330 bp, 10 predicted proteins | sample T5LHNO3metaT_FD_89926 | JGI IMG/M metagenome (GOLD analysis project Ga0123398, IMG submission 89926) | Methane-oxidizing artificial microbial communities from Washington, USA to study methane cycling - T5-LHNO3 metaT (Metagenome... | ecosystem: Engineered > Modeled > Simulated communities...
CCTCGTCGTCGGCAAGCGCATCGGCTACGGCAAGGAAGCGCTGCCGCCGCATTCGCTCACAATGTCGATGATCGGCGCCGCGCTGCTGTGGGTCGGCTGGTTCGGCTTCAACGCGGGCTCCAACCTCGAAGCGAATGGCGGCACGGCTCTCGCCTTCGTCAACACGATGGTCGCGACCGCCGCGGCGGGCCTGTCCTGGATGATCTTCGAATGGCTGCTGAAGGGCAAGCCGTCGCTGCTCGGCCTCATCACCGGCGCGGTCGCGGGTCTCGTCGCCGTCACGCCGGCGGCGGGCTTCTCGGGCCCCGTGGGCGCGCTGGCGCTCGGCTTCGTCGTCTCGCCGCTCTGCCTCTTCTTCGTCGACATCGTGAAGAAGAAGCTCGGCTATGACGACGCGCTCGACGTGTTCGGCGTGCACTGCATTGGCGGCATCACCGGCGCCCTGGCGACCGGCCTGCTCGTCAACCCGGCCCTCGGCGGCGCGGGCATCGTCGACTACACCAATATCGACGGCTTCACAGGGACGTACGACCTCGTCACGCAGATGAAGGCGCAGGGCACGGCGGTCGTCGCGACCCTGCTCTTCTCGGGCGTCGGCTCCGCGATCCTCTACAAGGTCGTCGACATCATCGTCGGTCTGCGTCCGGCGCCCGATCAGGAGCGCGAGGGCCTGGACATCTCGGATCACGGCGAACGCGCTTACAATTACTGATCGCAATCCCCAAATACGGATCGTACCCCCCAAGCAAGCGATGAGACGGCGCCCACGGGCGCCGTTTCTTTTTCGCGAAATGTGATACGTTTCCCGCTCGATCGCTTCGCGACAATGCGCGCCCCGTCATTGCGAGGAGCATATGGCGAAGTCGGGTATACCCGACTTCGAGAAATGCGACGAAGCAATCCAGGGGCGTCATCATGACTCTGGATTGCTTCGCTCCGCTCGCAATGACGGCGTGTGCATGAAGGGTATTGACGCGCGTGTCTTTTCTTCGTCGCTCAAGCGCGCAAACATGGCGCCATGACGCGATTCCGCCCTCTCGCCCTTGCCCTCTTTCTCGCCGCCGTGCCCGCCCACGCCGCCGAGCGAAATGTCGACGTCACGCTCGTCGTCTTCAGCGACATTTACGAAATGGCGGAGAAGAGCGGGCGCGGCGGCTTTGCCCGCGTCGCCGGCGCGATCAACGCAGAGCGCGCGAAAAACAAGAACGTCCTTGTCGCGCTCGCCGGCGACGCGCTCTCGCCTTCGCTCATGTCGAGCTTCGACAAGGGCGCCCATATCGTCGATCTCATCAACCGCGTGAAGGTAGACGTCTTCACGCCCGGCAATCACGAATTCGATTTCGGCGAGGAGACGTTCCGCCAGCGCATGTCCGAGATGCAGGCCGCGCGGCTCGCCGCCAATCTGCGCGACGCGACGGGCAAGCCCCTGCCGGGCTTCGCCGATAGCAGGATCTTCGACGTAGATGGCGTGAAACTCGGATTTCTCGGCCTCACGGAAGATGAAAGCGCGCGGCGCTCCAATACGGGCGCGCTGCAACTCTCGTCGACGGTCGAGACGGCGAAGCTGCAGGCGCGGCGGCTGCGCGACGCGGGCGCCGATCTCGTCGTCGCCGTCACCCATTCCGAATGGCAGGACGATCTGCGCCTCGCCAAATCCGGATTGATCGACGTCGTGCTGTCGGGCCACGACCACAATCTCTTCGTCGCCTATGACGGCCGCGCGGCAATCGCCGAGACGCAGGCGGACGGCGCGCAGATCGTCGCCCTCGATCTCGCCATCGCCGTCGCCGACGGCGAGCCCCGCAGGGTGAGCTGGACGCCGAAGTTCCGCATCGTCGACACCGCGGACGTCAAGCCCGACGACGAAGTCGCCGCGCGCGTCGCCGCCTATCAGGCGGGGATGGACAAGGCGCTGGACGAAGTCATCGGCGTCACGCGGACGCCCCTCGACGGCCGCAAGGCCAGCGTGCGCGGACAGGAGACGGCGATCGGCGATTTCATCGCCGACGCCATGCGCGCGCGCGCCGGCGCCGACGTCGCCATCATGAATGGCGGCGGCATTCGCGGCGACGCGGTGCTGGAGCCCGGAACGAAGCTCACGCGCAAGATGGTCGTGGCCTCCCTGCCTTTTGACAACAAGCTCGTCGCCCTCGAATTGAGCGGCGCCGATCTGCGCGCGGCGCTGGAAAACGGCGTGTGGATGCTCGGCAAGGACGCCGGCCGCTTCCCGCAGATTTCCGGCGCCCGCGTCGTCGTGCGGCGCGATGCGGTTCCGGGCTCGCGCATCGCGTCCATCGAAGTCGGCGGCAAGCCGCTCGACGACGCGCGGCGCTACAAGGTCGCAACGAACGACTATCTCGCACGCGGCAAGGACGGCTATGAGGCCTTCCTGCGCGGAACGCCGCTCGTCACTGAGGACGAGGCGCCGCTGCTCGCGACCGTCGTAATGGACGCCATCCAGAAGGCGGGAGCCATCGCGCCCGTCATCGACGGACGCCTCACGATCAACTGATCAGGCGAGAGCAATCGGGCGAACAACAATCTTGGACGGTTGGCGCCCCATACCTCCCCTTTACGGGGAGGTCGGCGGTCGAAGGCAAGTTTACGCAGCCTGCGTAAACTTGGCTGCGAGACCGCCGGGTGGGGTTCGCGCCGCCATAATATCGGTGGGGCTTGACCCCACCCGACGCAGCTTCGCTGCGCCACCCTCCCGTAAAGGGGAGGGATTCGCTCACGTCCAGCGTTCACCCGATTCCTCTGCCGATCAGGCGGGCCGCGCGAGCCGGTCGCGCAGCTCGGCGGCGGCGCGCAGCAGATTGGCGCGCGCATGGGCGAGCCACAGGCCGCGCGATTCCGGCAGGCGGAAGAGCGCGTCGCCGGCGGCGAGGAAGCTCTCCAGCATCTGCACGCGGCCCTGATAGAAGGCGCGCTCCGGCGCCCAGCCGAATTCGAAGTGAATGTCGTCGAGATTCTTCTCGAAGACGCTCCAGGGCGCCGCGAGCGAGGAGAGATCGAGATCGAGGAAGAAATCGAAATCGCGCGAGAAGCCGGGATAATGCTCGACGAGCGCCTTCGCCTTCATATGGCTCGCCGTCGCCATGATGAGATCGTGGACGGCGCGCTCCTCGATCGCGTCGAACCTCGAATGGCGCTCGAACAGCGCGGCGCTGGCGCGCACATTCTCCGGATCGGTGCGCGGCCGCCCGTCGGGATCGCGCGTGAGATAGACGGAATCGTGCCAGAAGATCGCCGTCGCGACGAGATCCGCCCGCGTCGGCAAATGCGCCAGCGCTTCGAGCTTCGTGAGCAGATCGACGATATGCCCCCATGCGTGATAGGCGCGCTGCGGCTCGCGATAGGCGGCGTCGAGCGTGGCGAAAGCCTGAGCGTCATGACGCGAGGCGAGAAGGTTCCAATATTTCGCGACGATCGTGTCGGTCATGCGCTGGCGGCGATCCTTCAGTAGAGCCAATAGGTCGCGCGGAGCGCTGGGCGGCGACTCGACAGGGTCACTTGCTCTGGAGATTCCATATCGAAGACCAGCCTTCTTGCAAGCCCTCGCGGGCGAGCCCGGAATATCGTTGCCCCATGGCCTGATAGAGCGCGGGCCAGGCGTCGGGAAGCGTCTGGGCGAGGGTCTCGGCGCGCGCCGCGGCGGCGTCGAATCGGCCAGACTCATACTCCGCCAGCATCTCGTCATGCGCCGTGCGCCAGCGCACATACGAGTCGGTTTTGGCCATTTCAGGGTCGCCGGCGAGGGCGAAGACATGGGTCGGCTCCGTCCGGCCGACAACGACGATGCGCCCGAGATCGAGCCACGCCATGTCGGGAACGGCGTCGCGGATCGCGCGCGACACGATGATGTCGGTGGCGAAGGCCTTGCTCGCGCCCTCCAGCCGCGAGGCGAGATTCACATTGTCGCCGAGGATCGAATAGTCGAAGCGGCGGACCGAGCCCATATTGCCGACGCTGGCCGGTCCGAGATGGAGGCCGAGCCCCATGGCGGCCTCCTTGTACGGGCGCCCCGCCGCCTGCGCCCATTGCGCGCGCGCCGCGTTGAACGTCAGCATGGCGGCGCGCATGGCGAGCGCGGCCCGCGCGGCCTTGCGCGGGTGGTCGGCGATGTCGAGCGGCGCGTTCCAGAAGGCGAGAATGGCGTCGCCCATATATTTGTCGACCGTGCCCTCGCATTCGAGAATGGCGTCGGTCATGGGCGTCAGATAATCGTTCATGAACTGCGTGAGCTCGCGTGCGCTCAAACCTTCCGAAATCCCCGAGAAATTGCGCAGGTCGGAAAAGAGCACGGTCAGTTCGCGCGTCTCGCCGCCGAGCACGAGCCGCTCGGGATGCTCCGCGATGCGGTCGACCACGGCGGGCGCGACGAATTTGCCGAAGGCGCGGCGCACCTGCCGGCGCGCCATGATTTCCGTGCGCCACAGCGTCAAGGCTCCGACGCTGTATGAGCCGATGATAACGAGACTTGGATAGGCGGGATCGAGCAGCAATCCCTGCTTTTCGAAGAGATAGAAGGAGCCGGCGAAAAGCGCGCCCGCCATGAGCGGCGCGAAGATCGCGGAGACGAGCGGCGGCGCGAGGAAAAGCAGCGGCGTCGTCAGCGCGAAGGCGGCGATGGCGACGATATATTCAAGCCCCGGCGCCCAGTCCGGCCGTGACAGCAGCGCGCCGCTGGTCAAGGACTCGACGATCTGCGCATGCACCTCGACGCCGGGCACGACCGGCTCGAGCGGCGTGGCGCGCACGTCGCCGAGCCCCACCGCGAGCGCGCCGACAAAGACGATGCGTCCCTCTATTTCACGGCGCGGGACGTTCTTCTCCAGCACCGCCTTGGCGGAAATATCGCGCGCGGGCGTGGAGAAGGTGTAACGCGGCCGCACCTCGGACGACGGGCCGGTCGCGATCTGAAAGGCGCCGACCTTGACGGCGTTGACGCCCGTCTTCGCGCCATAGGCCGTCTCGCCGCTGGCGTTGGAGGAACGGATGACGATGCTTTGCTCGCCTTGCGCGACGCGCAGCGCCTCCAGCGCGAGCGACGGCGCGATCGAGGCGCCGACGCGCGTGAGCAGCGGCACCCGACGCACCACGAGGTCGCGATCGGGGAGCCAATTGGTCGCGCCAAGGCCTTGCGCGCTCTCGATCAGAGTCGGCAGCGGCAGCACGACCGCGGGGAAGGAATAGAGGAAAGGCGCCGGATCGTCGCCGGCGGCGACGAGGCCGGCCTTGGCCGGATAATCCTTCGCCCCTTCCGTCGCGAGCGTCGCGCCGAGCGCGACGGGCGCGCTGCGCAGGACATTTGCGAAAATCGCGTCGTTATCGGGCGCCTTGGCGACGAGCCGGGAGACCTCCGCGCGCAGCTTCGCGTCCGGCAGCGCCTCGACCAGCTTGTGGGCGCTGGCGCGGTCGGGCTCCGAGAAGATGAAGTCGAAGGCGATCGCCGCGGCGCCGAGATCGCGCAGCCGCTCGACAAGCTCGGCGACGCGGGTCCTCGGCCAGGGCCACTGGCCATAGGCCTTCAGACTCGCCTCGTCGACGCCGACGACGCGCGCGGGCGACTCGGGATCGTAGACGCGCGGCGAGAGGCGCTGAAACTCGTCGAAGACGAGATTGCGCACATCCTCCAGCCGGCGCGGCTGGATCGCCCCCCAGGGGAGGACAAGCGCCGCCGCGAGCAATGTCGCGAAGAGAAAGACCCATTTACGTTTGAACATTCGACATTCCGCCGGCGCGCGGCGGCGTCGCGCCGGCGACGAAGCCGCTTACTGGGCGCCGAAAAGGCCTCCCGAACCTTCCGGATATTCCGGGTAATATTCGCGCTCCTCCACGACGACCGGCGGCGCCGGCTGGTTCTCGACATTGGCGCGGCTCTGCGCCAGCGCGTTGCCGGCCCAGACCGGCCCGAGCGCGTCGAGGCCCGGCGGCGGCTCGACGCTCGGCGGGCGATCGTCGCCGAGCGCGAGATTCGCGTCCGAATTGCGCGGCTTGGCCTTGGCGCCGCCGGACTGGCCGATCTTGCTGGCCATCTGCGCATTGAGCGACGCGATCATCTCCGCCGGCACGCGGAACGGCTCGGAAACGCCGCTGCTGCGCGCGCAGACGCCGAAACCCGGTCGGTTGAGCGTCTGGGAATCGCCGCGCGGGCCGACAATATCAGCGACGCCGTTCTGATGCACCACGAGCGCCTCGCACTCGCCGCCAATGCGCACGAGCACGGAGCCGCCGCGCACGCCGATGGAGGCGGTGGGCGTCTTCAGGGTCGCGCCCGCGCCGTGGCTCACGCCGCCGCCGACGAAGCGCAACGCGCCCTTGGCGATAGTGACGCCCTGACTGCCGCTCGAGCCGTTGTAAACGAAGTCGTCGATCACCACCGAGCTGTTGCGCCCGACCGTCATGGTCGAACTGTCGTTGAAGACGATTTGCGCGCTGCCTTCGCCCGCCGTCTCGATGCGCTCGCGCTTCTCGACGCCGAGACCGACCGAAAGCGGGCGTTTGATCGCGCCCGGCGGCGTGCCGTGGGCGGAAACGTTGACGGCGCCGACATTGCCGACCCGTTCGGCCGCGGCGGGGAAAGCCGCGAGCGCGAGGGCGGCGGCCAGCGCGGGAAGGGAGACTTTTTTCATGACGCTTCTCCCTTAGAACTTCGCGGTGGGGCCAAAAGACACGGCCACATTGTGCATCTTGAAATTCGAAATATTCGAGTCGTTTCGCAGGAATTCGAGATTGCCGGCGAAGCCGAACGTCGCCGTCACCGGGGCGTCGAGCATGACGCCATAAGTCCAGGCCGCGTCGCGGCGCGCGACGAAAGGATTGACCAGAGGATTGGCCGTGTCGAAGGCGAGATTCGTGAATCGCGCATAGGGCGCGATGGTCCAGCGCCGCGCGATCAGCGGATGCGGCGGATCGACCTCGAGGCGCAGCATCGCCTGCACGTCGACCTGATCCGAGCTCTGCGCCGCATAGCCGGCATTGGCGCGCGAATAGGCGACGCGACCGTCGAAACGCACGCCGTCGAGCACGCGATAGGACCCGCTCACATAGCCCGTGACGACGTCGCCCGTCGCAAGCGTCGAGAGCGTCGCGTACGGCGGCGCGCCGAAGACGTAGCGGCCCGGATCGACCCAAAGCCCGCGCCATTCGGCGCCGGGCTCGAGCCAGATCTCGGGGCCGAAATCGGCGCGCACGCTCGCGCCGGCGCCGCCCGTGTTGAGATAATTATTGGAGCCGAGCATGGAGACGGCGCCGGTGACATAGGGCCGCACCGACAGGCCGTTGAAGAGCGTCTGCGGGATGAAGAAACGCGGACCCGTCGTCGCCGAGAACAGCATGACGCTGTATTGCGGCAGGTTGAACTGCTGCGTCGCATAGCCGGTGACGCGCGTCTCCAGCCTGTCGCCGCGCTGGCCCCCGAACTCATATTCATGCGCGGCCTGGATGAGCTGGAAGGAGTTGAGATCGGCCTTTTGCGGCGCCGCGGAGGCGAGCCCGACGCCGCCGACCTGGAAGAGATTATTGGCCGGGAAGTAATTGGCGTTGGACTGGCCGCGCAGGCCGACATGCATGCGCACCGACAGGCGGCTCGTCTGCGTGCGCTTCTCGATATCGGGAAGCTGCGCGTCGATCTGCGCGGTCTGCGCGGCGTCGAGATCGCCCGCCGCCCTCGCCGCCTTCAGGTGCTGCGCCGCGACCTCCCAGGCGCCGAGCCGCGCATAGAGAAAACCAAGCTCCTTGCGGGCGCGCGAGAGCTGCGGATTGAACATCAGCAGGCGCTCCAGCGCGCCGACGCCCGCCTCGTAATCCCGCAACTCGGTCGTCACCACCACGTAGCGGTAGGTTGCGTCATAATCTTCAGGATGCGCCTGAATATGCGCGGCGAGCCGATCGCGCTCGGCGCGGACGTCCTGCGCCATCGCCGGCGCGCAAAGAACGGCGGCGGCGACAAAGCCGCCCAATAGTTTCAACGAGTGCCTTTTCATCGAAATCAAACCGCGCCCCCACATGGACATATCCCAGCAACGGCGAAGCTGACTCAAAGCCGGCGGCGCGGCAAGACGACGCGCTCCGGCGCTCGCTTCGGCCGGCGCGTCTCCAAGTTTTTGTAAATAAATGATGAGACCTACGCCAAGGGCCTCGATTCGCCCTTGGCTCAAGCCAGAAACAATCCGCCACTGTTGCAGCTAAACAACAGGCTTCGCGGGGATTTCCGCTCTCGCGGGCAGGCGAATGACAATCGCGTTCCGACTTTTCGGGGCGTCGCCCGCAAGTCGCGCGCCGGGGGCGCGGCTCGCCGAACGGCCGCGCGGGGCCGGGGCGCGGCGGCTGGAGACGGTCGGGCTCTTCCGGCCCGGCCCGCGCGCGGGGTCCAAAGCCAGAAGGCGCCGCAGGACGACGAGAAGATCGGCCGCCTCGCGGGCCGCGCCGGACGAGACGGCGGCGCGAATGTCCGCGACGATCCTGGCGCGCGCCAGGGCCTCCGACCGGCGGGCGCGGCGATATTTGGCGAGCAGGCGCTCATGCTTCTCGCTCGGGCTCACGCCCAGCATGATCTCATGCGGCGCCAGGCCCGCGACTTCCGTGCAGCGCTCGATAGGCGTCAAACGCACGATCATTCGTCTCTCCTCGTCTCACCGAGACGGCTTGTCCCTTAAAGATGGGACGAAGCTAGGAGACGACGAGGGTTTCGTTTGTGCGCCGGCGCACAGGGCTCACTCGGCGGCGTTCATCGCGTCCCTCACGCGCTTTTCGAGGACGCCGGGGCGCAGCAGCACGAGGCCGCCGCGCACCTTTTCGGCGAGCCCTTCCTCCGCCATCGCGCCGAGCTCGCGGCTCACCTGCTCGCGCCGGCAGCCGATGCGGGCGGCGAGATCGTGCTGGAAGGGCGGCGGCGAGACGATGGCCTGGCCCTCATGCCCCTTGCGCGGCGCCGACATGCGCAAAAGCTCCGAATAGAGCCGGTGGCGCAGGTCGAGCACTGAGCGCTCGAAGAGCCGCACATTGAGCTCTCGCACGCGACCCGTCAGAAGCCGCAGCAGCCTGTCGCAGATTTCCGGCGAATGCAGCACGATCTCCTTGAAGACCGAAGGGGGCGCGAGCAGAAGTTCGGCGTTGGTGAGCGCCGTGACGTTCGCGGAGCGCTTGGCCCCGTCGATCGCCGCCATCTCGCCGAAGAACTTGCCGGGCCCGAAATCGCCCAGGATCATCTCCTTGCCCGCCGCGGTGCGGACGAGCACCCGGACGTCGCCGGAAACGATGAAATAAACATCGGTCGAAGGGTCGTCGAAATCGAGGACGAGCTCCCCCTCGGAATAGCGCTTGCGCACGCATTGACGGCCGAAGGTCTCGGCGCGCGCGGAATCAAGCCCGGCGAAGAATGGAATGCCGTCGAAAACGGACACGGCGGAAAGCTCCGGAGGAGGTCGTAAGCGCCGCGATAGTGACGCCAAACTTGGCCGCCGTCGAGAGGCGGCGCGACCTATTTTCCTTTCCGTGACGGGAGTCTATCGCCAGGCAGGGACTCGGCCGGACGCTCTGGCGCCCGGCGGCGAGGCGGGCCACAATCGGGCGATGACTCTGCGTCTCGCGACCTTCAATCTCGAAAATCTCGATTTCTCGGCGGGGGGCCGGGCGCTTTTCGAGGCGCGACGCGCCGCCCTGCTGCCGCTGCTGTCGGCGCTCGACGCGGATGTGCTTTGCCTGCAGGAGGTCGGCGCGCAGAAGCCGCATAAGCGCAGTCCGCGCGAATTTCTCGCGCTCGATCGCCTGCTCGCCGGGACGCCCTATGCCGGATTCCATCGCGCGGCCAGCGTGAGGCCGGGGACCCAGGCGCCGGCCGACGTGCATAATCTCGCCATTCTCAGCCGCTGGCCGATCCGGCAGGCGCGCCAGATCCATCACGACATCGTCCAGCGCTGGTCCTGGCCCCCGCCCCGAGACGGAGACATGGCGCCGCCTCCGATCGTCATCGAATGGGACCGGCCCTTGCTCCATGCGGCGATCCAGCCGCCCGCCGGCCCGCTCCTGCATCTCCTCGACCTGCATCTGCGCGCGCCGCGCCCGGCGCCCGTCGCCACGGCGCGCGGCGAGGGCTCCAGCAAATCGCGGATCGAGGGACAATTCGTCGCCGCGCAAAAGCGCGAGGGACAGGCGCTGGAGGCGCGGCTCCTCGTCGAGACGCTTTTCGACGCCGAGCCCGAGGCGCTGATCGCGGTCTGCGGCGATTTCAACGCCGACGAGCATGACGCCCCCACGCGCCTGCTGCGCGGCGGCGACAATGAATTGCAGCAGGGCGCGCGGGCGCTGACGCCGCTGGAAGAGCGCGTCGAAGCGGCGCGCAGATACACCGTGCTGCATGCGGGACGGCCGAAGCTGATCGACCATATACTCGCCTCGCCGGCGCTGGCGGCCGGATGGCGCGAGACGCGCATTTTGAACGACGGCCTGCAGGATGAAGTCTATGCACAGGACCCGATCCTCGGGTCGCTCCATGCGCCGATCGTGGCGCTATTCGAAATGTGAGGGATCGCCCTCATCCGACCCCTGCTGACGCAGGGGCCACCTTCTCCCGCAAGCGGGAGAAGGGAGGAGCCGAAGAATGAAGATCACAAATTTCTCCGCACGATTCCTTCTCCCGTTCACGGGAGAAGGTGGCCCCGCGAAGCGGGGTCGGATGAGGGCGATCACAACCGCGCCCCGTCTATCCCGATGCGATGCATGAGATAGCACAGGCAATCCAGCTTCACCGCGCGCGGATCGACGGTGAGCATGGCGGGGATCGCGGAACGCGAGAGCCTGATCTCACCGCCCGCATAATCGAAATATTCGCCCGGCGCCGAGTCGTCATTGTCGCCCGGCAGGATGTCGAGCTTCACGCCTGCGCGCGCGACGCCGAAGGAGGCGCCCGGCGTCAGCTCGCTGAAATTCAGATGGTCGATGTCGGGGCGGAACATGAAATCCGCCGGCGACCCATCGAAGGAGAAGGTCGATTCCGCTGGCGGCTTCACGATGGCGTGAGTGCGCAGGAGATCGACGTCATGCGGCGCCGGCGCATGGTCCGGCAAATGCGAGATGGAGAGCGCCGCCTCGACCAGCTCGATCGCATGCCGCGTCGCCGAGCCTTCGCCGGCCTTGCCGCACTCGACGGTGATCGCCGGGCAAAGATTGGCGAATGCCGCGGCATGCGTGCCGACCGGTCGCTGGAAATGCACGACGATGCGCGAGAAAAGCTGCGCGAGCGCGATGAATTTGGGCTCCAGTCTTCTCACGCAGGCGTAATGCGGATTGAAGCCCGTATTGTTGTGAATGTCGATGCTCGCGAAGAGCCCGCGGCTCGCGGCATAGTCATAAACCCACTGCGCCATCTCCGCCTGACTCTCGCCGGGATAGAGCGTTCCGGGCCAGACACGGTTATAGTCGCGCTCGTCGGGAAGCGTGCGCAGATTGGCGGCCGCCGCGCGAATATTGCCGACAAAGAACAGGAGCGAACGCGGCAGGCCGCGCGCGGCGTGCCGGCGCAAGACCTGCTGCATGGCGTCGAGCCCGCTATATTCATTGCCGTGCAGCAGCGTCGAGACGAACAACGGACGCGGATCGCGCCCCGGAAGATCGAAGAGCGTCGGCCCGGGCAGAATGTCGACGAGCCCATTCGCGGGGCAATCGAGAAAAGCTTCCGGCAGTCGATCCATCACGGCGCAGGGCGCGTCGGTCACATCCATTCTCATGCTTCCCATTCATGCACGGGCGCGCCGCTGCGCTGCCCCTCGCAATAGGCGGCCATCATCGCATAAAGGTCGCCGCCGCAGCTTTGAAGCGCCTTGCGTTGCCACGCCGCGCCGGTCTGGCCCGAGCGCACGCGCGCCTCGATCACGTCGAGAAAGCCGCGCGGATCGCTCACGCCGAAATCCGCGAGACCTGCGCGGGCGGCGGGGATGAGATGTTGCAGCAGCAATCGGTCGGCGCCAATCTCGCCGAGGCCCGGCCATGTCAGAATGGCGTCGAGCCCGAGGCGCGCAGCCGCGTAGAAGTTGCGCAAGGCGTCTTCAAACGAAAGCCCCGCCGTCCCGTTGTCGCCGGCGAGCGCCAAGGCGCGCGAGAGGCCGAGATAGAGCGCGGCGTTCGCCATCATGTCGACGAAGGTCGGCCCCGCCGGCAGGATGCGGTGCTCCACGCGGAAATGCGGAGCGCCGTCATCGTCGAAGCCGATCAGCGGGCGGTTCCAGCGCCAGATGACGCCATTGTGCAGGCGCAAATGGCGCATCGCCTCCGGCCCGTCCTCGAAGGCGATGGGCAAAAGCGCGTCATAGTCGCGGAGATTCTCCTCGAAGATTTCGAGAAGCGATTGCGCGGCGTAGCCCGAACCCATGCAGACGCGCTGCGGGCCGGGAACGTCCACCGCCTGCTCGAAGATCGGAATGCGGGTCTCCTCCCACAGCGCCTTGCCGAAGAGGAAAGGCGCATTGCCGCAGGCGGCGAGGACCGGGCCGGAGGCGGCGATGGAAGCGTTGTAATAGAGATGGGCGAGATCGGCCGGCGCCTTGAGATGCACCTGAAACGAGGTCGTCGCCGCCTCCAGCATCACGTCGCGATGCTCGGAGACGAGATGCTCGCGGCCGAGAATATCGACGCGCAAAGGCCGCCCGCCACGCATGCGCAGCACTTCGCTGTTGAGCGCGTAATAGCGGTTGAGCGGCGACATGTTGGCGAGGGTGAGGTCGTCGTCCCGTATCGTCGGGAGCGTGCCGATCAGCACGAGATTGGCGTCGAGCCGGTGCGCCGTCTCATTGCAGCTCGCCCAAACCTCGGTCAACGCGTCATGGGCGCGGCCCAGCGCATCGCCCTGGAGCGGGAGCGGATCACAGTTCAGCTCAAGATTGAAGCGCGACAGCTCCGGCACGACGAGCGGATTGTTCAGCGCCTCGAGAAGCTGCTGGTTGATCGAGGCGGGGAAATAATTGTGATCGACGATCCAGGTCTCGATCTCGAAGCCAAGCATATAGCCGGCGCGCGAAAATTTATCGGCCGCGAATAGCGCGCGGGCGATGTCCGTCTCTGCCGCGAGCCGCGTCGCGAAACGCGCCTTGTCGGCGGCCAAAAAGCCCGTCGCCCTGATTTCCTCGCCCACATCCGCTCCCTTCAGCCTTTTCTATTATGTAGGCGCGGCGTGGAAAAGCGGGCGTGGCGAAGGGTCGCGAGACCGCTTTTCCGCGCAAAAAGGCAAGGACTCTCGCGTGATTCCTCGCTGCGCGACTCCCTGCGAGCGAAAAGCGCAGCCTCACGCGACGATCAAAGCAAATAGAATGTGGCGACAACACAAAAAGACCGC
>Ga0123398_1004954_pt1 | contig 13212 bp, 7 predicted proteins | sample T5LHNO3metaT_FD_89926 | JGI IMG/M metagenome (GOLD analysis project Ga0123398, IMG submission 89926) | Methane-oxidizing artificial microbial communities from Washington, USA to study methane cycling - T5-LHNO3 metaT (Metagenome... | ecosystem: Engineered > Modeled > Simulated communities...
CATTGGGAGGAAACGGCATGCGCAACATCTCGAAGACGCTTTCCGCCGCGATTTTCGCGGGCCTGACTGCCCTCGCGCTCGCCCCCGCGCCCGTCCGCGCCGAGCCCGAGACGACGCTGACGGCGAGCGGGCTGAAATATATCGACGTGAAACCGGGAACGGGCGCCACGCCGAAAATCGGCCAGACGGTCAAGGTCCATTACACGGGCTGGCTCTATGTGAACGGCGCCAAGGGCAAGAAGTTCGACAGCTCCAGGGATCGCGGCGAGCCCCTCGAATTTCCGCTGGGCGTCGGCCAGGTGATCAAGGGCTGGGACGAAGGCGTCGAGACCATGAAGGTCGGCGGCAGGCGCACGCTGATCATCCCCCCGGAGCTCGGCTATGGCGCGCGCGCCATGGGCAACGCCATTCCGGCGAATAGCTGGCTCATCTTCGACGTGGAGTTGGTGGGCGTGAAGTAAGCGCGCCGGACAGGCGCTTCGTCGACATCGGCGGCGGAAGTCGCGATCGTCATTGCTCGCAATGACGGATAGACGAGTATTGCCTAAGGCTGCTCCATCAGTTCTTCCGCCTCGAGCTCCCGGAGCGTCGGCCTGGGCTCCGGCTTCCTCGCCGGCGGCGCTGGCCGCGCGAGCCAGACGACGACGGCGAGCAGCGCGAAGACCCCTGCTCCGAAATAGAAGGCGTCGTCGAGGCCGAGCAGCAGCGCCTGCTGCCGGAAGAGCCGCGCCATTTGCGCGCGCGCCACGCTCTCGCTCATGCCGAGATCCTGCAGCTTGCCGGAAAGCTGTCCCATCACGTCGAGCGAGGGATAGGACCGCCCGCCGAAATGATCGGCCATGTCGAGTTGGTGAACGGGCGTTTGGCGGAACTGCACCACGGCCTGCCAGGTGATGCCATAGGCGCCGAAGGCCGTGCGCAGCATGGCGAGCTCCTCCGCCGCCCGAATGAGCTTCTGCCCGGCGAGGCCCTGAACGGCGAGGGCCGCCGGCGGCGCGAAGAAGGTCGCGATAAAGAAACCGAAGAAGAGCATGGGCGGCGCGATCTGGTCGAATGAGGCGACCTTGTCGTATTGACCGAGCCAGGCGAGCGTCACCGCGAAGCCGATGAAATTGAGGCTCGCGAAATAGCGCAGATCCATCCGCCTTATGAGCAGATGCACGACGGAGACGAGCGGCGCGGCCAGAACGGCCATCAGCAGATAGACCATGCCCGCAAGCGAGGACGTGTAGCCGAGCAGCGTCTGCAACTGGCCGATGAAGACCGAGAGCGTCCCCTGTATGACGAGGAAGCCGAGAAGCGAGCAGAAGGTCGCGACGGCGTAATTGCGATGCCGGAAGAGCCTAATGTCCAGCACCGGATGACGCTCGCCCAGCTCCCAGATCACGAAAGCCGGCAGCGCGACCGTCACGGCGACGAGCAGGAAGACGAGAATGGGCGAGCCGAACCAGTCGAAATCATTGCCCTGATTGAGAATGGTCTGAACGCCGACCAGCGTGACGGAGATCAGGACGAAGCCGATCGTGTCGAATCGCGTGATGCGTTTTTTGTGCGGCCGGCCGTAAAGCAGCGCGCCGACGATTCCGGCGATGGGCAATCCGAGGATGACGTTCGAATAGAACAGCATCCGCCAGTTCACATATTCGGCCCAGAAGCCGCCCATGAACACGCCGAGCGTGAAGGGCGTCATGCTGAGCACGGCCCACCACGCGACGCCGAGGCTGCGGTAACCCTGCGGCATCTCCTCGAGCGCGAGCGCTTGCCCCAGCGGCAGAATGACGCCGCCCGCGAGCCCGAGCAGAAAACGCATGGGCACGAAGAACCAGATCATCTCGCTCCAGGCGCAGCCGAGCGAGAAAAGCGCGTAGAAGAGAAAGGCCGCGACATAGACCCGCCGCTCGCCATAGCGTCCCGACAGCCAGCGCGCGAAAGGCAGGCCCAGCACGATGCCCATCATGTGGTCGGTCGTGCCCCAGGTGCCGAAGCTCGGCGTGACCCCCTGGAGGCTCCCCGCCGCATAGGGGACCAGCACCGTATAGCCCGGCACGTTCGAGAGCGCGATGACATTGGCGGCCGCGAGCGCCGCCTGAAAGAGCAGAAAGCGCCAGCCCGTGAGTCGTTCAGTCATTGGCGAATGTCACGATTCGATTGAACGAGGCGGCTCAACTTCGACGGTCGCGGCCTGGACAAATGAAAGGCCAACTCCATCGCCTGACGATGAATTTAGCCGAGAGGCGCGGGGGCTTGTCAACTCGATCAGGCGACGACTGGGCGGATTCGCCCAATCGTCGCGTGATCGATTCTAAAATTTAGAGCGCGCGTCTCGCGAAAAACCGGTTCCCACTTTTTCGCCGCACGCTTTAAGGGCGCGGCATTTTCACGGCTGCGGCGTTGTGGCTGCCGCAAAGGGCTTTTCGGACGGGTCCAGACAGGCCATCATGAAAGGCGGTTGCTCCACGCCGCAGAGATCGGATCAATTTTATGACCAGATCAAACTGGCGGACCCATCCGGACGAAATCGCGGCGATCGTCGCGGCTCGCCATGGCGATCCTTTCGCCCTGCTCGGGCCTCACGAGACGGCGGAAGGAATCGTCATCCGCGCCTTTGTCCCCGGCGCGGAATCGGTTCTTGCGGAGACGCCCGGCGGCGAAACGATCGCCGCGCTCGAGCGCGTCCACCCGGACGGCTTTTTCGAGGGGCTCACGCCGCTCTCGCATCACGCGCCCTATCGGCTCGTCGCCTCGAACGGCGCCGCGCAATGGCGTTTCGCTGATCCTTACGCCTTTCCGCCTTTTCTCGGCGCCATGGACGATCATCTGCTCGTCGAGGGCGCGCATCAGAAGCTTTATGAGCGACTCGGCGCGCATGTCGTGACGCAGGCGGGCGTCGACGGCGTGAATTTCGCCGTCTGGGCGCCCAATGCGCGGCGCGTCTCCGTCGTCGGCGACTTCAACCAATGGGACGGGCGCCGCGCGCAGATGCGCAAGCGCGTCGACAGCGGCATATGGGAAATCTTCATCCCCGGAATCGGCGCCGGCGCAGTCTATAAATACGAGATCGTCGGGCGGGATGGAAACCTTCTGCCGCTCAAGGCCGATCCGCTCGGATTCGAGGCGGAGCTTCGCCCCTCCACCGCTTCCGTCGTCGCGTCGAACGCGCCCTATGACTGGGGCGACGACATCCACATGCGCGAGCGCGCCAATTGCGATCCGCGCCGCGCGCCCATGTCGATCTATGAAGTCCACCTGCCGTCCTGGCGCAAGGCGGATGGCTGGCGCTTCCTCACCTATGACGAGCTCGCCGACCAGCTTGTGCCTTATGTCGCGGATATGGGCTTCACCCATGTCGAGCTGCTGCCGGTCAGCGAGCATCCGCTCGACGCCTCATGGGGCTATCAGCCGATCGGCCTTTTCGCGCCGACCCGACGGCATGGCGACGCGCAAGGCTTCAGGCGCCTCATTGACCGGGCGCACAAAGCGGGCTTGAGCGTCATTCTCGATTGGGTTCCCGGGCATTTCCCGACGGACGAACACGGCCTCGCCCAATTCGACGGCGGTCCGCTCTACGAACATTCCGACCCGCGTCGCGGTTTTCATCCGGACTGGAACACGGCGATCTACGATTACGGCCGCCGCGAGGTCTCGAACTTCCTCATCGCGAACGCGCTCTATTGGCTCGACCGCTTCCACATAGACGGGCTGCGCGTCGACGCCGTCGCCTCCATGCTCTATCTCGACTATTCGCGGAAAGAAGGCGAATGGGCGCCGAACCCCGACGGCTCCAACGACAATCGCGACGCCGTGCGCTTTCTTCAAAGGTTCAACGAGCTCGTCTACGGTCTCTATGCGGGCGTCGTGACCATTGCGGAGGAATCGACCTCCTGGGCCGGCGTGACGCGGCCGACATATTCCGGCGGGCTCGGCTTCGGCTTCAAATGGAATATGGGCTGGATGAACGACACGCTGCGCTATATGTCGTTCGATCCCATCTATCGCAAATGGCGCCACAACGAACTGACTTTCGGCCTGCTCTACGCCTTCGCGGAGAATTTCGTGCTGCCGCTCTCGCATGACGAGGTCGTCCACGGCAAAGGTTCGATCGTGGCGAAGATGCCCGGCGACGACTGGAAGCGCTTCGCCGGCGCGCGCGCCTATTACGGCTTCATGTGGGGACATCCCGGCAAGAAGCTTCTCTTCATGGGCCAGGAATTCGGCCAGACGAGCGAATGGGATTATGCGCGGGAGCTCGACTGGGGGCTTCTGGATCACGCGCTCCATCGCGGCCTGCGCGACTTCGTGCGCGACCTCAACCGGCTCTACCGCAGCCATGAGGCGCTTCACGCGCGCGACTGTGAGAGCGAGGGGTTCGAATGGGTCGTGGTGGACGACGCCGAGAACTCCGTCTTCGCTTTCCTGCGCTACGGCGCGGACCGCGCCAGGCCCGTGCTCGTCGTCTCGAACTTCACGCCCGCGCCGAGGCCGAACTACCGGCTCGGCCTGCCGCGCGCGGGGCGCTGGCGGGAGATCCTCAATTCCGACGCCGAGATCTATGGCGGCTCCGGACAAGGCAATCTCGGCGCGATAGGCGCGCGGGCCGAGGGCTTCGCCGGCTTCCCGGCGCGCGCGGACATTCAAATTCCGCCGCTCGCCACTTTGTTCTTCGAATTCGAAGGCGATGGTCTACAATGATCGGCGAATCGCATCTTTTGCGGACAGGATGTGACTGATGGCCGCCTATGACAATGCGCCGCTCGCGCGCTACGCCATGGCCTATGTTCTCGCCGGCGGCCGGGGCTCCCGCCTGATGGAGCTGACCGACCGGCGCGCCAAGCCCGCGGTCTATTTTGGCGGCAAGTCGCGCATCATCGACTTCGCGCTTTCGAACGCGCTCAATTCCGGCATTCGACGCATCTGCGTCGCCACGCAATACAAGGCGCACAGCCTCATCCGCCATTTGCAGCGCGGCTGGAGCTTCTTCCGCACGGAGCGCAACGAAAGCTTCGACATTCTGCCGGCGAGCCAGCGCGTCTCCGAGGACCATTGGTATCTCGGCACGGCGGACGCCGTCTATCAGAACCTCGACATCATCGAGAGCTACGACCCGAAATATATCGTGCTGCTCGCCGGCGACCACATTTACAAGATGGATTACGAGCCGATGCTCCAGCAGCATGTGGAGCAGGGCGCGGACGTCACGATCGGCTGTCTGGAGACGCCGAGGGCCGAGGCGTCGGGCTTCGGCGTGATGCATGTCGATCATGACGACCGCGTCATTTCCTTCATCGAGAAGCCCGCCGATCCGCCCGCCATGCCCGGCCATCCCGACCGCGCGCTGGTCAGCATGGGCATCTATGTCTTCGAGGCGAAATTCCTTTACGACCAGTTGCGACGCGATGCGGAAGACGCGACGTCCTTGCACGATTTCGGCAAGGACGTCATTCCCTATCTCGTGACGCATGGCAAAGCCGTCGCGCATCACTTCTCGCGCTCCTGCGTGCGCTCGGCGAGCGAGCGGCACGCCTATTGGCGCGACGTGGGAACGGTCGACGCCTATTGGGCCGCGAATATCGACTTGACCGACTTCGTGCCGCAGCTCGACCTCTATGACCGCAACTGGCCGATCTGGACCTACGCCGAGATCACGCCGCCCGCGAAATTCGTGCATGATGAAGTGGGGCGGCGCGGACAGGCGCTGTCCTCGCTCGTCTCCGGCGGCTGCATCGTCTCGGGCTCGACATTGCGTCGCTCCCTGCTTTTCACGGGGGTGCGCGTGAATTCCTACGCCACGGTCGAGAACGCCGTGATCCTGCCCTATGTCGATATCGGCCGGTCGGCGCGGCTCACCAATGTCGTGGTCGATCGCGGCGTGCGCATTCCGCAGGGCCTTGTCGTCGGCGAAGATCCGGAATTCGACGCGCAGCGCTTCCGACGCAGCGAGCAGGGCATTTGCCTCATCACGCAGCCGATGATCGACAGGCTTCCTTCATGAGCCTGCGCGTTCTGGCGGTCGCCTCGGAAATGAGTCCGCTCGTCAAGACGGGCGGGCTCGCCGACGTCGTTGGCGCGCTGCCCGCCGCGGTCGCGCGCGAGGGCGTCGAGACGCGCACGCTCGTCCCGGGCTATCCGGAGGTTCTCGCGGCGCTCGGCGCGGGCGAGACGGTTCTCTCCTTCGACGATCTCTTCGGCGGCCCCGCCTGGGCGCATGAAGGCTGGCTCGGCGGGGCGACCGTCTATGCGCTCGTCGCGCCGCATCTCTATGCGCGCAAGGGCGGCCCCTATGCCGACGAGAAAGGCGTCGACTATCCCGACAACGCCTTCCGCTTCGCCGCGCTCGCCTGGGCGGGGGCGCAAATCGCGCAGGGCGCGATCGGCGATTTCACGCCCGACGCGCTTCACGCCCATGACTGGCAGGCCGCGCTCGCGCCGGCTTATCTGCATTACGGCGGGAAGCCGCGGCCCGCGACGATCGTCGCCATCCACAACATCGCTTTTCAGGGACAATATCCCAAGGAGCTGCTCGGCGCGCTGCGCCTCCCGCCCGACGCCTTCGCGATGGACGGCGTCGAATATTACGGCGCCATTGGTTTCCTGAAGGCGGGCCTGCAGCTCTGCGACCGCATCGTCACGGTCTCGCCGAGCTATGCGCTAGAGATCGAGACGCCCGAATTCGGCATGGGCCTCGACGGCCTGCTGCGCGCGCGCGCCGACGTCGTGACCGGCATTCTCAACGGCGTCGACGAGGACGTATGGAATCCGGCGACCGACAAGCGCATCGAAGCGACTTACGACGCCGCGACTCTCGCGGCGCGGACGAAAAATCGCGCCGCATTGCAGAAGCGCTTTCATCTCGACGCCGACCCGGACGCTTTTCTCCTCGGCGTCGTGAGCCGCTTGTCCTGGCAGAAGGGCCACGACATGCTGCTCGCCAATCTGCCCGCGCTCATGGCGCGCCATGCGCAGCTCGCGCTCATCGGCGCGGGCGACAAGCATCTCGAAGAAGGCTTCCTCGCCGCGCGGGACGCCTATCCAGGCCGCGTCTCGGTCTGGATCGGCCATAGCGAGGACATGGCGCATCTCATTCAGGCGGGCGCGGACGCCTTGCTCGTTCCCTCGCGCTTCGAGCCCTGCGGCCTCACGCAACTCTACGCCCTGCGCTACGGCGCCGCGCCGATCGTCTCGCGCGTCGGCGGATTGAAGGACACGATCATCGACGCCAATGAAATGGCGATCCAGGCCGGCGTCGCGACGGGCGTGCAATTTTCGCCGCCGACGGCGGAGGCGCTCGCCATCGCGTTGCGGCAGGCGGAGCATCTTTTCAGGGACAAGGACGCGTGGCGCAGACTGCAATTGAACGGCATGAAGACCGACGTCTCCTGGCGCCATCCCGCGCGGCGTTATGCGGCGCTGTATCGCGAGGCCGTCGCGGCGCGGGGGTGCAATTAGCAATCTCGATCGCGGCGTCACCCTCTCCACGCTTGCGGGGAGAGGGCAGGGTGAGGGGCGAGGCCTCAACACGCAATCTCTGGACGAGGCCGGCGCTCTCAGGACTTTTACGAAAGATCGGGCCGGTCGCCTCGCCCCTCACCCCGACCCTCACCCCGCAGACGGGGAGAGGGCGGAAGGCTGAGGCCTGATGCGCGTCGCCGCCGGCGCTCCCGAGCCCCTCGGCGTCACGCTCGATGATACGGGCGCCAATGTCGCGGTCTTCTCCGCCCATGCCGAGGAAATCCATCTCTGCCTTTTCGACGACAGCGGCGCCGAGACGAGACGCGTCCGTCTCCCCGCGCGCAACGGCGACGTCCATCACGGCTACATAGAAGGCTTGAAAGAGGGCCAGCGCTATGGTTTGCGCGCCTATGGCCGCGACGCGCCGCATGAGGGCCAGCGCTTCAACGGCGCGAAGCTGCTGATCGACCCTTATGCCCGCGCGCTCGATCGCCCGCTCTCCTTGCACAGGAGCCTCTTTGCCTTCGGCGAGACGGCGAATGAGGACAGCGCGCCTCATCTCGCCAAATGCGTGATGACGCGCCCGCAGACAGTCGCGCCGTCGCGTCCATGTCATCCCTGGGGCGAAACGATCATCTATGAAACGCACGTCAAGGGCTTCACCGCCGCGCATCCCGACGCGCCGGAAAGTCTGCGCGGGACATTCGCGGGGCTCGCCCATGAGGCCGCACTCGCGCATCTCAAGAAGCTTGGCGTCACGACGCTCGAGCTATTGCCCTGCGCGGCCTGGATCGACGAGCGCCATCTGCCGCCGCTGGGGCTTTCCAATTACTGGGGCTACAACCCCGTCGCCATGATGGCGCCCGATCCGCGCCTCGCGCCCGGCGGGTGGGACGAGGTGCGCGAGGCGGTCGCGAAGCTTCATGCAGCGGGCTTTGAGGTCATTATCGACGTCGTCTTCAACCATACGGGCGAGAGCGACGAGCTTGGGCCGACGCTGTCGCTGCGCTGCCTCGACAATGCGAGCTACTATCGTCTCGCAGAGGATCGCGCGCGCTATGTCAACGACGCGGGCTGCGGCAATGTCCTCGCCCTCGACCGCGCGCCGGTCGTGCGCCTCGCCATGGATGCGCTGCGCGCCTGGGCGACCTATGGCGGCGTGGACGGTTTCCGCTTCGATCTCGCGACGACGCTGGCGCGCCTTCCTTCGGGCTTCGACGCCAATGCGCCTTTCCTCGCGGCGCTGCTGCAAGACCCGATCCTGCGCGAACTGAAGCTCATCGCCGAGCCCTGGGACATCGGCGCCGGCGGCTATCGGCTCGGACGTTTCCCCGCGCCTTTCGCCGAGTGGAACGACCGCTATCGCGATTGCGTCCGCCGCTTCTGGCGCGGCGACGCGAGCGGCGTCCCGGAGCTTGCGACGCGCTTCGCCGGCTCGCAGGATATTTTCGCGCGCCGCAGCCCGTCGAGAAGCGTGAATTTCATCGTCGCGCATGACGGCTTCACGCTGCGCGACCTCGTCTCCTACGAACGCAAGCGCAATGAGGGAAACGGCGAGGAAAATCGCGACGGGACGAACGACAATCTTTCCTGGAACAATGGCGCCGAGGGCGAGAGCGACGATCCCGCGATCAACGCGGTCCGCGCGCGGGACCAGCGCAACCTGCTTGCGACGCTGCTTCTCTCACGCGGAACGCCGATGCTCGCCATGGGCGCGGAGCTCGGCCGCACGCAGAAGGGCAACAACAACGCCTATGCGCAGGATAACGCATTAAGCTGGCTCGACTGGCCGGAGGCGGACCCGGCGCTGATCGAGACGGCCGCGAAGCTTGTTTCGCTGCGAAAAGCTCATCCCGCCTTGCGCGACGATCGTTTTCTCGACGGCGCCGCGCATGACGAAACGATGATCCCCGACGTGCAATGGCTCACGCCCTCCGGCGCGCCGATGCAGGACGAAGACTGGCGCCGCGCCGACGGCGGTACGCTGATCGCCGCGCTTTATGCGCAAGAAGATCGCGCGCTCGTCATTCTCCATCGCGACGCGGCGGAAATCGAGATCACGCCGCCGCCGGCGCGCGACGGATATGAATGGCGCGTCGCTTTCAACGCTTCGAACATGGCGGCGAATGCGACGATCCGCGAAACCGTCGCCGTTCCGCCGCGCGCGGTCCTGTTGCTCGTGGAAGAAAAAAGCGGGACCCGTCTGGTTTCGCCGGCCGCCGACGACGCGCTGCTCGCGCGACTTGCCGAATCCGCTGGAATCGCCGCGCGCTGGCGCGACGTCGACGGTCGGACGCATGACGTTCCGCGCGAGACGCTGCTGAAGCTTCTCGCGAGTCTCAGCCTTCCCGCCGCGACGCGCGCCGACGCGCGCGACAGCCTCGCGCGTCTCGCTCAGACGCGCGATGGTCGTCTCCTGCCCCGGCGTCTCGTGGCGCGCGAAAACGAAGCGGCGGCGCTGCGTCTTGCCGCGAATGACGGCGGCGCGCCCCTGCGTTTGGTCCTGACGCATGAAGAGGGGCGCGAGGAGCCGATCCAGCTTTCCGCGCTGGCGCCCGTTTCATGGCGCGGGGCCGATGGAAAGGAGAATCGCGGCTATCGCGCGCAACTGCCGCCGCTCGCCGCAGGGCGCTATACGTTGCGCGCGGATGAGGACGACGACGCCTCCTGCCGTCTCGTCGTCGCGCCAGCGCAATGCTATTTGCCGGAGGAGGCGCGCGCCTTCGGCTTTTCCGCGCAGCTTTATTCGCTGCGGCGCGACGGCGATCAGGGCGTCGGGGATTTCACGACTCTCGCGCTTCTCGCGCGCAAGAGCGCGGAGGCCGGCGCCGCGCTTCTGGCGATCAATCCGCTTCACGCGCTCTTCCCGCAGGACCGCTCGCGCGCGAGTCCCTATTATCCCTCCGACCGGCGCTTTCTCGATTCCCTTTACATCGACCTCGCCGACCTCTTCGGCGACGGTTTCGATGAGGAAACGGCGCGCGCGCTTTCTTCTCTCGACGCGGTCGATTATCCGTCCGTTCACGCGCTCAAGCGACAGGCGCTCGAAAAGGCCTTCGCATGTTTCGACGCCTTGGCCCGTCAAAGGCCGGACGCCGAGCCTGTGATGGATTTCGCGCGGTTCGTCACGGAGGGCGGCGAGGCGCTGTGGCGTTTCGCGCTCTTTGAGGCGATCAGCGAGTCGCGCCCCGGAGAGAATTGGCGCCGATGGCCACAGGAATTGCGAGACGGCGATCGGCAAGCGCTCGCCGCTTTCGCGCTCCAAAACGCGGCGCGCCTGCGTTTCCATCGCTTCCTGCAATGGATCGCCGAGCGGCAATTGGCGCGGGCCGCGCGCGACGCCGGCCTTTCCCTGGGCGTCTGCCGCGATCTTGCGGTCGGCGCGGCGCCCGACGGCGCGGAGAGCTGGAGCAAAGCCGCGCGTCTGATCGACGGTTTCTCCATCGGCGCGCCGCCCGATTCGTTCAGCCGCGACGGCCAGAGCTGGGGCCTGCCGGCGCCCGATCCGCTCGCGATGGACGAAGACGGCGGCGCGGATTTCGCCGAGCTCCTGCGCGCCAATATGCGGCATGCCGGCGCGCTGCGCATCGATCATGTGATGGGCCTCGCGCGGCTCTTTCTCGTGCCCGAAGGCGAGAAGGCGCGCGCGGGCGCCTATGTTTCCTATCCGCTCGACGCGCTCTTCGCGCAGCTCGCCCTGGAAAGCGCGCGCGCGCAGTGCATGGTCATCGGCGAGGATCTCGGCACTTTGCCCTTTGGTTTTCGCGAGCGGCTGGACGCGGCGAATGTGCTGAGCTACCGCGTGATGTGGTTCGAGCGCGCTGGCGCAGGCTTCCTCCCGCCGCGCGGCTATCCGAGGAAAGCCATGGCTTGCGTCTCGACGCATGACCTCCCGACGCTGGAAGGCTGGTGGCGCGGCGCGGATATCGACGAAAAGGAAAGCCTCGCCTTGCTGACGCCGGAAACGGCGCGCGGCGAACGCGAGCGGCGCGCGGCGGACAAAGGCGCGCTGTTCGACGCCCTTCGCTCCGAGCGACTCATCGGCGACGCGACGAAGGACGATCCTTTTGACGATGCGCTGGCGAGCGCGCTGCATCGTTTCGTGGCGCGCGCGCCCTCGATCCTCGCAATGGCGCAGCTTGACGATCTCGGCGGCGAGAGCGTCGCGATCAACCTTCCGGGCACGGATGGAGAGCGGCCCAATTGGCGGCGCAAGCTGCGGCGTTCCGCGGAAAAACTTTTTTCGACGCCCCGCGCCGCGGCTATTGTCTCGGGACTCCGCCGCATTCTGGACTAGATTGCGGCGGCATAGTTCGCCGCATTCCATTGGGCGCTAGAACTGAAGGCGCGCATGCGGCTATCGAGCGAACGATTTCGAGGAAACGACCGGCGCAAGCTCGCCATCGCCGGCCTCATCGTCGCCTCCTCTCTCGCGGCGCGCGCGGAGGACAAGCCCGAAAACGCCCCGGGCGGCCCCGATCTGAGCCTCAAGCGTCTCGAGCTGCGCGGCGTCGAGGATACGATCGGCGAGTCGAGGGAGCGGGCGAAGAAACTCGAGGCGGAGGTCGCGGCGCACGCCGCCGTGCGCGAGAATCTCAACAAGACCCTGCTCGACGCGACGAGCCGCCTGCAAGAGACGGAAGAGCACGCCGCCCAGATCGAGGAGCGCCTGACGGCGCTCGCGGGCGACGAAAAGAAGATCGTCGACTCGCTGGAAAGCCGGCGGGAGCTGATTTCCGAAGTGCTGATGGTGCTGCAGCGCATGGGCCGGCGCCCGCCGCCCGCCTTGCTCGCGCGCCCGCAGGACATTCTCGACGCCGTGCGCGCCTCGCTCGCGCTCGGCGACGTGGTGCCGCAGATGCGCGCCGAGGCGCGCGCGCTACAGAGCGATCTGGCCGAGCTCGTGCATCTGCGCGAGAGCGCGCGCCATGAGCAAGACCGCCTGGCGCAGGAGAAGGCGGCGCTCGCCGAACAGCGCGCGACGCTCGAAAAGCTCATTTCGATGCGGCAGGAGGCGCTCGCCGCCGCGCAATCGGCGCTCCAGGCGGAGAGCGAACGCGCGGCCAGGCTCGCGCGCCAGGCGACGAGCCTGAAGGAGCTTCTCGCCCGCATGGAGGCGGAGAGCGAGGCGGCCCGCATGGCGGCGGAAAACGCGCGCAAGGCGGACGAGGCGCGCGCCGCGGCGCAGGCGAAGCTTTCGGAAGAGCAGCGACGCAAGGCGCTCGCCGCGCCGTTCAAGGATGCGGCCCGCCTCGCGCCCGCCGTCTCTTTCGCCGACCTCAAGGGAAAGCTGAATTTCCCGGTTTCCGGATCGGTTTTGAAGCGTTACGGAGCGCCGGACGGCTTCGGCGGCAAGGAGAAGGCCTATTTCCTCGGCGCCCGGGAGAACGGCGTCGTCGTCGCGCCCTGCGATGGATGGATCGCCTTTTCAGGGCCTTACCGGACCTATGGTCAACTCTTGATCATTAACGCCGGCGACGGCTATTATGTCGTCCTGGCCGGCATGAGTCGCGTGAACGTGAACGTCGGGCAATTTGTCCTGGCGGGAGAGCCGGTGGCCAGCATGGGAGACGGGACCGCACAGACGGCGGCGACCATCGCGATCGGCGCGAAGCAGCCTATTTTATATGTCGAGTTCCGCAAGGACGGAACTTCGATCGACTCGAGCCCATGGTGGGCGAAGTCAGACAGTCGGAAGGTCGGCGGATGATTCGCAAAACTGCTCTATTAGCTACCGGAATCGCCATCGGGGCCGGATGCGCGACG
>Ga0123398_1029375_pt1 | contig 13196 bp, 11 predicted proteins | sample T5LHNO3metaT_FD_89926 | JGI IMG/M metagenome (GOLD analysis project Ga0123398, IMG submission 89926) | Methane-oxidizing artificial microbial communities from Washington, USA to study methane cycling - T5-LHNO3 metaT (Metagenome... | ecosystem: Engineered > Modeled > Simulated communities...
AAATGATCGGCAAATTGAGCGTGATCTCGCGCGTCAGGCGCGTCGTGACGTCGACGCCCGAAGGCATCACGCGGGAATGGCCGGGCCGCAGCAGCACGTCGTCGAAAGTGAGCGCTTCGGTCAACGTGGCGGTCAATCGGGCCATGGGGCCAACTCCTTCATTCGCGAGCGGAACGACGGCTGTTCATCGCGCGCCGCCATTCAGGGTTGGCGCGTGCTCATAGCATTAATCATTGCAAAGGCAAATGGCGCCGCCGCGACGCATCGGGGCAATCGGGGGAACGCTGGGCGTAAGCGAATCCCTCCCCTTTACGGGGAGGGCGGCCCCGCGAGAGCGGGGTCGGGTGGGGTCAAGCCCGATCTATGCAGTAGCGGCGCGGACCCCACCCGGCGGTCTCGCAGCCAAGTTTACGCAGGCTGCGTAAACTTGCCTGCGACCGCCGACCTCCCCGTAAAGGGGAGGTATGGCGGTTACGGTCCGAGATAGCTGTTGACCCGATTGGCCGAACACGACTCAGGCCATGCGAGAAGACCAGCCGAAAATCGCCCGAACCGGAACGAAAATCACATCATCAGATTCCAATTAACGTAGACTTGACTTTTGAGACGGATAGTGCCGCCTGATTTGGAGCAAAATCAAATGTGTACATCTTCCCATCTCATGGTTCGCGCCGCCGCCGGCGGCCTGACGCGCTTCGCCCGCGCCCGTTCGGGATCGGCGGCCGTCATCTTCGGACTCGCCTTCATCCCGGCCATGCTCGCCGTCGGCGCGGCGATTGATTATGGCCGCGCGACGATGATCAAGACGAAACTTCAGGTCGCGACGGACGAAGCGGTTCTCGCGGCGGGCGCGCAATCGAAGCTCAAGCAGTCCGAGCGGCAGAACATCGCGCTGAACAAGGTGCTCAACAATCTCGGTCCCGCCGCGAGCGACCTCGACGTCACCGTGACGGAGACAGAACCAAAGGCCGGCGTCTATCAGGTCCAGGCGCGGGCGACCGTGAAGACGTCGTTGCTGAAATTCGCCAATTTCCAGTCGATCGCCGTGACGGCCCATTCCGAGGCCAGCGTGACGCTTGGCAGCGAGGCGCCCGTCGAGATCGCCCTGGCGCTCGACAATACGGGCTCCATGCGCGACGACATCCCTGCGCTCAAGAGCGCCGCAAGGACGCTCGTGCAGAACGTCATGGCCAGCGGCTCCAGCGGCAAGGTGCGCGTCAGCGTCGTCCCTTATGTCGCCGCCGTGAATCCCGGCCTGACCGATTCGAGCATGATCGACACGGGCGTGAAGGCGCCCTGGACCGGCAACTGGTTCAACTGGGCCTGGATCGGCTATGACAAGAACTGCACTCAGAACTGGGGTTCGGGCGGCGGCGGCTCGGGGCCGGGCGGCGGCTCCAGCGGCGACTCCGGCGACGCCGGCCACCTGATCGACCTGCTCAATCCATTCCGGCGCATCGCGACGGAGCTCCTCGGGATTTCGGCCGCCTTCGCCGCGGACGTCACGCCCAACACCGTCCCGCCGCTGACGTTGCAGAATCTGAGATCGACCTCAACGGGCCGCGCCTTCAAGGCGCCGGCGGGCTTCAACATCCAGCCGAAGGACAGCTTTACCGGCGGCTGCGACTGGCTCGTGAATCCCGGCCAGGTGAGTCCCTACGAACTCTTCAAGCGATTGAAGGACGACACGGGCAAGACCGTCGCCTGGAAAGGCTGCGTCGAGGCGCGCGCCAGCGCGGCCGAGATCGCGATGATCAACGCTTCGTGGGGCGGGTCCTATTCAGCGGGCGTCGATTACGACGTGACCGACGTTCCGCCGTCCGGCGACAATGTCGCGACCCTGTTCACGCCCTATTTCTGGCCGGACGAGCCCGACTACAATTTCGCGAACTGGAGCTATGCGGCGCCCGGCAAATGGACGTCGGGCGCCACGACCTTCCACAACAACTACAAGGCCGATTACGCGATTCCGGGCTCCTGGAACTGGGCGTCAAATAGCTGGAACAATGGCCAGAACATCCTGAAATATGACGGCGCGACGAACGCCGCCGTCGTCAAGGAGACCGCGCCGGACACCTACGGCCCCAACGCCGCCTGCCCGCAGCCCATCACGCGCCTGACCAATGATCAGAGCGCGGTCATCTCGGCGATCGAGGCCATGAACTTCTGGTACAATGGCGGCACGGTCATCTCGGAGGGCCTGACCTGGGCCTGGCGCACGCTGTCGCCCGAGAAACCCTTCGCGGACGGCGCCGCCTATACGGACACGAAGACCAAGAAGGTCATCGTCCTGATGACGGACGGCGTCAATGGCCTCGCGGAAAACGGCAACGCCTCCGGCGCCGGCGTCTCGGATTATTCGGCCTATGGCTATATGGGCGCGAGCCGCCTTTATTGGGCCGACAATGTCCAGACCTACGACCAGTTGCAGACCTTCCTCGACAACCGTCTGAAAACGGCCTGCGACAACGCCAAGGCGAAGGGCGTCTCCATCTACACGGTGATGTTCAACCACAACGGCTTTCTGAGCGCCGGCCAGCAGGCCCATTCCTCGGAGCTTCTGGCCTATTGCGCCAGCAAGCCGGAAAACGCCTATGTGGCGACGAACACGCAGGCGCTGAGCGACGCCTTCTCCAATATCTCGGTCGCCGCGACCGCGACGCCGCTGCGGCTGACGAAGTAACGGAAGAGGCGGACGGCGTCTCCCCGCCGTCATTGCTGTGCGAAGCGAAGCAATCCAGAGCGTCATCACGGCTCTGGATTGCTTCGTCGCTCCGCTCCCGGCAATGACGTCGGAGAGCGAACTCAATCGAGTGACGCCGCCTGCGCGGTCCCCGCCCGCTCCGTGTCGAACTGCAATTTCGCGAGCCGCGCATAGAGGCCGCCGGCGGCGCTGAGGCTCGCATGCGTCCCCTCCTCCACGATGCGGCCTTCCTCCAGCACCACGATGCGGTCAGCTTCGAGCACGGTCGCCAGCCGATGCGCGATGACGATCGAGGTGCGGCCCGCCATCACGTCATGCAGCGCGGCTTGAACGGCGGCCTCGTTCTCCGCGTCGAGCGCGGAAGTCGCCTCGTCCAGCAGGAGCACCGGCGCGTCGGCCAGTATGGCGCGGGCGATGGCGAGGCGCTGACGCTGGCCGCCGGAAAGCGTGATCCCGCGCTCGCCGAGCAGCGTGTCGTAGCCCTGCGGCAGAGCGGAGATGAAGTCATGCGCCTGCGCGCGCCTTGCGGCGGAAACGATCGCCTCTCGCGCGGCGCCTTCGCGGCCATAGGCGATGTTCTCCGCGACCGAAAGGCCGAAGATCACCGGGTCCTGCGGCGCGAGCGCGATCGCCCTGCGGAGATCGAGCGGATCGAGCGCGCGCAGGTCGATCCCGTCGAGCGTGATCGCGCCTTTGTCGACGTCGTAAAAGCGCAGCAGCAGCGAAAAGAGCGTCGACTTGCCGGCGCCGGAAGGACCGACCAGCGCGACGCGCTCGCCCGGCGCGACCTCGAGCGTCAGGTCGCGCAGCGCCGGACGGTTCAGGGCCGTGGGATAGGCGAAGCCGACATGCTCGAAAGCGATGCGGCCCCGCCAGCGCGCCGGCGCCGGCGTTGGATGGGCCGGCGCGACGATCCTCGGCCTCACGGCGAGAATTTCCGCGATGCGCGAGGCGGCGCCGGCGGCGGCCGCGACCTCGCTCCACACGGACGACAATTCGCCGAGCGAGCTCGCGCCGAGCACGGCGTAGAGCACGAATTGCGATAGAAGTCCCGAGCTCATCCTGCCGGCGAGCACGTCCTGCGCGCCGAGCCAGAGAACGGCGACGACGCTCGTGAACACGACGAGGATCGCGCCCGCCGTCACGAAGGCGCGCGCCAGCGTCGCCGCCTGCGCGGCTTCATAGGCCGACTCGACGGCGCGCCTGAAGCGCGCGACGGTCGCCGCCTGCGCGCCATTGGCCTGCATGGCGCGAACGGCGGAGAGATTTTCTCCCGCATAGGCCGCCGCCTCCGCCAAAGTGTCCTGAGCGCGCCGGGAGCGCTTGCGCACGCTGCGGCCGGAGGCGATGAGCGGCAGGACGATGACCGGAATCGCCGCGAGCGCGAGGCCCGCGAGCTTCGGGCTCGTCGCGAACATCATGACCACCGCGCCGACGAACATGAACATGTTGCGCAGAGCGACCGAGGCGGACGAGCCGAAGGCGGATTTCAGCAGCGTCGTGTCGGCGGTGAGGCGCGACAGCAACTCGCCGGTTTTCGCCGTGTCGTAGAAGGCGGCGTCGAGCGAAGCGAGATGCCTGAAAAGATCGGCGCGCAGATCGGCGACGACGCGCTCGCCGAGCGTCATGACGAAATAGTAGCGCGTGGCCGAAGCGAGCGCGAGGGTGGCGGCGACGCCGATCAACGCGCCGAAATAGGCGTTCACCGTTCCGGCGCTGTCGGTCGAGAAGCCATGATCTATCATGCCGCGCACCGCCGCCGGCAAGGTCAGCGTCGCCCCGGCGGCGAGCAGAAGGGCGGCGAAGGCCAGCGCGATGACGCGCTTGTAGCGCAGCGCATAGGGCAGAAGCGGCCGCAAGGGCGCGAGCGTGGCGCCGAAACGCCGCTTCGGTTCGGAGGCGAGAACGGGAGGAGACGCGCCGTCAGTGATCTCAGTCATGGTCCGTCCCTATAGCGCCGCGGCGCGACGAAAACGACTCTTGGGCGGGGACGTCTTTTGATGCGGCGCAAAATAGAAAATGTGCGGCGCGTCATAAAAAATTTTTGTCGACGATTGGCTGAGCCTCGACCGATCAGACGATGCAAACGCGAATTTTTCAAAGCGTTACAGGATGCGACAAGTTGTCGCGGAAAAATCGGGCAACTGCTGGACAGGCGGAAAACTTATGCTACCTTTCGCCTGCGTCGAAATGACGCGCGCCACTACAAAAGCGATTAAAGCGCCAAGAAAAAACAAAAAGATAAGGCGCGGCTCTGGGAACGAAAGAGGAGTGAAGACCATGGCTGACAAAGAACTCGAAATCACGACGAACACCTACATCTTCGCCGGCGTCGGCGCCGTCATCCTCGGCGGTCTTGCCGCGGCGGCCCTCGGCGGCCTGCAGAACACGATCGCGGCCGGCGTCGTCGGCGCGCTCGCCGGCGGCTGCCTCGGCCTGTTCTTCTAATCGGCCTCGGGCCTGCGAGGGCTCGGCTCCAGGCGACTAAACAGGGAGTAAAAATCATGGCTGACAAAGAATTCGAAATCACGACGAACACCTACATCTTCGCCGGCGTCGGCGCCGTCATCCTCGGCGGTCTCGCCGCGGCGGCCCTCGGCGGCCTGCAGAACACGATCGCGGCCGGCGTGGTCGGCGCGCTCGCCGGCGGCTGCCTCGGCCTGTTCTTCTAAGCGACATATTCGGCGGACGCTGGTCTGGCCGCCGGCGTAAGCCAGTCGACACCAGCCAGCAATCGCGAGATGCGATTGCTGGCTGTGTTGTTTTCAGGGCGATATTTTCTGGCCCCATTTTCTCAAGACGATATTTTCAGGCCACAGCGCTTTTCGGCGTCGCCGGAAAGCGCTTTTTTCGTCGCCTAGAGCCGGCTCGCGGAAGAGACGCGGCGCTCTCGACCGGGCGGCGCCGAAGGGGCATTCTGTCGACGTTCACGCGGCCCCGCTCCGAACGGCGCCCGCAACGCCGGAAAGGCTCCCCCGCCCATGTGGCGCGCATTTCTCGAAACCGCCCTCCTCTTCCTGACGCCCTTTCTCGCCTACACGCTGTTCCACGCCGCGCAGCGGCGCTGGCCCTTCGTCGCCGATCTGTGGCACAGGCGCATCGTCTCCTCCCTGACCATCGCCGGCCTCCTGACCGCCGTCGCGGGCATGCTGGCGCTCGGACTGACCGAACGCCAGCAGGGCGCCTATGTCCCGGCGCATGTCGAGAACGGCAAGCTCGTGCCCGGCCGGTTCCAATGAACGCCGCCCAAAAGCTGCTCGACGATCCCCGCCTCGCGACGCTCTTCGCGGCGCTCGCCAAGACAGGCGCCGAGACGCGCATCGTCGGCGGCGCCGTGCGGGACGCGCTTCTCGGCCTCCCGCCGCATGAGATCGACCTCGCCACCACGGCTCTGCCCGAGACCGTGCTGGCGGCGGCGCGCGACGCCGGGCTCAAGGGCGTTCCGACCGGCGTCGAGCACGGCACGGTGACGATCGTCGTCGCCGGCGCGCCTTTCGAGGTGACGACCCTGCGCGAGGACGTCGAGACCGACGGGCGCTTCGCCGTCGTGCGCTTCGGCGGCGACTTCGAGCAGGACGCGAAGCGCCGCGACTTCACGGTCAACGCGCTTTCCCTCGCGCCGGACGGCAAGCTCCACGACTATACGGGCGGGCTGGCGGACATCGCGGCGAAGCGCATCCGCTTCATCGGCGACGCCGCGACGCGCATCCGCGAGGATTATCTGCGCGTGCTGCGCTTCTTCCGCTTCAACGCGTCGCATGGCGAAGGCCCCTTCGACCGCGACGGGCTGCACGAGTCGATCGTCGCGCGCGAGAATCTCGCGCGGCTCTCGCGCGAGCGCATCCGCGCAGAAATCCTCAAGCTGCTGCCCGCGCGCCGCGCGCCCGAGATCATGCGCGCCATGTCGCAGGCGGGGATCATCGAGGTGCTGCTCGGCATGGGTTATCCGGCGCGGCTGGAGCGGCTCGCGGCTTTCGAGGCCGCGCAGGGCGAGGCGGGCGACGCGGTTCTGCGCCTCGCCGCTTTCTCGGCGCTGACGGCGGAAGACGCCGACCGGCTGCGCGAGCGGCTTCGGCTCTCCAATGACGAGCACGCCCGCCTCGTCGCCGCCGTGAAGACGCTCGCCGCGCTGCACGGGATCGACCGGCCGCCGCCGGTCTCCCATCTGCGCGAGATGCTGTTCCTCTGCGGCTCTCGCGCCGCCTGCGACGCGCTGGCCCTCGCTTTCGCCGAGAGCGCCGCCGCGCCGGACGATCCGCAATGGCTGGAGGCCGCCAAATATCTCGATGAAACCCCCGCCCCCGCCTTCCCCATCAAGGGCGCGGACCTCATCGCGCGCGGCGTGTCGCCCGGCCGCGCCGTTGGCGCGACGCTGAAGGCGCTGCAGGCGAAATGGATACGCGCGGGCTTCCCGCGCGATCCGGCGGCGTTGCAGCAATTGATGGAAGATGCGATCCGGGGGAGAGAGTGAGAGAAATCCAGGCAAAGGCTTGGGGAGCAGCCAGGGAATCGGGTGAACGCTGGGCGTGAGCCCTTCCCTCCCCTTTACGGGGAGGGTGGCCCCGCGAAGCGGGGTCGGGTGGGGTAAAGCTCCATCAATGTCATGCGGCGCGAACCCCACCCGGCGGTCTCGCAGCCAAGTTTACGCAGGCTGCGTAAACTTGCCTGCGACCGCCGACCTCCCCGTAAAGGGGAGGTATGGGGCGGTTAACCGCCCGAGATCGTGACGTGATCCGGCGGCAGGCCCTGCCGATGACGGCGGTAAATCTCGGCATAGGCCTTTTCGAGACGGCGCGCATAGGCGCGCGCATCGAACAGCGCCGAGGTTTTTCCATGGTTGAATAGATAGGCTCGCAGAGCCGCCAATTTCTCCGGCCGAGACGCGAGTTCAACCGCGAGCGCCTCATATTCCGTCAGACTCCCGGCGATCAGCTCCGGCAGTCCGACAGCCTTCAGCAGGCTCGCCGCTACGCGGCCAGCGAAGGTCTGTCCGGGACAGGTAACGACCGGAACGCCGGCGAACAATGAATCGCTCGCGGTCGTATGGGCATTGTAAGGCAGCGTATCGAGAAAGACGTCGGCGAGCCGGTGCCGCGCCAGATGCTCCGCGAGTGGAAGGCGCGGCGAGCAGACGAGGCGGCTCTCGTCGATCCCGCGCCGCGCCGCCTCGCGCCGGAGATTGTCGGACGCCGCCTCATTATCCGCGATCAGCCAGAGGACGGCGCGGGGAACGCGCGACAGGATTCGCATCCAGACGTCGAAGAGGTCCGGCAGGATTTTATAGGCGTTGTTGAAGCAGCAATAGACGAAGGCGTCTTCGGGCAGCCCGACTTCGGCGCGGACAAAGACCTTGCCGGAAACGGCCTTGCCCGGATCGTTCGGCTGATACGCGCCGGGAAGATGGATGACCTTCTCGGCAAAGAATGCGCGGGCGTCGTCGGGGACAACCGTCCGGTCCGCCACGATATAGTCCATGTAGTCCACGCCCATGGAGCCCGGATAGCCGAGATGGTTCACCTGTATCGGCGCGGCGCGGCGCGCGAGGATTCCCGCTCTGTGCCCCTTGGTGAAGCCTTTCAGATCGACGGCGATGTCGACGCCCTTTTCGCGCGCCAGATTGGCCACGGCGTCGTCGGAGAGGAGACGCACATCGAGGAAAGCGTCGACGGCCGCCGCAATTCTTCTCCTGTAGGCGTCGTCGCGCTCGGGTCCGAAAGAGAAGCCGATCAGTTCGAAGGCGCCACGATCGGCGTTCTCCAGCACATTCACGAGCAGATGCGCCGTCGCGTGATCGTGGAAATCCGCGGAGAAATAGCCGATCCTGATCTTCTCGCCCGGCGGCCTCGGCGGGAAGGGCTCCACCGTCGCGCGCGGCGCCATCAGGGCCGCCGCCTTCGAATTGATCGCCTCGGAGTCCGACACGGACAGGATCGCGAAGGCGCTGGCGACGTCCTTGCCTCGCGACAGATTTTCCTCGATCCGCCGACGCTCCGAGGAAAGGAGCGACCAGTCGCACATTTGCCGGCGGATGAAGCCCCTGAGCTCGATCAGATGGTTTTCGTCGCCGCGCAGCTCGGCGAGCGTCTCGTAATCGCGCAGGGCGTCGCGCCTGAAGCCCGCCTCCAGCAGAGTGGCCGCCCGGCCTGCGACGGCGTCCTCGCAACGCGGATCGAGCGCGAGCGCCTTGTTGAAACACGCGAAGGAGTCTTCGAGCCGGCTCAACCGCCGCAGCAGATTCGCCTTTTCCACATGGCCGCCGGGGTCGCCCGGCGCGAGCGCGATCGTCTTGTCATAGGCCGCCAGCGCCTCGTCGCAACGGCCGAGCGCCGCCAGAGCCTGGGCGCGATTGAGATGGAAGCCGGCGACGCCGGGCGAGGCGGCGAGCGCCTTCTCGTAATCGTCGAGCGCTTCCCCGAACCGTCCCAGCTCGCAAAGCGCATTGCCCCTCACGCATCTTATATCCCCCGAGGCGGGATCGACGGAGAGCGCGTCGTCGAGGACGGCGAGCGCCTGGCGGGGCGCGCCCATATGCAGGCGAATCTCCGCGAGCCGCAGATGGGCCGGGATCGCTTCGCGATCGAGGGCGATCACGGCCTCGTAATCCGCCGCCGCGTCGTCATGGCGTCCCAGAGCGGCGTTCAGATTTGCGCGATTGACGCGCACGTCCAGCCTGTCCGGCGCGAGGCCGATCGCTTTGCTCAGGCTGTCGAGCGCCTCTTCCGGCCGCTTCGCGGCAAAGAGGGCGGCGCCGAGCGTGTTGTGGACATCCGGATTTTCCGGCTGCGCCCGCGCGGCGCGGGAGAGAAACCGCGCCGCCTCTTCCGCGCGCCCGGTCTGGTGCAGCAGAACGCCGAGAAGATAGAGCGCGTCGACATGCGCGGGGCTTCTCGCGAGGACCTTCTTGAGAAGCCGCTCCGCCCCGGCGGGGTCGCCGCCGCGAAAGAGACCTATGGCCTTTTCGATCCTGTCGCGCTCGCTGGCCAAGATCAGCTCGCGGCCTCGGCCCTGGCGAGGCGGTCGAACACGCCCAGCACCATGGCGCGCTTGTCGAAATTGAACACCTCCGTCTCACGCGCCAGATCGCGTATCTCGTCCCAGGCGCGGGCATAGCCGATGAGCCGCGCCGGCGGCGCGCCGCCTTTGGAGAGCGCGCGCACGCGGGAATCGAGATGACGCTCCAGCGCCCGCATGAATGTCTCATAGGCCGCCTCATTGTCGCGGCCCGTCAGCTTGTCGGCGAGCATATGGACGCCGGCCCAGTCCACTTGCGGCAGGCGCTGCAACAGCCGCGCGACGCCCGCGTCGAAGATCATGGCGTCGCCGCCGAGGAGCCGCAAGGTCTCGCGCACCGAGCCTTCCGCGCGCGCCGCCGCCGCCGCGATCTCCTCCGCCGGGCGATCGCTCCACGGCGCGCCCACGGCCCCCACCGCCGCGACCGCCTCGTCCGGCGTCAGCGCCCCGAGCATGAGCTTGCGGCAGCGCGAGCGGATCGTCGGAAGGACGCGGCCGGGCTGATGGGCGACGAGCAGAAAGAGCGAGCGCTCCGGCGGCTCCTCGATGAGCTTCAGAAGCGCATTGGCGGCGCTGCGGTTGAGGTCGTCGGCGCAGTCGATGATGGCGACGCGCCAGCCGCCCGCGCCCGACGCCCGATGAAAGGCGCGGGTGATCTCGCGCACGTCGTCGACGCGGATTTCGGTGAAATGCTTCTTGGTCTTCTCGTTCCATTCGCGCCGCAGAAGAAAGATGTCGGCGAGCGCCAGCGTCGCGACGCGACGCGCGGCGAGGTGATCCGGCGGCACGGCGAGAGTCTCGGCGGCCTGAACGCCGGGCGCGTTCGGGTCGGGATGGGCGAGAAGAAAGCGGGCGAAGCGCCAGGCGAGCGTCGCCTTGCCGATCCCCTCCGGGCCGCCGAGAATCCAGGCCTGCGCCAGACGATTGCGCCGATAGGCGTCGAGCAGTTCGCGCTCGGCGGCGGCGTGGCCGAACAGCGCAAGCGTCTCGCGCGGATGCGGCGCGTCGTCGAAGCGGTCGCTCTCGGGCGGACCGGCGGCCTCCTTGCTCATTGGGCGGCGTCGGCGGCGGATTGCCGGTCGAGGAAGCGGGCGTCGACGAGCTGGCGGATGGCGCGGGCGACCTCTTCCGGCGGCAAGGCGCCGTTGACGACGCAGCAGCGCTCCGGCTCCTGCTCGGCGATGTCGAGAAAGGCGCGGCGCAGCCCCTCGTGAAAGCCGCCGTCCTCCGCCTCGAAACGATCCGCGCGCTGGCCCGCCATCGTCCGGCGCAGAGCGGCGCGCGCGAGCCCTTCTTCCGGCAGCAGATCAATGACGATGGTGAGATCGGGCTTGAGGTCGCCCACGGCGGCCTTCTCCAGCAGCGCGAGCGTCTGCGGCGCCACGCCGCCGCGCGCGCCCTGATAGGCGCGGGTCGAATCCGTGAAACGGTCGCACAGCACCCAGGCGCCGCGCGCCAGCGCCGGGGCGATGAGCCGCTCGACATGGTCGATCCGCGCCGCCGCGAAGAGCGCGGCCTCGGCGAGCGGCCCCAAGGGCGCGACGCGGCCGGAAAGCAGGACCCTGCGCAAGGTCTCCGCTTTCGGCGTTCCGCCGGGCTCCCGCGTCGTCACGGTCTCGACGCCGCAGGCGCGCAAATGCTCGGCCAGCCGCGTGAGCTGCGTCGATTTGCCAACGCCCTCCCCGCCTTCGAATGTGATGAACCGGCCTCTTCCGGCGCCCGTCATTTCCTGGCCGACAGCTTCTCGTGGATCTTGGCCGCAGCATACTCGTAAACCGCGTCGAAAGCGCGGCTCGACAGCGATCCTTCGTCGATCGCCTCGGCCGCCTCGAGCGGCTGCTCCAGGATCACGGTCGGCCCGCGTTTGATTTCGAGCTTGCCGATCTGCTGGCCGGCCGCGACCGGCGCGATGACCGGGCCCTCATAGACGATCTTGCCCGAGAGCCTCTCACTGGACCCACGCGGAAGCAACACTTTCACGTCGGTCTTGGAGACAAGCTCGGCCGAGCCCCTGGTCCCGCCATAGACCTGCGCCGGGCCGATGGGCTCGCCGGCCTTGAAGAGCGCCTTCTCCTCGAAATTCCGGAAGCCCCATTGCAGGAGCTTCCGGGCTTCCTCGGCGCGCTCCTTGGCGGTCTTGGCGCCATAAACGGCGACGACCAGCCGCCGGCCCTCCTCAACGGCCGAGCCGACGAGGCCGAACTCGCCCTTCTCGATATTGCCGGTCTTGAGCCCGTCCGCGCCGATGCTCATGGTGAGGAGCGGATTGCGGTTCTGCTGGCGGATATTGTTCCAGGTGAACTCCTTCTCGCCGAAATATTTGTAATATTCCGGATATGTCCTGATGACGTGCAAAGCGAGCTTCGCCATCTCGCGGGCCGTCGCCTTCTGATCGTCGCTCGCCTTGCCCCACGGATTGCCGAAACGCGATTTTGTAAGGCCAAGCTCCGCCGCGCGCTTGTTCATGCGCATGACGAAAGCCTCCTCGTTCCCGGCGACGCCTTCGGCAAGAACCAGCGCCGCGTCGTTGCCCGACTCGATGATAAGGCCGCGCAGCAGATTTTCGACGCTGGCGCGGCTGTTGACCTTCAGGAACATGGCCGAGCCGCCCGCGGGCGCGCCGCCATTGCGCCAGGCATATTCCGAGACCGGCATCTCGTCGCTGAGCTTCAGGCGGCCCTCGGCCAGCTCACGAAAGATGATCTCGGCGGTGAGAATCTTGACGGTGGAGGCTGGCGTGACGAGGTCGTCCGCACCCTTCTCGAAAAGCACCGTATTGGTGCCGGCGTCGATCAGGATGGCCTGCGGGACGCTCGTCTGAAAAGGCTGAGCCGGCGCGCCGCCGGGCAGGAAAACGACGAAAGAGAATAGAAGCGCAGCGACCGCCGCTTGAACGTGGCGTATGTACAAGACAATGCTCCGCGAGAATGCGTCGCGGCCAAATGGCGACGCCGGGCGGAGAATGACCCCTGAAAGGTTAAAAAGCAACGCGCTGACGCGGGCGCGGCGAGCGCGCGCTCAGTTCAGCGCTTAGAGCGCGCCGCGAAAAAGTGGGAACCGGTTTTTCGCAAAGGAGCGCGCTCTAATCCTAAGAATCGATCACGTTATTTGCGTTTAGGCGATTCCGCCTAAACGCAGCGTGATCTAGCGCATGGGAGGCGTCGGGATGGCGGCCTCCTCGCGGCCTAAAGAGGCTGGGCGAACGGGCGGCAAAGGCGCGGCCTGGAACGATTTGACCTTATCCGCCGCCGGCGCGGCGGACCGGGCGGCGCGGGTCGAGGAGACCGGTTCGGCGTCGACGCTCGACTCGTCGCGCGAGCCGGCGGTCGTCTCCGGCAGCGGCTCCGGGCGCGCGTCGGCTGTATTGTTTTAATGTTAGATTGTTAACAAAAGATAAAAGCTACTCTTTATCATCCGGCAACGGTTTCGCACCACTCTCTTTGGTAACTCTGGCATCTGGCTTGGCAAGATTGATCAGCAT
>Ga0123398_1055600_pt1 | contig 13187 bp, 14 predicted proteins | sample T5LHNO3metaT_FD_89926 | JGI IMG/M metagenome (GOLD analysis project Ga0123398, IMG submission 89926) | Methane-oxidizing artificial microbial communities from Washington, USA to study methane cycling - T5-LHNO3 metaT (Metagenome... | ecosystem: Engineered > Modeled > Simulated communities...
ATCGTATTGCGCTGAATCTGATGTTGTATCAGGGCTATGACATGCAAATGGTGTTAGATGGATTGCCGAGTGCCGATACCGCCACTACCGCATGGCTAAAGGATTTGCAGTCCAGCACGACAAGCCTAGCAACATTTATGGATACGCAGGTCATCGACCTCGCGCAAGCGCCTATCTAAAGTTTTTCTCTCTGGCTTCCTTATTTTTGTAAGGAAGCCTCTTCCCTCGCGACTAAGTCAGGTAATCATCTAGATGGTTACTTTCTGTTTGGCGCATATTGACGCACATGACTCTCGAGAGGAATAAAAATGACTATTGAAACATCAAAAATGAGCAAAGGTACCATGTTGGCACTAGGGGCTGCAGCATTGATTTTGGCAGGCTGCGCCAGTGGCGGTGCAAAAACTGCTGGTAATTCGGCAACGGTTGCTTGTGTGGGCGTAAACTCATGCAAAGGTACTAGTGCTTGCAAAACTGCTGGTAACGAATGCAAAGGGCACAACGCATGTAAAACTGCAAAAAATGCATGTAAAGGCCAAGGGTCATGTGCAAATCCAGCCAATGCATGTAAAGGCCAAAATGATTGTGCCGGCCATGGACATTTGGCTTTAACTGGCGCTGAGTGTGATGCTAAAGGTGGACATGCTGTTTAGTGATGGTTTTTAATACTTAGGTTAATACTTAGGTTGTGTAATGCAAAGTAAAGTAGAAAGTGTATGGGTTATATATGCTTTCTACTTGCTTCACTCAAAAATACCCATCAATGACATCACGCCATGAGGTAAAAATGACAGATAACGCTAGTTTTTTAGGGTTCGGTTTAGGCCTGCGTACAGAGCACTACCATGAGATTTTAGAAAACAAGCCTAAAGTCGATTGGTTTGAGGCGCTTTCTGAAAACTATATGGTGCCTGGCGGTAAACCGCTCTATTTTCTAGATCGGATTCGTGCCGATTACCCGATGGTCATGCATGGTGTGTCGTTGTCCATTGGTTCGACAGCTCCTGTGAACCTGGATTACTTAAAAGAATTAAAGCAATTAGCCGACCGCATACAACCCGCTTGGATTTCCGATCACCTATGCTGGACCGGCATACATGGGCAAAACATGCATGATTTATTGCCCATGCCCTATACCGAAGAAGCCGCTAAGCATGTGGCAGAGCGCGTAAAAATTGTACAAGATTATTTAGGGCGTCAAATTCTGTTGGAGAATGTCTCTAGCTATGCCAGCTATGTGGATTCCACCATGACTGAGTGGGAATTTATTCAGCAAGTGTCTGACGCAGCAGATTGTTTGCTGTTATTAGACGTGAATAATATTTATGTCAGCAGTTTTAATCATCAGTTTGATGCAAAAGCCTTTATTGATGGCGTGCCCAAGCAGCGCGTGCGTCAGATCCATTTGGCGGGGCATCACAATTATGGTGATTATATTATTGATACACATGATGCACCGGTGATAGACCCGGTATGGGATTTATATGCCCACGCCATACAGCGGTTTGGTGCAGTGTCGACCATGATCGAGCGCGATGATGATATTCCTGCGCTGGGTGTATTGGTAGAAGAACTGGACATTGCAAGGCAATTAGCTGCCAAACATACACAAGATTTTTCACAGCGAAATGCGGCTTAAACCATGAGACAGTTAGCACAGTTACAGCAAGATTTTCAGCGCTATTTGATGGACGATAGCCAGGCGGTGGATAGTCATGCGTTGGATAACAACTGGATTGTGGATGATACAAAAGTTGGCGCAACAAAACGCTTGGGCATATATCACAATGCCTACCGCATGCGCATTATTGAAGCGTTGGCAAGCCCGTATGGTGGACTAAAAAAGTTACTAGGTCCGGTTCAATTTCAAGCCATCGCGCTAGGGTATTTGAATCGTTATCCATCCACTTACCCCAATCTACGCTGGTATGGCAGCAAGATGGCGGACTACTTGCAGACGGTGTTGCCTCACAATCTTGTGGCGACAGAAATGGCGACATTTGAGTGGGCACTTGCTGCCGCGTTTGATGCGCCTGATGTGACGGTCGTGATACTGCAAGACTTGGCTGAGATTCCTCCAGAACATTGGGGCGAATTAACATTTGTATTTCAACCGGGCTTGCAACTTTTGGCTTTACAAACTAACGCTGTACCCACTTGGAAAGCATTGAATGACGATGAGGCGCCTCCGCAACCTGATCATCAACAGCATCTACATTGGTTGATTTGGCGTCAGCAAATGGATGCGAATTTTCGCTCGCTGGATAACACTGAAGCAACATTATTGGCACAAGCTTGCGACGGCCTAAGCTTTGGTGCGTTATGTGAGAAGCTATTTGAGACCGTGGGCGAAGATGCCACATTACAAGCGGCGCAGTATTTGGCCGGCTGGTTAGAGACGGAAATGATTGCCGACATTCATCGGTAAAATCTGTCTAGCTTAACTACAAAACTTCAACGACAAACTTTGTAGAATTTCGCCGGTTTGATTGTCTTGTACAAATATCACGGCGCCAGCATTTCGTTCTTTCCAAGGATGGCTTAAGTTAAACTGTTTACTGAACGCGTTGAGCGCATGCATAGGGTATGCACCAAATAACTCACGTACCACGTAATCATGGTGGAGTTCACTGCCATTGTTTTCACCAGCATTCACTTTGCTCACCAATTTATTTTCATATAAAGCCACAAATACATCAGCATGCTTGGCTAACTTGCTATCCAAGATCGTTGCTGATGCCTTGAGTGTGATGTCACCATTGCCTAACGGCACTGCGTCCAACTGTAATTGCGCGGACGAACGTGTCTGTTTGGATTGTTCAGTGAGTTTGCGTAACCGGCCACTTTCCCAACCTCTGAGGTCTTTGCCATTTAGCACAAACTGCGGCGTGTAGACAAAGCCCGCAGCATTAAAAGCAGCGGTCTTGCGTTGACGGTTGCTGTACTCTGCTTTGGAAAAACGGTCTTGCCAGCCAATGTAGTTCCAATAATCGACATGAAACGCCAATGGCGTCACTTTAGTAATGTCTGTATCTAAGTGGCTGAGCCATTTGTCGGCTGGTGGGCAGCTGCTGCAGCCTTCAGACGTATACAGCTCTAGTAATGGCACTATGTTTTCGCCGCTTTTGGCGGTACATTCAGCTGCATAGGTTTGTGCAATGCTGGAAAATAACAATGGAAGTACAAGGCTAAAAGCTTGAATTTGGCGCATGGCGCTTCTCCTGACTATGTGATGCATTAGTCGGAGAAATGACGCTGCGCTTACAACGGTTGTTTGTTTTCTTTGATGCTATTCCAAGGGGCGATTTTGTACAGCAGTAGCATGCCCGGAATCGCCAGTAAAAAACAGGTAATAAAGAAGTGAAACCAACCCATGCGCTCTACCATAAAGCCAGTGCCTGCGTTGGCCACAGTGCGTGGTACGGCGGCTAGGCTGGTGAATAGCGCAAACTGAGTGGCGGTATAGAGCGGGTGCGTGGTTTGCGCAATATAAGCCACAAATGCGGCGGTGCCCAAGCCCACGCCAAATGCTTCAAAACCAATCACTAATGCCAATATCAGCACATCGTGTCCGGCAACCGCCAGCCAGGCAAAGCCCAAAATCGCCACCATTTGTACCAACCCAAACAGCCACAGTGCGCGGTTAATACCCAGTTGTATCATCCAGAGTCCGCCCAAAATGCCCCCAGCTACACTTGCCCAAAGCCCCGCGTTTTTAGCAACGAGACCAATCTCGGTTTTACTAAACCCCATGTCTAAATAAAACGGCGTTGCCAGCGCAGTGGCCATGCTATCGCCCAGTTTATACAGGAAAATAAACGCCAAAATAGTCAGTGCAGTGCGGATACCATTACGTGAGATAAATTCATGAAACGGCTCCACCACAGCTTGTTTGAGCGTTTTAGGCGCACCAGCTTTAAGCAATGGCTCTTTCACTAACAGCGTCATGGCAAGCCCGGGCAACATAAACAGTGCGGTGATGACAAACACGCTGTGCCAAGGTAGGTGATCTGCCAAAATCAAAGAAACAGAACCCGGAATCAAGCCCGCGATTTTGTACGCATTGACATGGATGACATTGCCTAAGCCCAGCTCAATATCTGGCAATATCTCACGGCGGTAAGCATCTAATACAATGTCTTGGCTGGCACTAAAAAATGCTACCACTGCTGCTAAATAGGCCACAGTCCAAATATCTAGTTGCGCATGCAAGTAGCCAAATGCTGGGATGCTGAATAAAAGCGCCAATTGTGTGATGAGTAACCAGCCACGCCTGCGCCCCAATGGTGGCGAGTAGCGGTCAAATAATGGTGCCCAGATAAATTTCCACGTAAACGGCAAGCTGATGAGCGAGAATAAGCCTATCGCTTTCAGGTCTACGCCTTCGGAACGTAGCCATGCTGGCAACAGGCTAATTAAAATATACAGCGGCAGGCCAGAGCTAAAGCCAGTGAACACGCATATCAGCATGCGCTTATTAAAGATGATTTCTTTAAAGTTTCGGGGAGAAGTCATGCATCCTGCTTTGAAAGGATGCTAGGCACTTTTAAGCCGGTACATGGCCAAATTGCCAAGGAAATTAGGTAGGAATTGAATATCTTGACCGTCTGTAATTACCTTGCGCTCAATAATGGCGATGTGATGTTTGGTGCAAAATGCATCAAAGTCATCAATCGTGCATAGATGCACATTAGGCGTGTCGTACCACTGGTATGGCAGGGTTTTGGAAACCGGCATATTGCCGAATACGATTTGAAAGCGATTGCGCCAGTAACCAAAATTGGGAAAGGTGACGATCGCTTCGTGCCCAACGCGCAGCATCTCTTGCACAATGCCTTCTGTATTGTGCATGGCTTGCAGTGTTTGCGAGAGTATGACGGTATCAAACGATTGGTCTTCAAACCCGGATAAGCCTGACTCCAAATCCATCTGTAATACATCTACGCCGTTTTCCATGGCGGTGAGCCAGTTGCTGTCATCTTTCTCTACGCCGTAGCCGCGAATATCATGCTGATGATGCAGATGTGTGAGTAACTCGCCATCGCCGCAGCCTAAATCCAGTACTTTGGCATGTGGTTTTATCCATTGGCTAATTAAGGCAAAGTCAGGGCGAATCGCAGTATGGTCTGTGCTCGATTGTATGGGCTGGCTCATAGGTGTTTACACTTTCACTTTCGCCAAATAACTACGCATAATGGCATGGTAATGTGGGTCTGGCATGAGGAATGCATCATGGCCATGTGCGGCTGTGACCTCGGCATAGCGCACAGAAATTTCATTGTCCAGCAGTGCTTTTACAATTTCTTTGGAGCGTGCGGGGGAGAAACGCCAATCGCTGGTGAACGATACCACCAAGAATTTGGCTTTGACATGCGCAAGTGCTGCAGACAGGTTGCCACCATAATCCAGCGCTGGGTCAAAATAATCTAGCGCACGTGTCATGCGTAAATAGGTGTTGGCATCAAACTCGCCAGCGAATTTATCGCCTTGATAACGCAAGTAAGATTCCATTTCAAATTCCACATCAAAGCTATATTTGATGGTGCCGTCACGCAATTTTCGCCCAAATTTAGCACCCATCACGTCGTCGGACAGATAGGTAATATGCCCGAGCATACGTGCAATACGTAAGCCGCGGCGTGGTACTACCCCATAATTATAGTAATCGCCATCGTGAAATTCCGGGTCAGTAATAATGGCCTGGCGCGCCACCTCGTTAAACGCCATATTCTGCGCGGTGAGGTTGGGTGCGGAGGCAATGACCAGTGCGTGTTTTACGCGATCAGGAAATGCAATCGCCCATTGCAGTGCTTGCATGCCACCCAAACTGCCGCCAATCACTGCTGCCAGTTGTTGTATGCCCAAGTAATCCATTAAGCGCGCTTGAGACTGCACCCAGTCCTCAACAGTCACGACTGGAAAGGTAGCACTGTAAGGGCGATCGGTGGCTGGGTTGGTATTGGATGGGCCGCTACTGCCATGACAGCCGCCCAGATTATTGACGCCAATCACAAAAAATTTATTGGTGTCTAATGGTCTGCCTGGGCCGACTAGGTTGTCCCACCAGCCAGCTGATTTATCGGACTCTTTATATTTGCCTGCTACGTGGTGATTGCCAGACAGCGCGTGACAGATCAACACCGCATTCGATTTGTCTGCATTCAGCTCGCCATAGGTTTCATAAGTGAGGTGGTACTGCGGCAACACTTCACCACTTTTGAGCGGCAACGGGGTGTCAAAATGCGCGGATTGTGGGGCAACAAGGCCTACGGAGTTATTTTCAGACATTTCGTGATTATACTATGTGATACTTTAAAAAATCACTTCTCGTGCGAAAGGACAACATGCGGAATCTTCAGGCATTTCAATCACATGTGCCACAACTTGCGCAAAAAGTGTACGTGCATGCTTCTGCAACATTAATTGGCCAAGTAACGATTGGTGAGGATAGTTCGATATGGCCCGGTGTCGTGATTCGCGGGGATGTGAATTTTATTCAAATTGGCGCGGAGTCGAATATTCAAGAACTCAGTAGCTTGCATGTCAATCACCGTTCACCACAAGACCCACAAGGCGCGCCATTAGTGATAGGTGACCGTGTGACCATTGGCCATATGGTGATATTACATGGCTGCACGATAGAAGATGAATCACTCATTGGGATGGGCAGCATTGTCATGGATAAAGCCGTGGTGCAGCGTCATGTGTTATTGGCTGCGGGAAGTTTGGTGCCAGAGGGCAAGGTGCTAGAAAGTGGTTACCTGTATATGGGGCGGCCAGCCAAGCAGGTGCGTGCACTCACTATTGATGAAATCACGCAGCTGCAGCAATCTGCTGCCATGTACGTACAGCTCAAGCAAGTATATTTAGATGAAGCCCAAACCTAAGACTAGGCTGATCTGAGTAGCGCTGGCAAATCGGCAATGCTGTTGAGCGTGGCGTTTGGTTGAACCGCAGAGCTCTCCGCATACGCCTGACGGTACTTACCCGTGCGCACTAGCACACCGCGAATCTTGCTTGCTTGTGCACCGCCTACGTCCGCATCAATATCGTCGCCAATCATCAACACCTGTTCCGGCGTCAGTTGCATATCTGCCAGCACCGCAGAGAAAAAGTCCGCAGAGGGTTTACCAATCATCGTGGCTTGCGTATTGGTGGCATATTCCAAGCCATCAATAAATGCGCCGATATCCATTTGTAAACCTTGCTCGGTTTGCCAAAATCGGTTTTTGTGAATCGCCAGCAATTTTCCACCACCCATCACGCACTGAAATACCTCATTCAACATGGCGTAGGTCCATGCATTGCCGATATCGCCAATCACAATCCACTGCGCATCGGTATCGGATTGTTGAAATTGCTGAAAGTCTCGCTTGACGTCTTCTGCCAACAATAGGCGGCAGATGGGATTGTCTTGTTGCTTAAGTAGGTGGAGTGCGGCTTGCGGTGCGCTAAAAATTTCAGATTGATCGACATCAAATCCTAATCCGTGCAACTTTTTCTGTAGCGATGCCAAAGAGAGTGTGCTGGTATTGGTGACGAACCGACAAATATAACCTGCGTCCCGAATTTGCTGAACGGCTTTGATTGCGCCGTCGATAGGCGTACTGCCAACATATAGCACGCCATCTAAATCGAACATGATGCCTTTGATGGTTGAGAAATCGGCCATAAGATTCTCCATCGTTGTATAGCGGTATTAAGTGAGTGATGTTAAGTGGAAATCATAGGCGAAACCATGCCAAACGTCACGCGTTGAATGCCTGCCAAATCTAAAGCATGGCCAATATGTGTGAAATTGGCTTGCGTCAGTAACTCAGCCACTGCCTGTGCCTGATCGTAACCATGTTCTAACAATAGCCAGCCATTGGGTTTTAAATAATGTGCTGCATGCGATACGATATGGCGAATATCATCTAAGCCATCTGCGCCGGAAGTAAGTGCTGACTTTGGCTCAAAACGTACATCACCTTGTGATAAATGCGGGTCATTCTCGGCAATGTACGGAGGGTTGCTCACAATCATGTCAAAGCGCTGTACCTGCAATTGGCTAAACCAATCACTGTATTGAAACGAGACGTTATTTAAGCCAAGATTATTTGCATTCTCGGTAGCAACAGCCAGAGCTGCTTTCGAGGCATCGACAGCTGTGACTATGGCCAGTGGTCGATGTTTGGCAATCGCCAAGGCAATTGCACCTGTACCTGTACCTAAATCTAAAACTTGACACACTGCTTGTTCTGGAATCGTTTGTAAGGCTTGCTCGACCAATGTTTCCGTATCTGGCCGTGGGATTAAGGTCTCTGATGTGACTTTTAGTGGCAGGCCAAAAAATTCGCGCTCGCCTAAAATATGGGCAATGGGCTCGCCATTTAGCCGGCGTTGCAGTAACGCATCAAAGGCTGCGTATTGCTCTGGTGTGAGTGTGTTATCTGCGTGGGCGATTAACCAAGCGCGGTTGGTGTTTAGGACATGCTGTAAAAGTAGTCGCGCATCAAGTACTGCTTCGTCGGTATTGAGTAGAGAGCTAGCCTCAGCAAGATTGGCTTTAATTGATGTATTATTTTTATTCATTGAAATAGTAATTCATTAGACTTAAAGATAAAAAATGGGTGCTACCTCTCACAAACATCACTACATCCCACAGTTTTATCTGAGAAATTTTTGTCGGCCTGATGGTACGTTTGAAGTTTATGATAAAAAATATTCTCATTTTAAAAGTGGCCCTCAGTCGCCAGCTACGGTTTTCTTTGCTAAAAATAGAAATACTATAAGACGTAATGGTATGAAAACAGATGCCATTGAAAAAATTTATGCTGAACTTGAAACAACATATAGCCAGCTATTCGGTATAGTAAATAATGGAGTAGATCAATTCGCGCTATTAAATGCCGATGGTATTTCTATCTTAAGAAAGTATTTGGCAATTCAGTTTTGGAGACTGCCAATACTGGATGAATTTGCGGAACATTTCATGTTGAGTCGAACGCTTGATGAGATAGAGCAGTATTGCCAGGTTGCAATGCCGCCACTCACTCATAACGAAGTTTTCGAGCGCATAAAAAAAGACGGTGGGTTTAGATATTTTTTTAGGTGTTTCGTATTGCCGCTTTGCACTTTTAAGTTAGATGGCCAACTTCCCGACAATATCAGGTGGGTTATATTAGATGTGGATAAGGCTAATGGTTGGTCAAACATCTTGTGTTCTGATACACCTTTCATCTTTAAAAATCCCGAAAAACTGTTTAATTTTTCGGGTACATTTATATTTCCATTATCAAACACAAAGCTTTTAGTATCTAAAAATAGGTCAGACATTAACTTATCTTTAGATCCAATATTTAGCACGAAAATGGCAGTTTATTTTTTCCTTCAAGCTGATAGATATATAGTCGCAACTGATAGAGATTATTTAGAAAAAATAATTGAATTTTCTAAATTATATGAAGGTGCAGCAGGTTTTTCAAAACTACAAAATGAGGTATTTGAATTTATAGAGTAGCTCTAATTGTCCTCACCCAATGTCGCCAGCAAGTCCGCCTGATGCTCTGTTGCTAACGCACTGATCAGTTCGTCCATATCGCCCTCAGTAATCGCGTCAATCTTATATAAGGTGAGATTAATACGATGGTCGGTAATACGACCTTGCGGATAATTGTAGGTGCGGATGCGCTCGGAGCGATCGCCAGAGCCAATCAAATTGCGGCGCTCGCTGGCGATTTTGCTGTTTTGTTCGTCCACTTGTTTGGCTTTGATGCGAGCCGCCAGCACCATCATCGCTTGTGCTTTGTTGGCATGTTGACTACGGCCATCCTGACATTCCACGACAATGCCAGTAGGGAAGTGCGTAATGCGTACGGCAGAATCGGTTTTGTTAATATGTTGACCACCTGCACCGCTTGCTCTAAAGGTATCCAAGCGAATATCAGCAGGATTAATCACCACGTCGCTCACTTCATCAGCTTCTGGCAGGATAGCGACTGTACAAGCAGAAGTATGGATACGCCCTTGTGTTTCGGTATCGGGGACACGTTGCACGCGATGCCCGCCGGATTCAAATTTCATTTTAGAATACGCGCCTTGCCCTTCGATTTTGGCAATAATTTCTTTGTAGCCACCCACTTCGCCTTCGTTGGCTGAGAGCACTTCCACTTTCCAGCGTTGGCGTTCTGCGTAACGGCTATACATACGGAATAAGTCGCCCGCAAATAAGCCAGATTCATCACCGCCCGTGCCGGCGCGGATTTCCAGAATGATATTTTTTTCGTCGTTAGGGTCTTTGGGCAGCAACAGTTTTTGCAGTTCCAACGCAATTTCTTCTAATCTATTTTTGCCGGTTTCAATTTCTTCTTGCGCAAACTCTTTCATATCCGGGTCGCTCAACATGGCGTGTGCTTCTTTAATGTCGGCCTCTGTTTGCACGTAAAGATGATATTGCTCAACGATAGGCGTGATTTCCGCGTGCTCGCGCGAAATTTTGCGGTAGTTGTCCATGTTGCTGGTGATGTCTTCGGAAGACATCAGGCGGTTGACTTCATCTAGGCGCTCGCTCAGGCTGGCGAGCTTTTGTAATATGGAGGATTTCATGCTGACTTCTTTAAGATTTAATATTGTAAAGCTGTCGTAAGACTGCTTCTAAATGGGTGTGTTCTTGACCGTGTGATTGGTTGAGCGCATGGCTGGGCGCATGCAAAAATTTATTGGTGAGCGCGTTACTCAGGGTTTCCAGCACTTTTTCCGGTGATTCCCCTTTTTGAATCAGCTTGAGCGCTTTTTCTAATTCGGCTAGGCGCATTGCGTCTACTTGGTCACGCAAGGCTTTGATGGTGGGCACCGATTCACGTTTTTTAAGCCAGTGCATGAAGTGCTCAACACGTGCGGCCACAATCATTTCTGCATTTACCGCGGCCTCTTGGCGGCTACCCATGCCATCGGCCACTACTTGTGCCAAATCGTCTACGGTGTACAGAAACACGTCATCCAATTGTGCGACTTCTGGTTCAATATCGCGCGGCACTGCCAAATCCACCATGAACACAGGGCGATGACGGCGTGTTTTAATCGCGCGCTCTACCATGCCCAGTCCGACAATCGGCAGTTGGCTGGCGGTGCTGGTAATCACAATATCAAACTCGGCAAAGCAATCCGGTAAATCGTTAAGCAGAATGGCGTGTGCATAAACGCCTTGCGATTGCATTTTTTCAGCCAGTTGCATGCCGCGCTCAATGGTACGGTTGGCAACGGTGATAGATTTGGGGCGCTGTGCGGCAAAATGGTCTGCACACAGCTCAATCATCTCGCCCGCGCCAATAAACAATACTTTTTGTTGGCCAATATCACCAAAAATACGCTGTGCTAGCTTGATGGCCGCTGCCGCCATGGAAATGGAACTGCCGCCAATGTCGGTGTTGGTGCGCACTTCTTTGGCGACTTCAAACGTACGCTGAAACAATTTGTGCAACATCGTGCCAAGCGTGCCGGCCTCTTGCGCAACTTTGATGGATTGCTTGAATTGCCCCAGGATTTGCGGCTCGCCCAGTACCATGCTATCTAAGCCAGAAGCGACACGGAACGCATGTTTGACGGCTTCTTGGTTGGAAAATGTATAGGTATAAGGCTGTACTTTATCCAGCGCCAGTTTGTGGTAGTTGGCTAGCCAGTCAATCACAGGTTCAGGTCGCTCAGATTGCACGTAAATTTCTGTGCGGTTGCAGGTCGATAAAATGGCTGCTTCCGCTGCATTTCGTGCGGTGAGGTCGCTCAAGGCATGGCGTAATGTTTCACCGTTGAAGGCAACATTCTCGCGAATGGCGATAGGGGCGGTGGTGTGATTCACACCAATGGTATAAAGCTGCATGTGGCTATTTTACCAAGGCATTGATTGAAATAGGAAATACCATCAAAAAAAGATCAATTTTGCCTGCAATGCATGCATGAAAGCGTGTTGGTGAGATTAAGCATGCGTAATTTTGAAGGATTGGCTTATCTTAGGCAAGAAATAGCGTTAAAATAGTAAATTATCCTTATAAACCAAAATGGAAGTGCGTTGTTAGGGTATGCCTAATGATGTATTGGGTATATGACACACTCCCATGGACACTATTTACTATTACTAAGCAGACGGAATCATGAGCATGGACAAAACATTTAGAATTGCACCGAGTATCCTTTCAGCCAACTTTGCCAAACTAGGCCAAGAAATTGAAGATGTGATTAAATCAGGCACAGACATCGTGCACTTTGATGTGATGGACAATCATTACGTGCCTAACTTAACCATTGGCCCACTGGTGTGTGATTCGATTCGTGAAATCTCTAAAAATGTGGGCGCGTTGATTGACGTGCATTTAATGGTGAAGCCAGTGGATCGCATTATTCCTGACTTTGCAAAAGCCGGTGCCAACATCATCACTTTCCACCCAGAGGCATCCGATCATATTGATCGTAGCTTGGCGTTGGTACGTGACCAAGGCTGTAAATCTGGCTTGGTATTCAACCCAGCCACACCGTTGCATTATTTAGATTACGTGATGGACAAAGTGGACATGATTTTATTGATGTCTGTGAACCCTGGTTTTGGTGGTCAAAAATTCATTCCAGAAACATTGAACAAACTGAAACAAGCGCGTGCACGCATTGATGCTTATTACGAAAAAACTGGCCGCCAAATCTGGTTAGAAGTTGACGGCGGCGTGAACGCAGCAAACATTGCAGATATTGCACGAGCTGGTGCGGATACGTTTGTAGCAGGTAGTGCGATTTTTGGTTCACCAAAAGACACAGACCCTAACCGTTACAATACGGTCGTTGGTCAAATTCGTGCTTCATTAGCCACGGTATAAATTGGCCACCGTGTAATTTATCGCAGTGCGTGAGTAAGGTAGCGTTCAATGTCGCAATTTAAAGTAAGCGCATTGATGTTTGATTTGGATGGCACCTTGCTCAATACAGCACCGGAAATTGCGCACGCAGCGAATGCAATGTTAACGGAGTTAGGATTGCCTCCATTGCCTTATGCGCAAATTAAAGGGTATATCGGTGAGGGTGCACAAGTCTTAATACAGAGCTGTTTGGCTGGTGCGTTGCATGATGTACCAGACCAAGCTTTACAGGCGACAGCACAGCATTTGTTTTTTGCGCATTATGCTAACAACGTTACAGACAGTTTGCCGTTTGATGGCGTGCAA
>Ga0123398_1097655_pt1 | contig 13182 bp, 13 predicted proteins | sample T5LHNO3metaT_FD_89926 | JGI IMG/M metagenome (GOLD analysis project Ga0123398, IMG submission 89926) | Methane-oxidizing artificial microbial communities from Washington, USA to study methane cycling - T5-LHNO3 metaT (Metagenome... | ecosystem: Engineered > Modeled > Simulated communities...
CGGTATTAAGCGGCTAGAGCGTAAGTTTCGTCGTTTGCGACTATACTTGTTCAGATGGATTTACGAGGAAACCTGAATCCTCGGTATGCCCTGCACTGCTTTGCAACCCACGTCGAAACCTGGTCAGCCCCAAAGCAAATCACATTATACGCTATAACGCAGTTGCAATCACTTAAGTTGACCATGCCGAGCCAAACGCATGGCATGTTACAATTTCGGCTTTATTCTGTTTGTGCAAGATATCTCTGTGAAAAAGCTGGTTATTGTTGGTGTTGGCCTCATTGGTGGCTCGGTTGCACTTGCTTTAAAAAAGGCAGGTGTTGATACGCATATTGTGGGCGTTGGCCGCACACGTAATAGCTTGGATGAGGCATTAAACCTAGGCATGATTGATGCCGCAGAGTCCGATATTCAAGCCGCCGTGCGTGATGCAGACATGATTATACTCGCTGCACCAGTGGCACAAACTACGCAAATACTTAAAAGCATTCAGCCATTTTTATCTAACCATACCGTGATAACAGATGCAGGTAGTACAAAGAACGATGTGCTTGCCAATGCAAACGCGGTGTTAGGTGATCAGTGCAAACAATTTGTTGGTGGCCATCCCATTGCTGGTGCAGAGAAAAGTGGTGCCGCTGCTGCCATGGCTGATTTATTTATCGGGAAAAATGTAGTCATTACCCCTAGTGCTGATACTGATGCCATTGCAATTACTGCAGTCACTGACTTATGGCGTACCTGTGGCGCAAACGTGTCCACTATGAGTGCCGAGCAGCACGATGCTATTTTTGCCGCAGTCAGTCACCTTCCCCACTTGCTAGCATTTGCGCTGGTAGATGATATTGCATCCCGCCCCAATGCTGCTCAATTATTTAGCTTTGCCGCCAGCGGTTTTAGAGACTTTACGCGTATTGCAGGTAGCCACCCTGAAATGTGGCGAGACATTAGTTTAGCCAATAAACAAGCGCTGTTAAATGAAATCACTGCTTTTGAGCAAGAGCTTGCGACAGTGAAGCAATTGCTCATCAACAGTGATAGCACTGGCTTAGAAGCTTTGTTTGAACGCGCCAGCCATGCCAGAAATCAATGGGCAAAAGGCAAACAATAGCCACATCATTCAATTTGAATTAGTAGACACCATGGAACAACTTCACTTACCCGCTTCTCAACATGCAAATGGCGAGATTAAGCTGCCCGGCTCCAAAAGTATTTCTAACCGTACGTTGTTGCTGGCTGCTTTATCCAAAGGCACCACGCTCATCCGAGATTTACTGATTTCCGATGATACCAGCCGCATGTTAGAAGCATTACAAACTCTGGGTGTAACACTGAAAAAATGCGGTGATTGTGATTGGGAAGTCACTGGCTGTGCTGGCAACTTCCCCAACAAGCAAGCGGATTTATTTTTAGGTAATGCCGGTACTGCATTTAGGCCACTCACGGCTGCGCTTGCTTTATCTCACGGCGAATATCATTTGCATGGCGTACCACGCATGCACGAGCGCCCGATTGGCGATTTGGTGGATGCCTTACGTCAAGCCGGTGCGAATATCGCTTATGAAGCGAATAGCGGTTTTCCTCCATTGAATATCGCACCTGCACAATTGGATGTTAGCAAACCCATTCAAATCCGTGGCGATGTTTCCAGCCAGTTTTTAACAGCACTGCTCATGGCACTTCCTCTCACGCAACAACAAGCCACCATTGAAGTGGTCGGCGAGTTGATCTCTAAGCCTTATATTGAGATTACGCTGAATTTGATGGCCAAATTTGGTGTGCAAGTACAACGCGATGGTTGGCAGCGCTTTACCATTCCTGCCAATAGTCAATATCAAAGCCCAGGTCAGTTTTTTGTGGAAGGTGACGCCTCATCAGCATCTTACTTTTTCGCTGCTGGCACTATTGGACTAGGGCCTATTCGTGTTTTTGGCATCACCAAAGATAGCATTCAAGGCGATATCAAATTTACCGAAGCAATTAGCAAGATGGGTGCAATGGTTAGCTGGGGTGACAATTGGATAGAAGTGAGTTCACCAACATCAAAACTCACTTCTATTGATTTAGACTGCAATCACATCCCCGATGCGGCCATGACTTTAGCCATTTTGGCACTGTTTGCCGAGGGCACGACCACGCTAAAAAACATTGCAAGTTGGCGTGTTAAAGAAACGGATCGCATTAGTGCGATGGCAACTGAGCTGCGCAAAGTGGGGGCAATGGTTGAGGAAGGCGCGGACTACATTAAAATCACCCCGCCTGTGCAACTCACGCCTAATGCTGTGATTGACACGTATGACGACCATCGCATGGCGATGTGTTTTTCACTGGTGAGCTTAGGCGGCGTGCCTATCACCATTAATGACCCAAATTGTGTGGCTAAAACATTCCCCAATTACTTCGAAGAATTTCAGAAGCTCGTATCCTAACTTATCTTAGTGTATATGCAACCAGCCAAAACTCACCGCTTTGGCATGACCTTGCGGATTCGCTTCTTCAAATTTCTTCCAAGCCTTTTCGTGGAAATAAAACACTACGGTATTACACGCGGGCTCGATCACTGCTAATAAGCCGCCCACCATTGCACTACCCGTTAATAAATAACCCACCGTAAACGCAACGGTAAAGTGTAAAATTGCAAAAGTAATCGTTTTTGTCATGATGCCTACTCCTTAAATAGCTGTTGTAATCATCATGCACGCAAGCAATTAACAAATCCAATTGATAGTTTTAAACAGTTTGATAAGTTTTATTAATGAATAATACAATCCCTACCATTCCCGTGATTGCCATTGACGGCCCTTCTGCTTCCGGTAAAGGTAGCGTTGCAGAACTAGTTGCTGAGCAACTCGGGTTTCACTACTTAGATTCCGGCGCGATTTATCGTATTGTTGCTTATGCTAGTCAGCAACAGCACATTGTTTGGAGCGATGCAGAAGCCATTGCCAAACTCACCACGCAGCTGAATATTGAATTCTCGCATGGCAATATCATGCTGAATGGCAGTAATATCACCGCTGAAGTACGTAGTGAGGAAATGGGTCGCGGCGCATCGGAGGTCGCAGTACATCCTGCAGTACGTCATGCACTGCTCGATTTACAAAAACAGTTCAGACAGTCACCCGGCTTGGTGGGGGATGGTCGAGACATGGCTTCTGTCGTGTTTCCGGATGCCGCACTCAAAATATTCTTAACTGCCGATGTTGAGATTCGCGCACAAAGACGTTACCAGCAATTGCACAACCGCGGTGTAGATGCCAATTACGAGACCATTCTGCAAGACCTACAAGTGCGCGACTTACGTGATAGTCAGCGCAGCGCAGCGCCACTCAAACAAATGCCCGACGCACTATTATTGGACACATCCGACAGAAGCATTCAGCAAGCAGTGGACTTTGTGCTGGATGCCTACCAAAAAAGCTTGCATTCCTACAAAAAAATATAGAAAAAAAGCATTTAAGTCATTGAACATAAGATATTTTTTGTGTAATATCCTGTGTTCTTGTTACGACTACATTTAGGCGTAATGTTTAATTAACTACCCCACTGCTAGGTGGGATTACTTAATACCGAATTGGGATACCACTTTGGCTTATTAAGTAACTTTTTTGGATACAAACTTTTAATGGCTTCTACTTCTAACTCAACCCCATCTACTATGGAATCTTTTGCAGCCCTCTTTGAGGAAAGCTTAGCGCGTCAAGAAATGCGCTCAGGCGAAGTCATCACTGCGGAAGTTGTTTCTGTAGATAACGATTTCGTCATTGTTAATGCTGGTCTTAAATCTGAAAGCGTGATTAACGCTGATGAGTTCAAAAATGCGCAAGGTGAACTCGAAGTTGCCGTTGGCGACTTTGTAAAAGTTGCGATTGAAAAACTCGAAGACGGCTTTGGCTCTACACAACTTTCTCGCGAAAAAGCGAAGAAAATGCAAGCATGGCTTGATTTAGAAGATGCAATGAACGAAGGCCGCGTTGTAAAAGGCTTCGTTAGCAGCCGTGTTAAAGGTGGCTTACGCGTTTCTGTAAACGGTATTATGGCTTTCCTACCAGGTTCATTGGTAGATGTGCGTCCTGTAAAAGACACTACTCCATACGAAAATAAAGAGTGGGATTTCAAAGTTATCAAATTAGACCGCAAACGTAACAATATCGTGGTATCACGCCGCGCTGTGATGGAAGACAGCATGGGTGCAGACCGTGAAGCGTTAATGGGCACATTGACCGAAGGTGCAGTGATTAAAGGTATCGTTAAAAACATTACTGACTACGGCGCATTCGTTGATTTGGGCGGTATCGATGGCTTGCTACACATTACTGACTTGGCATGGCGTCGTGTTAAACACCCATCAGAAGTATTGACGGTAGGTGAAGAAGTTGAAGCAAAAATCTTGAAATTCGATCAAGAGAAAAACCGTGTTTCATTGGGTATCAAACAATTGGGCGACGATCCATGGGTTGCATTAACGCGTCGTTACCCAGTCAGCACACGTTTATTCGGTAAAGTATCTAACTTAACTGACTACGGAGCATTCGTTGAAATCGAGCCAGGCATTGAAGGCTTAGTACACGTGTCTGAAATGGACTGGACTAACAAAAATATTCACCCGGGCAAAATTGCACAGTTAGGTGATGAAGTTGAAGTGATGATTCTTGAGATTGATGAAGAACGTCGTCGCTTGTCTTTAGGCATGAAACAATGCAAACCAAATCCATGGGATGATTTCTCTGCTACTCACGCTAAAGGCGACAAAGTATCCGGTCAAATCAAGTCAATTACTGACTTTGGTGTATTCATCGGCTTGCCAGGTGGCATTGACGGTTTAGTGCACTTGTCTGATTTGTCATGGACACAAACTGGCGAAGAAGCGATTCGCAACTTCAAAAAAGGTGATGAATTACAAGCTGTGATTCTTGCCATTGATGTAGAAAAAGAGCGAATTTCTTTAGGTGTTAAACAACTGACAGAAGATCCTAATGGTAGCAGTAATCCTGCAGCCGACGACAAAGCCGCTAAGCCAAAAGCAAAAGCAGCTAAAACAAAAGCAGACGACATCATTGCTGATGACTCTGCGGCAGCCGGCACTACTAACCTTGGCGCGTTATTAAAAGCCAAGTTAGATAGTAAAAAATAATCGTCATCTACCTATTTAGGGCTTAAAGCAATGACAAAATCTGAATTAATCAACTTGCTTGCGGAGCGTTTTCCACAGCTGGTCGTTAAAGATGCAGAACTATCTGTAAAAGCGATTTTAGATGCCATGACAGATAATTTATCTACGGGCGAAAGAATCGAAATTCGTGGCTTTGGTAGTTTTAGTTTAAATTACCGTCCGCCACGTTTGGGGCGCAACCCAAAAACAGGTAGCAAAGTGCAAGTGCCAGCAAAACACGTACCGCACTTTAAAGCTGGTAAAGAGTTGCGTGATCGTGTGGATTCTGCGACTTAACGCTAAGTTGATGATTTAATTCAAAAGCAACAAATGTAACAATAGAAACGGCACATGAAAATGTGTCGTTTTTTTTATTGCGCCTTGCATCCAATATGCTCAAGCAGCAACGCATCATGCAAAACTTGTATTTATAGGCCCTAAATCATTAGCCTAGTACATGCCCATTAGGTAAAATACCCACATTACGTTTTATTCAGAATATATGTCCGTAGAATTTGAATATTGGTGGCTGCTAGTCCTTCCCCTCTTTTTTACATTAGGTTGGATTGCTGCTCGCGTAGATATCAGACAACTTATCTCGGAGTCTACTACCCTCCCCGCTGCTTATTTCAAAGGGCTTAACTTTTTAATTAGCGACCAGCATCACAAAGCCGTAGAGGCGTTTACTGAAGCCATTAATATCAATAACGATTCCCTTGAGTTGCATTTTGCCTTGGGTAGTTTGTTCAGACGCACGGGCGAAACCGATCGTGCAATCCACTTACATCTCAGTTTATTAGAGAAAAAAGAACTCACCGAACCGCAAAAGAATGCAGTTAAAGCAGAACTGGCGCAAGACTATCTCAAGGCAGGCTTGTTCGACCGTGCAGAGGAGTTATTCAAAGGACTAGATGACACGCGTTACCGTCAACCAGCTCTGCGCTCATTGTTAGAAATTTATGTACGAGAACGCGAATGGTCACAAGCTATTGCCATGGCAACCGAGCTGGAGCGCTTATCCGGCGTGCCTTTCCGTAAAGAGATTGCACAATACCATTGTGAATTGGCTATGAACGCCATCATTGCGCAAGACTATGATAAGGCTAAACAATTACTGGCTGAGGCATTAGAAGCCAATAAGGATTGTGTACGCGCCAATGTATTACTGGGCGATATTGAAGCCAATACCGGTGCACACGCAGCGGCTATTTCTTACTGGAAACGTATTGAGTTTCAGCAGCCAGAATTTCTAGGCTTAGTGGCCAATAAAATGCTCAAAAGCTATGCAGCCAGTAAAAAAGGCAGTGCTGGCTTAAAAGAAGGTATTGCCCAGCTCAACAATTATCTAGAAACCTACCAATTACCCACGCTGATTTCTGTATTGTACGAAGCTACACTCGCAGAAGAAGGCGCAGAGGCCGCTGCCAAATTGGCACGCAATGAATTGATTCGCAAACCGAATTTAAAAGCCTTAGACCAATTGTTACAAGCACGCGCAATGGTGAATGACCACCAACAAGATATTCAGCTCATGCAACAAACTGTGCGCAATGCTATTGGTGACCGCGCTGCCTACCACTGCAATCAATGCGGATTCCGCGCTAAACAATACCATTGGCAATGCCCGGCATGTAACGCATGGGAGTCATTACCTTCCGAGCCCTCCGAAGCCACTATCCGCGATATTAAGCTTATCAATAGAAAATAATCCGCCAGCATGCAATCACCAGCAAGTACCCTTTTTACCGACAGCCCGATTGTAGTCGCACTTGATTTTCAAGATGCACAACAAGCGCTTGCCTTTGCAGCACAAATAGACCCAACACTATGCAAACTTAAAGTGGGTAAAGAACTGTTCACAAGTGCTGGGCCACAGCTGGTAGCGCAACTAGTAGATAACGGTTTTAAAGTATTCTTGGATCTTAAATTTCATGACATCCCTAACACGGTGGCTAAAGCGTGCGAAGCCGCAGCTAAGCTCGGTGTATGGATGCTGAATGTGCATGCCAGTGGTGGCAGCGCTATGATGCAAGCTGCGCTAGAGGGCACATCTAAAGGTAGCACCGGTACACATACTCCCTACCTTATCGCGGTTACCGTGCTGACCAGCATGAATCAAGCCGTACTTCATGAACTCGGGGTTGAAGCCGATATAGAACAGCATGTGTTGCGATTAGCCCAACTCACCAAAACGGCGGGATTGGATGGCGTAGTGTGCTCAGCGCAAGAAGCCACCTTGATTCGTCAACATATTGGTCAAGACTTTTTATTGGTCACGCCTGGCATTCGCCCAAGCTTTGCCAGTAAAGATGACCAAAGCCGGATTCTTACGCCTAGCCAAGCATTGGCTGTTGGCTCAAACTACTTGGTGATTGGCCGCCCCATCACGCAAGCAGCAGACCCCTTACAAGCCCTACATTTGATTCTTCAGGAAATCGAGTCCACCTCCGTTTAAGCTGCTCTGTAAAGAATAATTAGGTATATAGGCACGTACTTGTGAAAGCAGTACAATCGCAAATACGGGGAGCCCTCAACAATAATTTAAACTGGAGAATCGTATGAAAAAATTACTCATTTCGCTATTTGTATCACTCGTTTTTAGCATCAGTGCTTATGCTGCTGTCAACCTGAATACCGCCACACAATCAGAATTAGAGAGCTTGGAAGGCATTGGCCCAGTCAAAGCCCAAGCGATTATTGACTACCGCAAAAAAAATGGTGGTTTTAAATCTATCGATGAGCTGGAAAAAGTGGATGGCGTTGGCCCTGTTACGTTGGGTAACGTACGTAAAGACGTTACAATTTCAGGCAAAACATCATTACCGGCAAGTGCTACATCTAAAGCCACTGAAAGCACTACCAAAAAAACCGATAAACCGACTAAAGAGAGCACCAAAGCAGTGGGAACTGAAAAAGCAGCAACTAGCGGTAAAACAGCTGACAGCAAAACAGTGAAAGCAGACGAGCCTAAAAAAGAGAAAACAGCTAAAGAAGAAAAAACATCCAAAGCTAGCGATACTAAAGCAAAAGACGCTAAAACAACTAAAGAAGAAAAACCTGCAAAAGAAGCTAAAACCAAAGAGACAAAGGCTAAAAAAGAAACAGCTGCTAAGGAAGACAAAGCCACTAAAACCAAATCAGATAGCAAAGCAAAAAAAGAAACGGCAGACAAAAAAGATACCAAAGCGAAATCTTAATCCACTCGCCGCATATAAAAAAGCCACCTCTAGGTGGCTTTTTTATTATGAAAAATCTAATTAATCATCATGGCCTTGGTGATTATGTTTGTAATGGCCTTTACCATGTTTATGTTTATGCTTGCTGTTGCCTTTTTTGTTATAGGCTTTCTCACCTTTGGCCGGCTCATCGATCACTTTACCAACAACCGCACCACCCGCACCCCCCAAGCCAGCACCGACTACAGCGCCTGTACCTGAACCACTTACTTTACGGCCAACATAAGCACCACCGGCACCGCCCGCAGCGCCACCAATGACAGCACCCGCTTGGCCTTCGCCTTTAGTAGTAACAGCACCGCCTAAACCACCACCCACGGCACCACCCACTACCTCACCTGTACTGCCCCCCACTACGCCGCCAAGCGCAGTGCCTGCCGCTGCACCTAAACCACCACCTACTGCGGTTTTGGCATTGCTATCTGCCGCCAGTGCATGCCCAGAAATTAATAAAGCGCCTAACATTAGCGTCCATGTATGTTTCATGATGACTTCCTTTTTAATTGAGTAACTACTTTTGTAACGCGAGGCAATCTTAAGTGCGTCTCTACCAGATGTCCTATAGGCAGATACTGATTTATCTGTAGGAATATGCTGACATAAGAGGATGCTCTGCTCGCTCTTATTAAAACGCGCTAGCAAACAAAAAGTCTACTTCACGCGCATGCCCGGTTGTGCGCCACTGTCCGGACTGAGAATAAATGGGCCGCCACGCTCATCCGATGCGGCCAACACCATACCTTCACTTAGGCCAAACTTCATTTTACGCGGGGCTAAGTTAGCGACCATCACCGTTAAACGGCCTTTGAGCGTTTCTGGATCATATGCAGATTTAATCCCTGCAAACACTTGTCTTGGTTTTTCTTCACCAATATCTAACGTGAGTTTTAATAACTTTTCAGCGCCGTCCACATGCTCTGCATTGACGATTTTAGCAATACGCAAATCTACTTTGGTAAAGTCATCAATCGAGATGTAATTGGCTTCCTCTGCTGGCGGTGTCACCACTGCAGCAGCAGGTGCTGAAGATTGTAGATTTTCTTTATTGGCTTCGGTCATGGCTTCTACTTGTTTAGGGTCAATGCGGGTAATCAGATGTGCATATTCACCAATTTGGTGTTGCGTTGGCAAAGCTTGCTCTACGTCTGCAAAAGATAAACTTGGTACGTTTAAGAACTGTTCTACTTGTTTTGCTAATTGTGGCAAAACAGGCTTTAAATAGAGTGTTAGCAAACGGAACATTTCAATGGCTTGCGAACAAACCATTTGTAACTCTTGGTCAGCACCTTCTTGTTTAGCCATGACCCATGGTGCTTTGTCTGCCACGTAGCCATTGGCCAAATCCGCTAAACGCATGATTTCACGCAGAGCCTTACCAAAATCTCGGTCATGATAAGCATTTTTAATCAATGATTTAGCAGAAACCAGCTCTTGAATCACAGCATTATTTGGTGTCACATTGAGCTTACCGGCAAAGCGTTTATTGATGAACCCAGCTGTGCGGCTCGCAATATTGATGTACTTCCCCACCAAATCACTATTTACCCGTGCGACAAAATCTTCTAGATTCAGGTCAATGTCTTCCATGCTGCCATTCAATTTAGCAGCATAGTAATAGCGTAAATACTCCGGGTTTTTAATATGGTCTAAGTAGCTACGTGCAGTAATAAATGTACCGCGCGATTTAGACATTTTCTCGCCATTGACCGTCAAAAAGCCATGTGCGAATACATTGGTGGGTTTACGATGGCCTGAATACTCTAAAGTCGCTGGCCAAAATAAGGCATGGAAATACAAAATATCTTTACCAATAAAATGATAAAGCTCGGTTGTAGAGTCTTTTTTCCAATACTCATCAAAATCCAGTCCTGCTTTGGCACATAGGTTTTTAAAGCTCGCCATATAACCAATCGGCGCATCCAACCATACATAAAAGTATTTTCCTGGCGCATCTGGAATCTCAAAACCAAAATATGGCGCATCACGTGAAATATCCCAATCGGACAGTTTGTTCTCTCCGGCCTCGCCTAACCACTCGGTCATTTTGTTGGCCGCTTCGGCCTGCAAGGTGCCAGAACGCGTCCAATCACGTAAAAAATCGCTGCACTCAGACAATTTGAAGAAGTAGTGTTCAGTTTCTTTACGCACAGGTATGGCTCCAGAAACAGCTGAGAATGGATTGATTAAATCAGTAGGACTATACGTGGCACCGCACACCTCGCAATTGTCGCCATATTGGTCTTTGGCATGACATTTTGGACACTCACCTTTAATAAAGCGGTCTGGTAAGAACATGTTTTTGACTGGGTCAAAATATTGTTCTATGGTTTTGGTTGCGATTTTACCGTTAGCCTTTAGTGCCTTGTAAATATTGCTAGCAAGTTCACGATTCTCTTCCGAATTGGTAGAGTAGTAATTATCAAAGTCGACTAAAAACTCAGCAAAATCTTGGCTATGCTCGGCATGTACTTTTTCAATCAATGCTTCAGGCGTGATGCCTTCTTTTTCTGCACGCAACATAATGGGGGTGCCATGCGTGTCATCTGCGCAAACGTAATGCACAGTATGCCCTTGCATTTTTTGAAAGCGCACCCAGATATCAGTTTGAATATATTCCACCAAGTGCCCTAAATGAATACTGCCATTGGCATAGGGTAGCGCAGAGGTGACTAAGAGTTTGCGTGTCATGTTTAACTTATTCAAATCAAAGAATTAAGCATTTTAACAAATGGTGAGCGCTTTCACATGGTTTATAGCGGAATATATAGTTTAAAATTGTCATGATTCACCACTCAAGTATGTTTCCAAGGATAACGGATGGCCATCTCAGAATTACTGATTCAAAGCACGCTCAAATTATGTATTGACCCAAATACAGGTAAAGATTTTGTAACGGCCAAATCCATCAAAAATATCCAAATGACTGGCAACGATGTGAGTTTAGATGTAGTGCTAGGCTATCCGGCAAAAAGCCAATTCGAAAATATTAAGCAGCAAATCAACGATGCGTTAGTCGGGTTGGAAGGCATTGGAAAAGTGAATATCAATATAGGCAGCCGCATCGTCTCGCATAGCGTGCAACGTGGGGTGAACTTACTGCCAAACGTGAAAAATGTGATTGCTGTGGCTTCTGGCAAAGGCGGCGTTGGCAAATCCACTACGTCTGTAAATTTAGCATTGGCACTGGCTGCCGAGGGCGCTACTGTTGGCTTACTGGATGCTGATATTTATGGCCCAAGCCAACCGCAGATGCTTGGCATCAGTGGTCGCCCAGAAAGTATGGATGGCAAAAGCATGGAGCCCATGGTTGCGCATGGCTTGCAAACCATGAGCATCGGCTTTTTGGTAGATACCGATACGCCAATGGTATGGCGCGGCCCAATGGTGACAGGTGCGCTAGAACAGTTATTGCGTGATACCAAATGGCGTGATCTAGACTATTTGGTGATTGATTTGCCACCAGGCACCGGCGATATTCAACTGACACTCGCACAGAAAATCCCTGTCACTGGCGCCATTATTGTCACCACACCACAGGACATTGCGCTGCTAGATGCACGTAAAGGGCTGAAAATGTTCGAAAAAGTGGGTATTCCCATTTTAGGTATCGTCGAAAATATGAGCACGCATATTTGTTCAAACTGTGGGCATGAAGAGCATATTTTTGGCGCAGGTGGCGGCGAAGTGATGGCCCAAGATTACCATGTGGATCTATTAGGTAGCTTGCCATTAGATATCAGTATCCGCATACAAACTGACGGCGGAAAACCGACTGTTATTGCTGAGCCTGATAGCAAAATTGCAGCCGTCTATAAAGAAATCGCGCGAAAAGCCGCCAGTAAAATTGCCATGGCCAATTTAGATCACAGTGCAAAATTCCCTAGTATTGTGATTCAAAATACTTAAACAAGTACGCAAAATAAAAAAGGCGCATTGAGCGCCTTTTTTATTGCTAATACACAAGTTAATTTAAAGACACACCAAAACAATAGACATCCACACCATTGGCCGGTGCAATCAATGTCGCAGGAATCGAAACGCCCTTACGCCAGTTATCGACAGCTTCTTGCTTACCCGCGCCAGTGACTAGAAACATCACTTCATGTGTATTGTTCAAGCGATTTTGGCTCATCGTCACACGGTCTGCAGGTGGCTTGGGGGCATTGAATACAGGCACCACATCGGCGCTATTATCTACCACTTGGTTAGGAAATAAGCTGGCTGTGTGTCCATCTTCACCTAAGCCTAAAATCACCAAATCAAATGCACGCACACCAGCTAACGTTTTAGCATAGGCTTTTGCACCGTCCACATTTCCCAGCTCAGTAGGAATATCGTGAATTTGGTTGGCTGGGATGGCCACATGATTTAACCATGCTTCGCGTGCCATTTTACTGTTACGTTCCGCATGATCTACAGGCAAACAACGGTCGTCGTTGTGAAAAATATGCCATTTAGACCAGTCTGCTGATTGTTTGCTGAGTAATTGATACACGCTTTTGGGTGTGCTCCCGCCTGCTAGCACCACTAAAAAGCTACCGTATTGAGCAATTGCTTCTGTTGCAGCGGCCAAAATGCGGCTGACTGCTGCCTGATTGATGTCGTCTTGCGTTTGAAATGTGTGCCAACGCGTTTGATTAAGTGCCATGAAAACCACCAAAAACTTTTGAGATATAGATGAAAAAAGAAAAAGCAGCCTTTGAGTGCCAAGCTGCATTTGCTATAATTATACCTAACTCTGCAAATGAGTGCATCTTACCCACAAGGTAGATGTTTCTTAACAATCCTCACACC
>Ga0123398_1052690_pt1 | contig 13161 bp, 13 predicted proteins | sample T5LHNO3metaT_FD_89926 | JGI IMG/M metagenome (GOLD analysis project Ga0123398, IMG submission 89926) | Methane-oxidizing artificial microbial communities from Washington, USA to study methane cycling - T5-LHNO3 metaT (Metagenome... | ecosystem: Engineered > Modeled > Simulated communities...
ATTTGTACTACTTGCACCTTGAACGCCGCATCAAAACTTCGCCTTTCTCGTTTCATTCGTTTCACCTTGAAGGTTGATAGTTTATCAACCTATTCGGGTGTCCGTTTTTATTAGACCACTACAGCATTCTCGACCGGCCTAGCCGCCAACGGCAAGCCCGGCAGGTTCGACGCTTATGTGTTGGCCTTATCCTGGTCGCCCACCTATTGCGAGGAACAACCCAAAGACCGCGAACAGTGCGGCAAGAAACTGGGTTTGGTGCTGCATGGCCTATGGCCGCAATACAACATCGGCTATCCAAGCTTTTGCACCAAGGAAGCCTATGCACCTAGCCAAGCCCAAGCGTTTCCAGAGCTATATCCCTCCGAATTTCTATTCGAACACGAATGGGAAAAACACGGCACCTGCTCCGGATTGACCCAAACCGGCTATTTTCAGTTATCGCAAGCGCTGAAGAGCAAGGTCGCCATCCCGCTTAGCTATCAGCGGCCGCAAAAACCTTTCCGAACCACAGCGGAAGGGTTGAAAAGCGCCTTTGCCGAGGCCAACCCTTGGCTGAAAGAACAAGCCATCGTCCCGTTTTGCAGCGGCGGTGGACGGTTTTTCAAGGAAATGTTCGTGTGTCTGGATAAGAGCGGCGCGACAGCCAGTTGCGGCGCCGACGTGGTGAAAAGTGCGGCGAAATCTTGCGGGCAAAAGGATTTTTTGGTGCGGAATATTAAATAGCTGCGCTGGCTCTACCGCTATTTTTTAATGTTTGCCAGCCTCGCAACCGTAAGGCTAAAAGACGTAAACTTGCTATCCACTCTATCTAAACGGAGACGGCCATGCGTAGCGAAATCAACATTAGCCCCAAGGGCTTGCAAGTCAGAGCGATCGCCGGCACTTACGTGGTGCTGTTGGCGTTTACCTGCCCCAAAGCCTACTGCGGCGGGTTACTGGGCTTCGGTATCCGTCGCGAGGATCATGAAAACGGCGAAGTGACTTGGCTGCGCGGCTTGAAGCGCTTCGACCTGCCCGGTGACGACGGTTACAGCGTCAGCAGCCGCGACCATCCGATCCAGAAATTTCATTGGGGTGACTACACCACCAAACCTGGCCGTACGTATACTTACACCATACACGCCCTGACCGGAAAACCGGGCGCATTAAAAACTTTCGAGTCGGTGGCAGTGCAAGTGAGTTGCGAACACCCGGTCGCCGTCGGCAACCAGGGACATGCCGTGCATTTCAATCGCAGCGCAGCTGCCAGCCAGGCTTTTGCATCGAGGTTTCCACATTTGCCGACCGGCGAAATTGTCGATGAAAACGCCCGCCGTTGGTTATCACGCGGCTTGGAGGAAGCCCTGATCGCCTATATCGACACTGCCAAAGCCAAACAGGGCCTACATTTATTTTTGTACGAATTTGCCAAAGACGCCTTTTTCCAGGCGTTAAAACGCGCCAAGTTGCGCAAAGTCAGACTGGAGATTTTGTACGACGGCTTGCTGGACGCCAAAGGCGATGGCCCCTCGCTCGACGCGCTGCCGCAGATCAAAAAATACGGCTTAAAAAGCGTCTGTAAGGCCCGCACCGGCGCCGGCTTGACTATCTCGCATAACAAATTCATGGTGCTCAGCAACGGCAAAGGCCAGCCGATTTCGGTGTGGACCGGCTCCACCAATTTCACCGATGGCGCAATCTACGGGCAATCCAATGTCGGCCATGTCATCAGCGACGCCACAGTCGCCAAACAATATTTCGATTGGCACCAAGCCGTTTGGAAAAGCCCCAGTTTGCCGGGTGCCGATTCGCGGAAAATAGTAATGGGTTTAACCCAACCGCCTGCAACGACTGCTGCGGGCTCGCATCTAGTACTGAGTCCCCGCAAATCTACCGAAGCCATCAGCGAATGCGCGGAATGGGTAACGGCGAGCAAACGCATGATTTGCTTTACCGCGCCGTTTGCGATGCACGACGAACTGGAAGCCGCCCTAGTCAAAGCACCTGCGCACGTATTGGGTTTGTTGAATACCCGCAGCGTGGTAGACAAAGCCTTGCACGACGCCCCCAACACCCAACTCGCGGCCAGCGCCGCCATTAACGAAAAATCCACCCTGGAAGTATGGCAAGGCCGATTATTAGCTGAGTCCAAGCATCATTCCGGCGTACACGTACATACCAAAATCCTGCTGGTTGACCCGCTCTCGGATAACCCATTGGTCGTCACCGGCTCAGCCAACTTCAGCACCAACTCCTGCCGTTACAACGACGAAAACCAGTTATTCATCATCGGCGATACGGCGGTCGCCGATGTTTATCTGGGCGAATTCATGCGCATGTTCGATCATTACTATTTCCGCGACTATTCCGCCTGGGCCGCCAAGCAGAAAAAGCTCAATCCGCAGGCCGGCTTTCTGGACGGCACAGACCAATGGGCTTTACGCTTTTTCGACGGCGGCGAACGGGAGGCTGCAAGGTTGGCGTTTTTTGGTTGAAAAGTTCCTCTAAGGAGTAAAGGACTCTCCATCTCCCTCTGGGAGGAGGCCGGTATGATGCAATATATTTAGAGATCCCCCTAAATCTTGCCTATCAATCTACGTCTAGGTAGACAGGCGCTAATCAAACTTTACCAAGCTTTACCTTTCCTAGAGGTTTGCCGGCTTGCCAAGCAAAGTGGCAGATAATACACTGCAAGCTAGTTTCAAAAGCCGCTCGCCCGCCGATTTGCAACGGGTTGATGCAGCGCACTCCCCAGATACCGCTGTCGAAGCCATCGCCACTACTGCTGGTCGGGAAACTATCCGTAATCCTAAAGTAGCCATTGATTAGTGCCATGCCGCAATCTCCCGCTTCATCGTCAAACCGCCGGCGCCTGCGCTGGCTTGTCATGTTTTTATTGGCCATAGCCGTTGCTGTTGGCAGCTGGTATCTTGCCAAGCAACCCAAAAATACCGACCAGGACCACGCCGAAACTGTTGAAGTGACGCTCGGCGACCTGGAAGAAAACGTCACCGCCCAAGGCAAGCTGGAACCCAAGGAATACGTGGATGTCGGTGCGCAGGTCACCGGCCAGCTGCAAAAAATCTACGTCAAAATCGGCGATAACGTCCAGGCCGGCCAACTGTTGGCGCAGATCGACCCTCGCATATATGCCGCTCGAGTCGCGGCGGACGAAGCCAATATCAAGAATTTGCAGGCACAACTGGCCGGTCAACAGGCGCAAGTGGTGTTTGCTCAACAGCAATACGACCGCAACCGCGAGTTGTTGCAAAGCAAGGGCGTCAGCGTCCAGGACTTTCAAAATAGCGAGTTCACCTTAAAAAACGCCAAAGCCACTGCTGAGTCGCTGCAAGCGCAAATTGAGCAGGTGCAATCGACCTTAAACGGCGACAAGACCAATCTGGGTTTTACCAAAATCTTTGCCTCGATGGACGGCACCATGGTCGATCAGAAAGCCCGCGAAGGCCAAACCTTAAACGCCAACCAAACTACCCCGACCATCCTGCAACTGGCCAAGCTGGACACGATGACGGTGCGCGCTCAGGTGGCCGAGGCCGACGTGATGCGTTTACGTTCCGAAATGCCGGTGTATTTCACCACGCTGGGTTCCGGCGAACGACGCTGGCAAGGCACAGTGCGGCAAATTTTGCCGACACCGGAAGTGATCAATAATGTGGTGCTCTACAACGTATTGGTTGATGTCGATAACAGCGACCGGCAACTGATGACCGGCATGAGCACGCAGATGTTTTTCGTGCTGGGCAAAGCCGAACAAGTGCCGCTGATTCCCGTCAATGTCCTGGGGCCGCGCCAGCGCAACCAGGATCAAGGCAACGGTCATGCTTACCAGGTAAAAGTCCTGACCGAGCAAGGCCCGCAAGACAAAATCGTGCAAATTGGCTTGAGAACCCGCCGCTTCGTGCAAGTACTTGAAGGGCTAGCAGCCGGCGACCGGGTGCAAATCGCTGCCGGCAAAGAGGATAAAGCCAAAAACCGCAAAAAAGACCAAGGCTATCCTGGTGCCGGGGTTCCCAGGCTATGAGCGCCCTGCCCCTGCTGGAACTAAAACATATTCAGCGTTTTTACCCTAACGGCGACAGCATCGTCCGCGCCTTGGACGATGTATCACTGACCATCTGGCCTGGCGAGTTTGTAGCCATCATCGGCCAGTCCGGTTCCGGCAAATCGACGTTGATGAATCTGATCGGCTGTCTGGATAAAGCCGACGTCGGCAGCTACCGGGTGTTAGATCAGGACGTTGCCGATTTAAACCCTGATCAACTGGCGGCGCTGCGCCGGGAAAGTTTTGGCTTTGTCTTCCAGCGCTACAACCTATTAAATACCGCCAGCGCCGCCGAAAACATCGAAATCCCCGCCCTGTACGCCGGCCTCAACAAGCCAGAGCGCCGGCAGCGCGCCTTGCAATTACTCGCCAAACTAGGCTTAGCAGACCGCAGCGAACAGAAGCCCATGCAACTCTCCGGCGGCCAGCAACAACGGGTCGCCATCGCCCGCGCCTTGGTAAACGATCCGCCGGTGGTCCTGGCCGACGAACCCACCGGCGCGCTGGACAGCCAGAGCGGCATGGAAGTGATGGCTTTACTAAAAGCCCTGCACCAGGAAGGCCGCACCATTTTATTGATCACTCACGACGACAAAGTCGCCGCACACGCGCAACGCATCGTCACTATCGCCGACGGCAAAATCGTCAGCGATGGCGTGGCCAATCGCAGCGGCCAGTTGCTGGCCCCCACCGTGCATCGCGGGATCGGCGCTGCCGGCCTGCTGGCCGAACTTGGCGAAGCTGCGAAAACGGCCTTGCGCTCATTGCGCGCCAACCTGTTTCGCACCGCCTTGACCTTATTGGGTATCGTGATTGGCGTTGCCGCCGTGGTCACCATGTTGGCGGTCGGCCAGGGCAGTCAGGAAAAAGTGCTGGAACAGATGCGAGCCATGGGCACCAACGTCCTGTCTATCCGCCCCGGCATTACCGGCTTTCGCGGCGGCGGCGATATCGCCACCTTGATGCCGGCGGATGCCGACGCCATCGCCGAACTGGACAACGTGCTGTGGGCCTCGCCGGAACGCAGCAGCCGCATGACGGTGCGCTACGGCAATGTCGATTACGCCACCAGCGTGCAGGGCGTGGCCTCCAGCATGCCGCAAGTGCGTGACTGGCCCTTGGGCAGCGGCGATTTCTTCGACGAGCGCGACCAGCGCCGCTATGCGCCGGTAATGGTGCTGGGTGAGACCGTGCGCAAATTGTTATTTGTAGACGGCGAAGACCCGCTGGGCCGCTATGTAATGATCGGCAATATCCCCTTCGAAGTGATCGGCGTAATGTCCAGCAAAGGTGCCGACGCCATGGGGACCGACCGCGACGATTCGGTGTTCGTGCCGATCAGTACCGGTTTAATCCGTTTGTTTGGGCAAAAGTATTTAGGCGGGATTACCGTGCTGGTAAAGGATGTCTCCATAATCGACACCACCCAGCAAGCCATCAGCGATTTGCTGATTGCCCGCCATCAAACAGAGGATTTTCGCATCCGTAACATGGCTTCCATCATCGAATCGGCCACTGAAACCCAAAATACCTTTACGATGATGCTGGGCATCGTCGCGGCCATTTCCTTGCTGGTCGGCGGCATCGGTGTGATGAATATCATGCTGGTCAGCGTCACCGAACGCACCCGCGAGATTGGCATCCGCATCGCCACCGGCGCTCGCCGCCGCGACATTTTGCTGCAATTTAACACCGAAGCCGCTGTGGTCTGCACCTTGGGCGGCCTGATGGGCGTACTGCTGGGCTTTGCCGCCGGTTATGTCCTGAAGTATTTTGAAATGGCGGTGTTGTTTTCCCCGCTGCCGGCCATCTTGGCGTTTTCCTGCGCCTTCGGCACCGGCTTGCTGTTTGGTTATTTACCGGCCCGCAAGGCGGCGTATCTGGACCCGGTCGTGGCCTTGGCGGCGGAATGAGTAAATTTATTAACCCAGCCTTTCGGGAATTTCTAAATACTCAAAAAGACTCCTGCTCCCTCAGGGAGAAGGTTGGGATGAGGGAATCAAATCAACAATTTACATCCCTCACCCTAGCCCTCTCCCTGAGGGAGAGGGTATTTTTAGAGGTTCCCTTAAATTCCTTGGACTCGTCACTCCGGCGCATACGGGAGCCCAGTTATCACACTGGATTCCCGCTTTCGCGGGAATGACGCCCAATCTGGACTCAAGAATGAGATTAATCAAGCCTGTTAGCTTGCTATTTGCCGGCGCCGTGCTGTTGACGAGTGGCTGTAATTTATTGACAGACTACCAACGCCCATACGTGGAAACCCCGGCGCAATGGCACGAACCCGCGCAAACCGCTTCGGCTACCGTCGATCCGCAATGGTGGCAAGCCTTTGCCAGCGATCAACTCAACCGTTTGATGCGCGAGGCTTTGGCCTACAACAACGACCTAGCCGCCGCTACGCAACGCGTCGCCCAAGCCCGCGCCCAAGCGAAAATAGCCGGTGCCGGGTTGTGGCCGGCGGCTACTTTGAGCGGCGATTTCAGCGACAACCGCAACAACAAAACCGATAGCCAGCAAAGCAGCGGCCAAATCGACATTGCTTACGAAGTGGATTTATGGGGCGCCAACCGCGCCAGACGCGATGCCGGCACCGCATTGATGCTCAGCCAAATCTTCGCCCGCGATGCTTTGCAATTGTTGGTGATGGCCGATGTCGGCCAGGCGTATTTCAACCTGTTGGCGATCCAGGAACGTCGGCAAATCGCCAGCGATTTTCTGGACACCGTCAACGCGATTTTGACCATCATCGAAGCCCGGCAACGAGCCGGCGCGGCTTACGAACTGGAAGTTGCGCAGCAGCGCACCGCGCAAGCCAACGCCCGCGCCAGCCTGGATTTATTGATACAACAGCAAACGCTGGCGGAAAACAGCCTGGCAATTTTGTTGGGCCATCCGCCGCAAACCCAGGCGCTGGAGGCTGCCCGCTTCGCCGACTTAACCGTGCCCGACATCGCCGCCGAGCAACCTGCCAACCTACTGCAACGCCGGCCTGACATCGGCCAAGTAGAAATGCAATTGATTGCCGCCAATGCCGACATCGCCGTGGCCCGCGCCGGGTTTTACCCCAAACTGCAACTTAGCCTGGGCAGCGTATTAGCCAACCCGCAACCCGCTGGGGTCGCGGCGACGCTGGCAGCCGGCTTGACCCAACCCTTGTTTCAAGGCGGTCGTTTGGAAGGCGCGTTGAGTAACGCCCTGGCCGCGAATGCGGAATTGGCGGAAATTTATCGGAAAACCGTGCTGACGGCGTTTAAGGAAGTCGAAGACGCCGCCTCCATTTACAACAACTCCAGCCGCCGCCTAAGCGCCCTGGAAATCGCCGCCGCGCAAGCCCGCCTGGCTTACAACATCTCCCAGGAGCGCTACCGGCTGGGCGCCATCGACTATCAAGCCTTGTTAAACACCCAGACCAGTTACCTCAGCACCGAAAACAGCCGGGTGCAGGCCCGCTTGGATGTTCTGGTTGCTCAGGTGCAGCTGTATAAAGCTTTGGGTGGCGGTTGGTCTTTGAATGAACAAAATACTGATTTGTCCGACTTGGCGCCGGGGCCATAGACACATTAGAATTCGGCTATAGAAATAACTAGCGCCCGGAATTTGACGTATTTGTCAGGGAGCTTAGGATAGATTAAATTTTGATAACAGATTGAGATAATCTATGAATTTTTTATTTAACAAACCGATTAGACCGCAGTTTGACGCAATGTTTTGCGTCATTTAGGACGCCTAATTTTAGTTATGTTGCGAGTAAATAATGGATAGCATTCTTGAGGGAATTGTTGAATTTATTAAATTTATACTCTGGCAAATCTTTTGGTGCTTACTTCTGTTCAATCTCGGACGGATATTTCTATTGTTGGTCACACTAGGTAACTATCCACGAGGAGATAAACTAGAAAAGGATGTCAATCTAATATCTGGTGTCGGGACGGGGGTCCTGTTTGTTACTTGGTCAACCATTGCAATCTATAACAACTGGGGGCCTTATGCAGGTTCAGCAACATAACCTTACGTTTGAAGGGACGCTTCGCCTATCAACTCCACATTAAGCATCGCAATGTTCTCTCTACGATCCGCCGAAAAAGTTGTCGCTCTGGAAGGCTTTCCCCAATCATCCGTTGGTGCGCCATGCCCCGCAATTGTTGCCACTGAACACTCGTTGGCTGTCCTGTTCTATGTCGACGAACCGGACCCCAACTGGGATGGAACCTATGTGCGTATGGTCGGCGTCGAGTCTTCCGTTGAACCCGCTGCGGTTGTGTCGTTTGAGCGGCCATCTATTCACACGTTTGGCCCGCCAAATGATGAGGCATTTGCTGGTCACCGTCTGGCGTCAAAAGGCCTTCGCCCGTATGGCGCCTTCGAGATCCTGAACTCTCAGTGGATTCGGCAGCTTGAGAAGATGAATTCTGTTCATCCGAGGCATGGCCCAAAAAGGTACATGGAGGGCAAACGGCACTTCATCCTTACATTTCACGACACCACCTTTGAGTGCGTTGCTCGCGGTTATTCCATTGAACTCGCCCGCGCTTCCATCAAGGAACTACTCGCAAAGCATGTCGAGGCTGTCAATGCCTAACACTGCGGTCAAGGCCGCTCCCTTCGGTCGCTGGACGCTGCGCGATAGAGCCGCGCAGCGCCGGTTAGCTCTACGTTAAATATCTTTTCCAGAGGATTTTTTCATGAGGGTTCTCCAAATAGCTGCCGGTGGTATTGTTGCCGGGTTGCTTATCGTTGCAGGTGAGGCAGTCTTGAATCTGTTACTACTCGCAGACGAGTGGGCTAAGCTATTTTCTCAACTCGCCCTGCCCCAGCCAACAGTCGCCATCGCAGCGCAGGGCGTACTGAAGCTAATTCTTCTTGGGTTTTTTTCTGTCTGGCTCGCCATTACATTCAAGCCTGCCCATGTGTCTCCCCGTAACGCGGGCATTGTCACAGGGCTTATCGTCTGGTTTCTTGTTTGGGCCTGGGTTCAATGGGGCATGCTGCTAGCCGGGTACGTTTCGCCAACCATCGCAGTGACAACCGTTATTTGGGGTTTTATCGAACTGCCACTTGCGGTGTGGGCTGGTGTTTCGTTGCATCATCTAACATCGCGCTCAACCGGAGCGCGGTTGTAATACAGTTTTATTTTTCAGCTTTTCGTGCCGCGCGGTTAGCTTTACGTTAGCGGCCACACGAAGACAACTGGGAACGCCAAGCGTAAAATACCCTAGCCTCAGCCAAAGGAGTATTCACCATGTCCGCGTTACTAGTCGAGTTAGAGAAACAAGCATGTTCACTTTCGCCTGAAGAGCGAGCACATCTTGCTGAGGTTCTTCTTGAGTCACTACATGACACCCCCCTATCCGAAATCGAAACAGAGTGGGAACGAGAAATTGAGAAGCGCACCGCCGCTTTCGACAGGGGGGAGCTACAGACCTATCCGGCAGAGGATGTGTTTTCTGAAGCAAGGCGCATGACCCAGTGAAGCGAGCACGTTTTGTCGCAGAAGCTCGCCAAGAATTTCTCGCTGAGGTCGCTTATTACAACGAAGCACAACCGGGCTTAGGAGACCGCTTTACCAAAGCAGTCGAAGAAGCAACTGCCCGAGCTCTGACTTTTCCGCTATCTGGGACACCATCAGCTTCAAATACGAGGCACGTTTTTCTCAAAGGGTTTCCTTTCTCGCTTTTCTACCGACAAGATGCCGAAGGCATAGTCGTTTTTGCAACTTCACATAATTCCCGGAAACCTCGTTACTGGGTCGGTCGTACCATTAGTTTCTAACCCGGCGTTCAATTCGGATGCTCCGGTTAACTTTACGTTATGCGCCAGGACCAACCATTGAAGGCACTTAAAATCAACCGGCCATAACACGCTGCCAGGCCGCATGCGCCTGAATGGTTGCCAACGCCGCTTCCAGCAAACTGGCGCCCGGCTGAGTGCGATGCCAGGTGGAGGCACCGGAGGGATGCGGTAGCGGGATGACGTCGGTGTCGTGGCCGTGAAAATTCAGGCGATGCAGGCCACCGATGACGTCGCTGAGTTTATCGACCGGCAGCATTTGCTGTATCGCCAACTTGCCGACCGGGATGATCAACTGGGGCTGTAACAGCTCTACTTCCGCTTGCAGCCAAGTCCCGCACTGCTCGATTTCCTGCGAGTTGGGCACGCGGTCGCCGCCCTTGGGATTTTTACCCGGAAAGCAGCGGCACACCGCCGCCATATACACCCGCTCCCGAAATGAGGCTTCGTCCAGCCCGATTTGCGCAAACCATTTAAACATGGTCTTGCCCGCCGTCCAGGCAAATGGCCGGCCGAGCGCGCCTTCCTTGTCGCCCGGCGCCTGGCCGATCAGCAAGATGGGCGACAACACCGGCTTACCGCTGACCACCGGGCGGACCATGGCCGGGCATCGGCTACAGGCCAGCAGGGTTTGACGATGCTGCTCTAGCAGGTATTGGCGGTCGCTAAGGTTCAAAGCGCCAGCTCGATGCCGACCGGACAATGATCGGAACCGGTCACGTCCGGCAGAATAAAGGCATCCTTGATCTGACCGGTCAAGGCCTGACTGGTCAGTACGTAATCAATCCGCCAACCGATGTTGTTGGCGCGGGCATTGGCGCGGTAGCTCCACCAGCTGTAAGCCACAGTATCGGGGTGCAGATGGCGGAAGCTGTCGATTAGACCTGCTTCAACAAAATTGCTGAAGCCGTCGATCTCGACTTGGGTATAGCCGGCAGACTTGTTGTAGTTGGCTTTGGGCCGGGCAATGTCGATGGCTTGATGGGCGACGTTGAAATCGCCGCAGGCAATTAGCGGTTTTTGGCTTTGCAGCTTTTGCATGTACGCCAAAAACTCTTTGTCCCAGGTCTGCCGATAATCCAGTCGCGCCAGGCCGTCGCCGGAGTTGGGCACGTAGACATTCAACAGATAAAACGTTTCGAATTCCGCGACGATGACCCGGCCTTCTTGGTCGTGCTCGGCGATGCCCATGTCGTGCACCACTTGCAGCGGCGGCTGCCGGCTCAATATCGCCACGCCGGAATAACCCTTGCGGTCGGCGGAATTGCTGTAAAGATGGTAGCCATCCACGCCTTCAAGGGCTTTTTTGACTTGATCGTCCTGGGCCTTGGTTTCTTGCAGTAGGACGCAATCGGCATCGAGCGCGGCCAGCGTTTCGGTAAAACCTTTAGTTTGCACGGCACGGATGCCGTTGACATTCCAGGAGATGATTTTCATAGACGATTCCGTTTGAATTGACTGAAGTAGCCGGGTATTTTAGCGGCTTGGCAATTGCCCAGCCACAAAGGAGATCCGGACCGTGAAAAACTGGCGCACACGCAAGCCTTGGTCGTCGCTGAATGAGGTGGCCACGGAACATCGATTGAACGCAGCCTTGAGTTGGCCCCATCTAATTGCGCTGGGCGTGGGGGCGATTGTCGGCACCGGCATTCTGACCTTGATCGGGGTTGGCGCCGCCAAAGCCGGGCCGGCGGTGATTTTGGCGTTTATCATCGCCGGCGTGATTTGCGCCTGCGCAGCCTTGGCTTATGCGGAAATGGTCACGCTTATGCCTGCCGCCGGCGGCGCTTACACCTATGCGTACATCGTCATCGGCGCGTGGGCGGCCTGGTTTGTGGGTTGGAGTTTGATTTTAGAATATTCGCTGGTGGTCAGCGCGGTAGCAGTCGGCTGGTCCGGTTACGCGGCGCCGCTGTTGCAAGAAGGACTAGGCGTGCCGATGCACTGGATGCAAGGCCCGGAACTGGGCGGGCTGATCAACCTGCCGGCCATTTTCATCATCCTGGTCGTCACCGCGCTACTGCTAGTCGGCACCAAGGAAAGCGCCAGCGTTAATGCCCTATTGGTGGTGGTAAAGCTCACCGCTTTGCTGGTGTTTATCGCGCTGGTGTTGCCGCTGTTGAACGTCGCCCATTTTCAGCCCTTCATGCCGTTTGGCTTCATCAAGACCCTGGGTGCGGACGGCGTGGAGCGCGGGGTGATGGCCTCGGCAGCCATCATCTTTTTCGCCTTTTACGGCTTCGATGCGATTGCCACTGCCGCCGAGGAAACCCGTAATCCAGACCGCGATTTGGCGCTGGGCATTGTCGGTTCGATGCTGATCTGCGTCCTGATTTATGTCGTCGTGGCGGTGGCGGCGCTGGGTGCTTTGGATTATCAGCGCTTCGCCGACAGCCCGGAACCCTTAGCGCTGATTTTGCGCGAGTTGGGCAAACCCAACGCCGCACGCTGGTTGGCGGCATCCGCGGTAATTGCTTTGCCGACCGTGGTGCTGGCGTTTTTCTATGGGCAAAGCCGGATTTTCTTTGCGATGGCCCGCGACGGTTTGTTGCCGCGCGGTCTGGCCAAGGTCTCGCACCGCGGCATGCCGGTGCGCACCGTGTTATTTACCGCCGTCATAGTCAGTATTATCGCCGGCCTATTTCCCTTGGCCGAGATCGCCGCACTGGCCAATGCCGGCACTTTGCTGGCCTTTATCACGGTGTCGGTCTGTATGCTGCTATTGCGGCGCAGGCAGCCGGGATTGGTTCGGAAATTTTCGGCACCCATGGCCTGGGTTCACCGGACCGATTGCGATAATCGGCTGCCTGTATCTATTTATTAGCCTGCCGACTACCACCCAGCTGTATTTTCTGTTCTGGAATTTGATAGGGGTTGCGGTCTATTACTGGTATGGCTCGCGGCAAACCGCAAAGACGGGCTAATACCTGCCTTTGCTCTAGTTCAGTTATGGAGGGGACTTCTGAAAATTAAAAAACCTCCTTCTCCCTCCGGGAGAAGGTTGGGATGAGGGGAATAAAACCAATTATTTACATCCATCAGCCTAGCCCTCTCCCAGAGGGAGAGGGCTGTTTATAGCTTCCCTAGAGACATCACATCTTCAACTTACTGAATTGCGCTTCGAATTCTTCCAGCGACATCGCCCCGCTCTTTCCCACACGCTGATGGCCAGCGTCGAAGAAATAAGTTCTGGGTAATTCGCCGTACCAGGCCGGGTCGATTTCGTAACGCAGCTTTTCCGGATTGTCCGAAGCAAACGCCCAGTTCTCCAGCCCGCCCAACTTGTGGCTATCAATAATCCGCTTAATCTCCGGCAAGGCTTC
>Ga0123398_1056522_pt1 | contig 13118 bp, 10 predicted proteins | sample T5LHNO3metaT_FD_89926 | JGI IMG/M metagenome (GOLD analysis project Ga0123398, IMG submission 89926) | Methane-oxidizing artificial microbial communities from Washington, USA to study methane cycling - T5-LHNO3 metaT (Metagenome... | ecosystem: Engineered > Modeled > Simulated communities...
AATGGTCCGGAAATCGAAACTGACTTTTACAACTTTACCGCACTGAATATTCCGGAAAATCATCCTGCGCGGGCCATGCACGACACTTTTTATGTGGATGAATCGCATGTATTGCGTACGCACACCTCACCCGTGCAAGTACATTACATGCAAAACAAACAGCCTCCGCTGAAAATCATTGCGCCGGGGCGTGTGTATCGTGTGGATTCCGATGCTACGCACTCACCGATGTTTCACCAAGTAGAAGGCTTGTGGGTGGATGAGCATATTAGTTTTGCCAATTTAAAAGGTGTGGTGCAGGATTTCCTGCAAAAATTCTTTGAGCGCGATGATTTGACCGTGCGTTTCAGGCCTTCTTTTTTCCCATTCACAGAACCTTCTGCGGAGATGGACATGAGTTGGAATGGCGGCTGGTTGGAAATTGGCGGCTGTGGCATGGTGCACCCGGAAGTATTCAAGCATGTGAATATTGATAGTGAGCAATACCGTGGCTTTGCATTTGGCTTAGGCGTAGAACGCTTAGCTATGCTGCGTTACGGTGTCAACGATCTGCGCCACTTTTTTAACAACGATTTGCGCTTTTTGCAGCAATTTATTAAGTAAAGTTTCTTATGCAATTTTCAGAAAATTGGTTACGTACATTTGTTAATCCAGAGATGGATACGCAAGCATTAAGCCATGCGCTGACGATGACCGGGCTTGAGGTAGAAGAGCTCACCCCTGTTGCGCCTGCTTTTGAGAACATTGTGGTGGGTGAGATTGTGTCTGCCGTTAAACATCCGGATGCGGATCGTTTACAAGTGTGTCAGGTAAAAGTAGGCCAAGAAACGTTACAAATTGTCTGCGGTGCAGCTAATGCACGTGTCGGTCTGAAAGCACCTTGTGCATTGGTGGGTGCGGAATTACCTGGTATTTCCATCAAGCAAGCTAAAGTGCGCGGTGTGGAATCATTTGGCATGATGTGTTCATCCAAAGAGTTAGGCTTGGCAGCAGAAGCAACAGGGTTGTTAGAATTGCCTGCCGATGCGCCAGTAGGTCAGGATATTCGTGATTATTTGGATTTGAACGACACGCTCTTTACATTGAAGCTGACACCTAATCGTGCAGATTGTTTGAGTATTCTGGGTATTGCACGAGATGTAGTGGCCATGACGGGCGCGCCATTAAGTGTCCCGACTACTCAACCCTCAGCAATCACCACAGACAAAAGTATTTCAGTACAAGTACAGGCAACCGAGGCATGTCCGGCTTATTTTGGACGTGTCATCACCGGTGTTAATGCACAAGCTAAATCTCCAGATTGGGTGGTGCGTCGCTTGGAGCGTAGCGGTATCCGTAGCATCAGCGCTTTAGTCGATATCACTAATTATGTGTTGTTAGAGCTGGGGCAACCCATGCACGCGTTTGATTTGGACAAGTTGCAAGGCAATGTGAATGTACGTTTGGCAAAAGCGGGTGAGTCATTACAACTATTAAATGGCAATACTGTGCAATTGGCAGCGGATGATTTAGTGATTGCTGATAATAGCGGTGCGATTGCACTGGCTGGTATTATGGGCGGCGAGCCTACCTCAGTGACAGATGTCACCACAGCTGTCTTTTTAGAAAGTGCATTCTTTACGCCGGATACCATTGCTGGCAAAGCCCGCCGCATTGGGCTGAGCACGGATTCATCTTATCGCTTTGAGCGCGGTGTGGATTTTGGTAATACAGCCAACGCATTGGCACGCGCTACGGATTTGGTACTTTCTATTTGTGGCGGTCAAGCAGGCCGCGTCACACAATCGGTGGCAACACTGCCAGTACGTAAGCAAGTCACATTACGTTATGACCGTTTACAATCCGTATTAGGCATTGATATTCCCTATGCAACGGTAGGTAAGTTGCTAACGCAATTAGGCTTCACATTTACCGAGCAAGACCATGTGTTTTTAGTGCAAGCGCCAAGCTATCGCTTTGATATCGCACGCGAAGAAGACTTGATTGAAGAAATTGCACGTTTATACGGCTACGACAAAATACCGGCCATTACGCCACATGCCAATTTGGCGATGCTCGAGCAATCTGAAAGTCGCTTAAATGTGGCTGGTTTGCGTGATGCAATGCAATCGCAAGGCTACCAAGAAGTGGTCACCTATAGCTTTGTGGATGAGGCTTGGGAGCGTGATTTGTTGGGTAATGCGTCGCCAATCCCGTTGAAAAATCCGATTGCTAGTAATATGAGTGTGATGCGCAGTGGTTTGTGGGGCGGTTTGCTAGATGTATTGAGTTATAACCTGAATCGCAAGCAAGACCGTGCTTTGTTGTTTGAAGTGGGTAGTAGCTACCACACGGCTGCACAGGGCTATGCTGAACAGCAGAAACTCGCTGGTTTATTTTATGGCGATTTTCAGCCTGAGCAATGGGCATCCGATAAGCGCGAAGTAGACTTCTATGACGTAAAAGCCACGGTAGACGCACTGACTAAGCAGCAAGCAGAGTATCGCGTAGAGACACACGCTGCGCTACATCCGGGACAAACTGCGCGTGTTTATATCGATGGGAAAGCGCAAGGTTGGTTTGGTAAACTGCATCCCAAATGGCAGCAGGATTACAATTTTCCTAAAGCAACGTTCTTGTTTGAGCTGAATGTGGACGCGTTATTACATGCTTCTGTCCCGCAATACCAAGAAGTCTCTAAGTTTTTAGGGGTGAGACGTGATATTGCGGTGATCGTGAATGCTAATGTGCAAGTGCAAGCCATTATCGATGCAGTGAAAATGGCACAAATTCCATTGTTGCAACAGATACAATTGTTTGATGTTTACCAAGGAAAAGGTATCGCTGAAAACAAAAAAAGCCTTGCATTTCTTGTACTTATACAAGATACTCATAAAACTTTGGTCGACACCGAAGCCGAAGCCGCAATGGCTGAGTTGTTAAAAATACTCGAAAATCAATTTGGTGCCGAGTTACGTAATTAAGTACCGACTGTCCATCAAGAATTAAGTAAAAAGTAGTTAGGGGAGTTCATGACATTAACTAAAGCAGATTTAGCCGATTTGTTGTTTGAGCAAGTTGGGCTCAACAAACGTGAAGCTAAAGACATGGTAGAAGCGTTTTTTGAAGAAGTACGTACCGCGTTAGAAGCAGGCGATAGTGTGAAATTATCTGGTTTTGGTAACTTTGAGTTACGTAAAAAATCAGAACGTCCAGGTCGTAACCCAAAAACGGGTGAAGAAATCCCGATTACTGCAAGACGTGTAGTTACCTTTCACGCAAGCCAAAAGTTAAAAACTAAAGTAGAAGAGCATTACGCGAATCAATAACTTAAAAGTGAGTAAACATGGTTGAAGAGTCTCCCAAAGTACAATTGCCACCTATCCCAGCCAAGCGTTATTTTACGATTGGTGAAGTGAGTGAGTTATGTGGTGTCAAACCACATGTGCTTCGTTATTGGGAACAAGAATTCACACAGTTAAAACCTGTGAAACGTCGTGGTAATCGTCGTTATTACCAACATCACGAAGTGTTGCTCATCCGTAAGATTCGTGAGCTGTTATATGAGCAAGGCTTTACCATCAGTGGCGCACGCAATCGTTTAGATGGGCAAGAGTCTACTGAAGCAGCGCCAGTCGCTGCTCCGGTAGTGGCGATAGCCCAATCTATGGCTGCGCCATTTGCTGACGCTGTTGATTTGACGCAGGTGCGTGCGCAGATTCGCCAAGTTATACAGTTGCTGCGCGCCTGATTTCTATTCCCCTTTTTGTTAAAATTATTGATTCTACATTCGGCGTATGGCTATTTTGATTTATAATGCCTGCACTGAAGTTTCAGTAAGGATCGGGGCGTAGCGCAGCCTGGTAGCGTACTTGCATGGGGTGCAAGGGGTCGTGTGTTCGAATCACACCGTCCCGACCAATAGAAACAAATAGACAGGCCACTCACTGAGTGGTTTTTTTATTTTAGGGGTGCTCATAGGGGTGCTTGAATCAAAGCGTAACATCTAATTCGAATCCAAAATCACCACTCTCCGCCCTACTTCTAAAAGCAGTGAAAAGCAGCGTTTTTGCAACGCATAATTATTTCCACCAATGGCTTAAGTCGTGTTAAGGAGACAATGAGTGAGTGCGCAAACATTGCGACTGATACACAAGTCTGAGGTCTGTAATAAGGCAGGCCTAACCGAACGTTCTATAGCTAATTGATTAACGGAAGGCACTTTTAAAACCAGTAAATATCGATGTATGTAACCCTGCTTGGGTTGAGGCAGAGGTATATTTGTAGATTAATCAGCGTATTTCAGATAGAGACCATAATATTCTCCCAGAAGGCCGTACAGCTTTCTGACTATATGCGCAAAACTCCCAAAACAAACACATAATTTTAGCAATTTGAATTGCATGCATTGCATTTTGGCTGTCATGAGCCTAGTATCAGTAGCGCCTATATTCATTCTGCATACTTGATAATATCGGTCTAAATTTAATAACGAATAATAAAAACAGAAAGTTATCATGCTAACTAGAGTGCGTTACCCACATTGCCAGTCAACTCATCTCAAACATAGCACACCGCCAAGTCAGTTGTTTTATCATTTGGCTGATCTAAATTGAGTGCATCGGTACAAGTATTAGAATTAAAATATTCCGCGCTTGAAGCAGCAAATTTGGCGTTAGTTGCCGCAAATAAAGCACTCGCTCTTCAAAATGAAGAAAAAGAAAAGCGGGCGGCAGAACTTGCAATTGCAAATGGTGAGTTGGCTTATGAGAATTCAGAAAAGGAAAAGCGGGCGGCAGAGCTAGTGATAGCCAATACCGAGCTTGCGTACCAAAATCAAGAAAAAGAAAACCGCGCAGCCGAGCTGGTGATTGCAAACAAAGAGTTAGCTTTTCAGAACAAAGAAAAAAGTAAAAGAGCCGCTGAACTGATTGTTGCTAATAAGGAGCTGGCTTTCCAAAGTAAGGAAAAAAGCAAGCGTGCTGCAGAGCTAATAGAAGCGAACAAAGAGCTTGCGTTTCAAAATGATGAAAAGGAAAAACGTACGAGCGAGATGAATGAACTGGCGTTTTATGATCCGCTCACAAAGCTGCCTAATAGAAAACTACTCGTAGATCGTCTTCAGCAAGCCTTATCCACAAGCCTCCGAACTGGCCAAGAGGGCGCAGTGCTTTACCTAGACTTAGATAATTTCAAGACACTCAATGACACCATCGGGCATGATTCTGGCAATTTACTGCTTGAGCAAGTGGCCAAGCGTATAGCGGCATGCTTGCGCGCAGTTGACACGGTGGCACGCATAGGCGGCGATGACTTTGTCATCCTACTGCAAGCACTGAGTACGCGTAACCTTGAGGCAGCAGCCCAAGCGAGAGCGATATCCAATAAAATTCTCATTGAATTAAATAAGCCTTACCAGCTTGAGCAAAATCCGTATGTCTGTACTTCAAGTATTGGTGTGACGCTGTTTAACCGCAAAGAATCGATGGTTGAGGAGTTGTTGCAGCAGGCAAATATTGCGATGTATCAAGCCAAAAAAGAAGGGGGAGATACCATCCGCTTCTATGACCCGCACATGCAAGAAGTGATTAATGCGAGAGCTTTACTCGAAGAAGAGCTGCAGGTAGCCATTAGAGAAGAGCAATTTAAACTGTTTTACCAAGTTCAGGTAGACGCATCAGGTAAAGCGGTGGGGGCAGAAGGCTTGATTCGATGGATACATCCTGAACGCGGATTGATTTCCCCCATCCACTTTATCCCCCTGAGTGAAGAAACTGGTTTGATATTGCCAATAGGCGATTGGGTAATCAATACTGCTTGTGCTCAGTTACGCGACTGGCAACAGCAACCTCACACGCGTGAGCTAGGTTTATCTATCAATGTCAGTGCCAAACAATTTGCGCAATCCTACTTTGTGGATCAAGTGAAGCTCGCTTTGCAACGCTTTAATGTAAACCCGACACTGCTTAAACTTGAGCTTACAGAGGGCTTGTTGTTGCATGATGTCGACCAAGCCATTGATACGATGAATACTTTATGCAAAGTAGGTGTGCGATTCTCTTTAGATGATTTTGGCACCGGTTATTCCTCTTTGCAATATCTTAAAAAGCTCCCGCTGGAACAAATCAAAATTGATCAGTCGTTTGTGCGGGATATCGCCAATGATGAAATAGATAAATCAATTGTACGTACGATTATTGCAATGGCTGAGACAATGGAGTTAAATGTAATTGCTGAAGGTGTGGAAACGGAAGGGCAACGGCAAATACTATTGAGGGAAGGTTGCTCAAATTATCAAGGCTATTTATTTGGTAAACCAGTCCCAATTGAAAGTTTTGAGCAAGCATTAGTCGGATAAAAGATACGATATCCTCAGCAAATCGTTTCATTGCCATATCGACATCCGTTTAGTTTGTTAAACTATAACGGTGATTTCCAATTTATATAAGCAATAAAACACACAAGCCAGCCATATGCTGGTTTTTTTGTATCTGTTTCTTTTATGTAAATATCCATGTTGTGTAAATATCCATATTGGCAATTGTGATTCGCCTGAACTTGATTTATATTCTATTGAACCGTTCATCTTAATGAACTACCCTCTGTTAATCGCTTAGTTTAGGAATCTCCATGCAAGTCAGTCTTGTCAGCACCACGCCTTTTCCAGACCAAAAACCGGGCACATCCGGTCTGCGTAAAAAAGTCAAAGTTTTCCAACAAGCGCATTATCTAGAAAATTTTGTACAAAGTATTTTTGATTCGCTAGACATCCCGACAGGTGCTGTGTTGACGCTGGGTGGTGATGGACGCTATTACAATGCGCAAGCGATTCAAACCATTATTAAAATGGCCGCTGCTAATGGGTTCTCTAAGGTCTTGGTGGGTAGAGGCGGTATCTTATCTACACCTGCTGCGTCGCATGTGATTCGCAAATATCAAACATTAGGCGGCATTATTCTGTCTGCAAGTCATAACCCGGCTGGGCCAGACGATGATTTTGGCATTAAATACAATACGCCCAACGGCGGGCCTGCGCCTGAGAAAATCACAGAGGCTATTTTTACTATCTCAAAGGCCATCCTGCAATATCAATTAGTCGATCTGCCATTAGTCGACCTAGATAAAATTGGGCTCACAGCATTTGATGGCTTTAGTGTTGAAGTGATTGACCCAGTACGTGATTACGCCGATTTAATGGAAAGCATGTTTGATTTTTCGGCAATACGTACATTGTTTGCCAATGGCTTCACTATGCAGTTTGATGCCATGCATGCAGTCACAGGGCCTTATGCACAGGAAATATTCGCACACAGATTAGGCGCACCTGACAGTAGCTTAATGAACTGTCAGGTCTCTGAAACGTTCGGTGGTGGTCACCCTGACCCAAATCTGACTTACGCAGAAGCGTTGGTCAAGATTGTCTACGGATCTAATCCGCCCGATTTTGCGGCAGCATCTGATGGTGATGGTGATCGTAATATGATCTTAGGCAAAAGTTTTTTTGTCACGCCATCCGATAGCTTGGCGATTATTGCAGCCAATGCACATTTGATTCCCGCTTACAAAGCTGGTTTAGCCGGTGTTGCGCGTTCTATGCCAACCAGTGGGGCGGTGGATCGCGTTGCCAAAAAAATGAATATCGCCTGTTATGAAACACCTACCGGTTGGAAGTTCTTTGGTAATTTAATGGATGCCGATAAGGTAACGCTATGCGGTGAAGAGAGTTTTGGTACCGGCTCTAATCATGTGCGCGAAAAAGATGGCTTATGGGCGGTGTTGTGCTGGCTGAATATTATTGCTGCGCGCAAACAAAGTGTAGAGGCGATAGTCAGAGCGCATTGGGCGGAATATGGCCGTAACGTGTATTCCCGCCATGATTATGAAGGCATTCCGACTGAACAAGCCAATGCAGTCATGGCACATTTGAAAGCGCATTTCGAGACATTGGTTGGTCAAACGTTTGGTCGCTATACTGTGGCTGCTTGTGATGATTTTAGTTATCAAGATCCGGTCGATCATTCTGTCAGCCGGGGACAAGGCATACGCGTTTTATTCCAATGTGGCTCAAGAATCATATTCAGATTGTCCGGCACCGGCACAGAAGGCGCGACCATCCGCATCTATCTTGAGGCTTTTGAATCAGACACCAATCAGCATCATTTAGATGCACAGGTGGCGTTGGCGGAAATGATTCAGTTGGCATTGAAGCTGTCGCAGCTTGTGGAAAAAACTGGACGCTCAGCACCTACGGTGATTACTTAGTTGGCTGAAGAATAACAAGTGCATAAGGGGAAAATCATGAGATATGCATGCAAATGGCTGAGCCTATGGGCAGTAGTCGCAGTGACGGCTTGCGGTACCAATCCTGTCACCAAAAAAACTGAGTTTCAATTTGTGTCTCAAGCACAAGAGATCTCAATTGGTACGCAAAACTATTCACCTGCGCGTCAATCGCAAGGGGGCGACTATGTGATTGATCCTGAGTTAACGGCTTACGTACAAGGGGTAGGTAAACGTTTGGCTGCTGTTTCGGATCGACCAGATTTGCCTTATGAATTCGTGGTATTGAATGACTCGATTCCGAATGCTTGGGCGATGCCAGGGGGCAAAATTGCGTTTAACCGTGGATTGTTATATGAGCTGAATAGCGAGGCGGAGTTGGCGGCAGTGATGGGGCATGAAATTGTGCATGCCGCTGCCCGACATGGCGCTAAAAGCATGGAGCGCGGTATTTTATTACAAGGCGCTATGATTGCGGTGGGGATAGGCGCACAAAATACTAATTATTCTAATTTGATTGTAGGTGGGGCGCAGCTAGGCGCACAGCTGGCTACCAGTAAATATGGACGTGATGCAGAGTCAGAATCAGACTTGTATGGCATGCAATATATGAAAAAAGCAGGGTACGACCCTACTGCAGCGGTAACACTGCAGGAGACGTTTGTGCGTTTGAGCGAAGGTAAGAAAAGCGACTTTATTACAGGGTTATTTGCCAGCCATCCACCATCACAAGAGCGTGTAGATGCCAACAAGGAAACGCTGGCCAGAATTGGGGCCGGAGGTGATTGGGGTAAAGAGGCGTATGCGCAAAAAGTAGGTAAAGTAAAGGCCACACGCGCTGCTTATAAAGCTTACGACGATGCATTGGTTGCCCTTAAAAAAGGCGATACCGCAGCGGCCACTAAATTAGCGAATCAGGCAATTGCAGGCGAGCCTAAAGAGGCAAGATTTCAAGAGCTGTTGGGCGATATTGCGCTGACGCAGAAAAAGCCACAAGAAGCATTGGGCTACTATGATAAAGCCATAAAAATGCAGCCGGATTATTTTAAGCCGCATATCCAAAGCGGTATTGCTTTATTTAATATGGGTAAAAAAGCAGAAGCTGAACCATTTTTAAATCGTGCTAATGCGCTGCTGCCAACGGCGCCAGGGCATGATTTGCTTGGGCAAATTGCAGAAGGGCGCGGGGAAACCGATGTGGCCCTCAAACACTACCAAACGGCAGCAGGCTCAGATTCGGATATAGGTAAAGACGCCAATGCGCGTGCGGTGCGTATTGATCTACCGCGTAATCCTGCCAAGTATATTCAGTCTGGCCCTGTGGCCGATAATAATGGTGCTGTGTATGCTGTAGTGCAAAATGCCACAGCGGTGCCAATTGGCAGGGTGCAAGTGCGCATGATTAAATATGATGCAAAAACAGGCAGGCCCGTCGCGCAAAGCAGACCGATGATTATTAATGGAGTTGCACCGGGTAAACGTAACCAGATTGCAGTAGGGGAAACGGTAAAAACACAGCAGGAACTGCAGTTGTACAAAGTGGTGGTGGATGCGGCAGAGTTGGCGCAATAAATTGTAGCGTTATTCGCTAATCGATTAAGGCCAGCGATGCCGGCCTTAATACGAGAGAGTTACTTAATTAAGTGAATTGCTACGAGTATTAGTGACCGCCAAATACTTTAGCCACCCATTCCTGCGCATCCAATTGCTTGTCAGTCGACGTGTCCATTTTGTTGAAGATTGCACGGTGATGATTTAAGAACTCTTCACGTGTCACTAAGTGATCGGCATCGGTATCCATCATTTTCATCATTTTCATTGAACGCAGCTCTCGGGTGTAGCCGCCGGTAGCTAAATCAAGCTTGGTCTGTTTTGTCGTGCCAGCCCATTCTTTAGTGTCTAGTGAGTCATCTTGGTCTTTGTTCAATGCATCGAAAATACTGTTGTAATAAGCATCTGACTCGGCAATGGTGACCATATGGTTGCCATCTGCGTCCAGCATCTTCATCATTTCTAGCTTTTGCAGTTGGGTCGCATAACCGCCAGTACTTAGCATCGGTTCAGCTGCCATTAGTTGTGTAGTTGCGACCATTAGCATGGTTGCAACCAGTGTGGATAGTTTTAAATGTGTCTTCATGGTAAAGCTCCTCAAATATTAAAATGTGCGAATATTAAATCTGTAAATGGCTAGCTAGCCACCATTAGTCACACCTGATGAGGAATACTTACATAAAACACATTCTGTAAAAATATAGCTATAAAAAACAAAAACTTATATTTTTAACCAACTTGATTATTCAACTTGACGAATCGTCATCTCGCCTTTAAATAAGCGCACGTCCATGCGCGCCAAAAAGCTCATGCCAAGTAAGACATCGCCTTCTAGGCCAGGGGCAATCATGGCAGATACGTTATTGGCTTCCACGCCGCCTAGCTTAACGGAAGAGAGTCGCACCATATAGCCCACTGTGGTGCCGTTGGCTGTATTGGTGCGGACTGCGGTGAGGCTTTTTAATTGAAGTTTGTCTGCTACTGTTTGTGAGATGGCGACACCGGTTGCGCCGGTATCGACTAGTACATCTACTTGTTCGCCATTAATCAATGCTTCGGCGCGGTAGTGGCCATCCAACCCTCTTTTGAGTACCACGGTGTGGTCATGCCCTAGGGCTTGTAAGGTATTGGGCTGCTGAATGCGGTCAACCAGATAGTACACGACACTCGCCAGCGCAACCCAGATACATACAATCACTAGGGTATGTTTAGACATGATTTAGAATGGAATAGCAACGTGCGGTGCAGCTTCCCAAATGATCTCTTTAAACTGTGCCTGTATGCGTTTGAGTGCTGCTTCACTATCGGCCTCAAAGCGCAATACAATCACAGGCGTGGTGTTAGATGGACGCATTAAACCAAAGCCGTCTGGGTATTCCACACGCAGGCCATCAATCGTAATCACTTCATTTGCGCCTTGAAAATTAGCCGTTTTCTGCAGCGTATGAATCAAGGCATGTGGTTCGCCTTCGTTCATATGGATATGCTGTTCCGGCGTGCTGACGCTATCCGGTAGTTTATTCAGAATCTCTGATGGGTTGGGGAAGCGGCTCAGAATTTCTAGCAAGCGTGCGCCAGAGTAGAGGCCATCATCAAAGCCATACCAGCGTTTTTTGCCTTGTTTATGGTCATTAAAAAATACGTGGCCGCTCATTTCACCGGCAAGTGCGGCGTCGATTTCTTTAATCTTGGATTTGACGAGTGAGTGTCCGGTTTTCCACATCACCGCTTGCCCGCCTTTTTCTTGAATCCATGGCGTTAAGTTACGGGTCGATTTCACATCAAAGATGATGCTGGCATTGGGGTTGTTAGCTAATACATCCTCTGCAAACAGCATCAGCTGGCGATCTGGGTAAATGATTTTGCCATCTTTTGTCACCACGCCTAAACGGTCGCCATCGCCATCAAATGCTAAGCCAATTTCAGCGCGGCTGGTTTTCAGCGCATTGATTAAATCCTCTAGGTTTTCGGGCACAGAAGGGTCTGGGTGATGGTTAGGGAAATGGCCATCCACCTCGCAGAATAATTCATCCACGCTGCAACCAATGGCGTTATAAAGTGATTTTGCAAATGCACCGGCCACACCGTTGCCGCAATCCACCGCAATTTTCAGTGGGCGCGTCAGATTGATATCGGCCTTAATGGTTTGGATGTAGTCATCCGCAATGCTGTACTTACGCTCTAAGCCTTCACCATAGGTCAGTTGATTGTTTTCAATGCGTGCTTTTAATCCTTGAATCGCTTCGTTAGAAAGCGTTTCTCCTGCCAGCACCATTTTTAAGCCATTGTAATCAGGCGGGTTGTGGCTGCCAGTCACCATGACACCACATTGCGTGTTAAGAAAGTGTGCAGCAAAGTACACCATGGGGGTGGCGACCATGCCTAAATTCACCACATCGATACCCGCTTTACGAATACCGACGGATAATGCGTCCGCCAATTCCGGACCAGATAAACGGCCATCATAGCCAATGCAAATCTCTGATTGGCCGCGGTGCTTGGCTTCGGAACCTAGGGCATGGCCGATGCGCTCGACGATTTCCGGCGTAAGCGTTTTACCGACGATGCCGCGAATGTCATAGGCCTTGAAAATTTCTTTAGGTAAATTGATAGTTGAATGCATAGTAAATAATCACAAAATAAGTAATATGGTGCGCAAGTTGGTCAAATCCTAAAAGAATCCAGAACCAATTGCTGTTATCGGGGCGCAGGCCAAAGCGTTTGTTTAATTGTAGCTTTGCCCAGTCAATATGGTAGTGCACGATGAAATCGATCAGCGCGTAAAGCCAGGCGTGTTCGCCAATAAAAAAAACCAGTACCAGCCAAGTGCCAAGCGCGTGAATAGCAGAGTGTGTAATCCCACCTAAATGTAAATAAATGCCTTTGTTGCGATACATCCATGCAGAAGTTTGCAGTGGGAAGTCGCATACAAAGTGCTTTACAAATAATAAGAAGAGCGCTTCAAACATGTGCTATTCGGCTTCATCTATCCAAGCAAGTTGAATCGCTTCTAAAATCTTTTCACCACAATGGGCCGGTAGATCATCAAATCCATCCAAGGCCAATGTCCATTCCATCAAGTCGGTAAACCGGATAGTTTTAGGATCTACTTCGGGGTGTTTGTCGTATAGCGCTTCAGCAATGCGCTGACTATCGGTCCATTTCATGTTGCATCCTTGGTTAAGCCAATCAGATGCGATTATAGCCTGCTTGGTATGCAGAGGTAAGTAGCCACAATGGGCCAGCAATACTGCCGTAGGCAAAAAAATGCCCAACACGAGTGTTGGGCCTAGGGGGAGCGATTTTGG